>Ga0326727_10000566_pt1 | contig 150561 bp, 124 predicted proteins | sample MB2enrmetagenome_FD_207643 | JGI IMG/M metagenome (GOLD analysis project Ga0326727, IMG submission 207643) | Lab enriched peat soil microbial communities from McLean, Ithaca, NY, United States - MB29MY | ecosystem: Environmental > Terrestrial > Soil > Wetlands > Peat | place: USA: New York... | reverse complement strand
GCGTGCCAGTGAGTGCTGGAAAACGCTGCCCGCAATTTGACCAATCCAATGCAACCAGGAGCGTCCAACCCTCAAGGCCCCTCAAGCCGCCGCCAGGCCCGCCGCACAGCGGCTGGGTTCAACCAGCGGGTGGACAATGCCAACGGTATCGCCATGTCGTTCCGTAATCATTGTGCCGGAGTTTTCTTGCATTTCTTATGGAGACGGTTCAGAAAGGACGCATCACGAAGGTTTGTTTGGTTGCCGGGGACAACTGTCCAATCCCGGTCGGATTTGAGCTTTGCCGGGGTGGAAATGCACATGTTGATTTCCCGACGAAATGAAAAAATCTATGAAAACATCTCCGAAGAATTTCTTCCTCCTGCCCGCGTCTATTGCCTGTATCGGGTTGATGCTGACTGGCAGAGTGACGGCACAGACCTACACCTTCTGTACGCAAGTCCAGAGCACGCCATCGGCCAGCATCACCTACAATTCCGGAACCGGCACCTTCACATATACCGACGCCGCAAATTCAACCGAAGATTTTGCCTATCTTCCTCTCTGCGGCACCACCGCTACTTTTATCACGACCTCGAACGGATGGACTGCGTCCTTCACCGCGAACGTCTCCGCGAGATCGATGACCGTCGCCAGCGGTGGATCGTCTCATGTCTTAATGGGTTTGCTTCTTTTGTCTGGCACCTTCCCCAATCATGTCGTTTTCCTATTCTCAGGCCAATGGAATAACACGGGAGGCGGCGACGATGCGATCTATCCTGACGGCTGGTATGGTACGGCAGTAAGATTTGGGGCTCTAACGAATGGGGACGAAGATGTCACGACAGCATTAGGCAACAGTCTGTCCAGTCCTAATGGCAGTGTCTATCTGCCATTATCTGGAGGAACAAATGCCTCGGCTGGGACCGAATCGTTCAGCGATGTCACCGGCGTTCTGAAGCTCATTTACAACGCTTCAGCGAATACCGTGACGGGATATTATAATGGAACTCCCGTTGGCAGCTACTCTCTCGCCAGTTGGGGATCCAATCCGCCGTTGACTCTCGCCGTGTGGGGTGGCTCTGGCAGCGGTGTTGCTGTCCCAGCGGGCACGGATACGGCCAGTAATTTTTATGCAGGCCCCTTGCCAGTCCTGACCATCATTCCTTCCGGGACAAATGTGATTTTGACGTGGCCGACCAACGCCGTCGGCTTCACATTACAATCCAAGACAAACCTTGCATCAACGGCTGCGTGGGCCACTGTTTCTCCGACACCGGTCGTCGTCAACACGAACAACGTAGTGACGAATACCATATCAGGCACACAGAAGTTTTTCCGGTTAAGCCATAGCAATTAAGAGCACACCAAACCATGAAAACTCCACCGGGCATAAAATCCGGTGGAGTTTTTCTATGCGTCGGGCTGGTCTTTTCCAGGTTGAAACAAACGCAAATCTCCGTTGCCGACAATTTTCCCGTCACGCGTTCTTGTTCTGCAATCTGACGAATCGTATCTAGCGACCAATTTCCCGTGCCCGTCCCTCAACCATTGGCCGTCGAATCTTCCGATTATTCTCCCCTCACGATTTCTCTGGCAATAATTGGCCCGATTCGGCACGGGTTCTTGAAGCTTTTCAGGCCACGAGCAATTTGGGGAACCGCCTGGCGGACCATATCGGTTCGTTCATTAAAGAATAAAATCTTCTCGACAAACGAAAATATCTCAGGTTTGCTTGCGTTTGGATTGGAAGGAGAAGAGAGTTTATGCAAAGACCGACCGCAATCTTTCGCCTGAAATTGGCAACCGTGCTGGCTGGTTCAGCTCTGCTGCTTGATGTCGCTAACGCAGCAACACCACAATTCAACGCAGTGGACATCGGCAGCTTGGGCGGCTCATCCGGCGCTGACATAGACTCTAAACAGTCATGGTGGTATGGCACAACAGCCAGCGCATATACTATCGCCAACGGCATCAACAACAGCGGCCAAGTAGTGGGGGTGTCCGTCACCACAATGTTCGACGCGTATGGCCTTCCAGTACATCACGCCTTTCTCTACAGCGGGGCGACGATGACCGATTTGGGCACGCTTATCGGCCCGACCAACAACAGCGTGGCCAATGCCATAAACGATATCGGCCAAGTCGTGGGGGGGTCCGATGCCAACTACATCAATATGGATGGCGACCCTGTCATCACATTCGAACCTTTCCTCTACTGTGGAAATGCGATGACTGGCCTGGCTTTCCCTCAAGTCTGTGCGGTGCCTGGTGGCTCTGCCAGCGGCATCAATATCAACGGCCAAATCGTGGGGACCGTTTACAACTCGTGTACAGTATATGCTTTCCTCTACAGTGGGGCAACATTTAGCTATTTCCGGTAGTGGTACGTTTTGAGGCCGGTCCCTCAGTTCGCTCGGGACACTCCAAACAGTGATAACTCTGCCTTTGGCATCAATGACAACGGCCAATTCGTGGGACAGATTTATAACACCAATGTTCCTCCTCTCACACCCATCTTCGTGGAGGCCTGCCTCCTCAGCGCCAATTCCATCAATTGGGCCACGTCAACCTTTTTGGGCACCCTCGGCGGATATTCCTACCGTGGCCAGGGGCTTCCGCCGGATATTAGCTGCGCATATGCCATCAACAACAGCGGCCAGGTGGTGGGGGGGTCTTTCCTGAGCGACAATGTTACGTATCACGCCTTCCTCTACTACCGCAACGGACCGATGCTTGACCTGAATAACCTGCTCTTGAACAGCATCGGCACCTATCTGACGGAGGCATTCGGCATCAATGACTCCGGCCAGATTATCGCCAATGGGGCCAATGGTCATGCCTACCTATTGACACCAACACCCCCAGCGCCATGGCTAGTGCAACCGAACTTCCTATCCATAACCCAAACGGGCGGCACGGTGAACTTCACTTGGAGCACGGCGGTCGGACCAACGTATCAGGTGCAGTATAATTCCGATTTGACTTCCACCAATTGGAACAATTTAGGAAGCCCCTCAATTGCCACGAATTACACAATGTCCGCCTCCGATTCCATCACCGACCTGCAACGATTCTATCGTGTTCTGATGCAGTAGTCAGCTTTGCAGTGAGCCTCCGAAAAATCTGCTGTCGCAAGACACCGGTCAATCAGCCGGTAAAGCTCCGCTTTTGCGGCGACGTGTGCAGCATTAGACTCTTGGCAGAAATTTCAGCAATTGACTCCGGCCGTAACCTGCGATTTTGCCATGGCTATCCCTCGTGACTCCGGTATCGGTCTCGAACCGGCCAAGAATTCGCCCGTCTTTGTCACGCAGGCTTTCCCGTGACGGGGTCAGTTCCACTAATGCCCGCTTGTGGGCCTAGGCGGCTGGACTTGCCTCAGGCGCGTTTTGGCCGGGCTTTGGGCGACGGCTCTCGGCGGGGTTGCGGAAGATCCGCAGGCATTGGACGTCAGAGTCGGGCAGGGACTTGCCCACGTCACTGTCGTCGGTCTATTTCCATTGATAGACCCAACCGCGAGGCGGCACGGTGATCTTCTCGTTGTTCAACTCCACCAGTGCGACCGCATCGTTGAAGTTTTCCATCACCCAGCTTCCGTCGGCAAACAGGTAAAGAGCCACACGGTTCGGTGCGCGGAACGAGGCTTTCAACGGGGCCAACAGCCGCGCGCGGAGTTCGTCGAGTTGCTTTTGATCGAGTAGCAGCAGCGAGGCCGGGTTTTGTTTTACCGGCAGGATTTGAAGGTTGGCGCCGTCCAGCTTCATCCGGTTCGCGAGGCGTTGCGCCAATCCGTCGGTGATCAGGACCGGTTTGCCTGCCTGGATGAAGGCCCCCAGTTTCGAGACGAAATCCGCATCCTTGAGGGCGTGAACGGAGAAGAAAGCCGCAGGCGCGTTCGTCGGGAACTCGTGGCACGGGACCAGCGGCAGACCGATCATGCCGACAAAATCAAAGACGTGCCCTTCGCGGTCTGGGTGACTGTTCGGCGGTTTGTAGGCGGCGATACCGACAATCCGGCGCGGGCGCACCTCTCGTGCGACGGTGAGCAGTTCCGGCAGGTTGGCTCGCAAGGCTTCTATGTCTTTGGGTCCGGGACCGTATTGCAGGCTGTCATAGGCAAAGAGCATGGATTCCCGAGCGCCACCGAGAATGGTCTGGTGGGCCTGCTCGAAATAGGTCTGCTCCGTTGTGCCCAGGGAATCAAACCAGCCGCCGCCGCACTTGGGGCCGCCAATGCCGCCCAGCCAGCGCATGATGAAGTAACCTTCATATTGCGGCGTGCCACCCCAACGCGGGTTGCTGTAGTCGCGGGTTTCCGTGCCGACCCAGATCCGGTCGAAACCCGCGGTCTCGCGCACAACTTCATAGCCGCGTTCGTGGAAGCTGTCGTACCACTGCGGGTACTTGATGATGAGCCGCACATTGGGGTTGACGCGCCTGGCGGGACCGAGCACACGCTCGTGCGACAGTCGCACCATGAGTTCGCAGCGGAAGGCTTCCCAGGTGTCGCCGCTGACTGGATAGGTCTGTTTCCCGATGGTGACGGTTTTGGCTTGGCGGGCGGCGTCACAGTCCGGGCAGGCGCAGTCGGTGAACCAGAAGTCGTCGATCATGATTTCGTCGAACAGGCCGGCGGCGTATTCGAAGATGGCCTGGAGTTTCTCCTGGGTCGGCTGATCGCTGTAACAGCAGGCGACCTCTTTCCAGCCGGTCGAGGGTTTCCCGACCCGCGTGGGGGTGAGGCAGCCGGAAACTTCGAGGCCGGAGGATCGGAATTTCTGCCTCGCCTTTTCCAGAGTAGGCCGCTCCGCCTGATAACCGTCGCGAAAGACTTCAAGATAGACCTTCGTGACGCCGGTTTGCTTGCACCAATCGATCGCAGCCTGGAGGCCGGCGTCGCTGGACAGGTACCTCTGCACGGCGTGAGCGGTGAACAAGGTGGAAAACCGGTGGATTGGGGCGGCCTGGTTGGCGAGCTTCCAAAGATCCGGCGAAGGCGCGGCTTGCGGTTGTGCCGGCACTGAGAGTGGGAATTCCACACAGGCAAGGATGGCGACCAGGGAGACTTTGAAGAAACTGCTTGGCATAAGTTTGGGGATTCAAGACCAGCCACTGCTGTTTTTCAATGCGGGACTTGTGGTTTGCGAGTACCGTCGCCGCGGAGGGACCGACGTTCGTCCCACACCCACAACGCCGTATCAGTGCATTTGAACCGCAGATGAACGCAGATAAACGCAAAGGCGCATTGACTTTGGCACAGATTTTTGACCGGAAACTTGGCTCCCCCACCAGTGATCCTATGCCAGGCGGCAAAACCAAGTGTTTCACTGTCCATCCGCGTCCATCCGCGTGTATCTGCGGTTTTGAACTGCATATTCACCGCCATGCTGCAGGCTGGAAAGCCTGCCCAACATCCAGGTTCATGGCCTCAATCTGCACGCTCCGAAATCCAAAAAACCGGGTTGCGCTTCGGTTCCGATTCGCCCATAACATTCGCATGTTGGCCAGGGTTTGGGCGGCGGCGGTCAATGGGATCGAGGCTTATCCGGTGGAAGTGGAGGTCGATGCCGGGTGGGGAGACACCAATATTATCATCGTCGGTCTGCCCGACGCCGCCGTGAAAGAGTCGCGCGACCGCGTCACTACCGCGCTGAACAATTCCGGCTTCAAGTTCCCCATGGGCCGCACGACGATCAACCTGGCGCCCGCCGACGTGAAGAAGGAAGGACCCAGTTTTGACCTGCCGATCGCCCTCGGCATGCTCGCCGCCAGCGAACAAATCGAAACGGATCAACTCGACAATTTCGTCATCGTGGGTGAACTGGCGCTGACAGGCACGGTAGGGCCTGTTGGCTTTTTGTCAGTTCTTCACAACTAGGGAGATACGAGAGCGTTATATCGATTTCGCCACGGCCGATGGTGACCTTCTCCACGATGGATTCGACGATTCGGCGCTTGTCCTCGATGGGGAGTGTCGGCCATCGGGCGTAGAGGGTTTGGGCTTCGGAAGCCACTTCTTGCGCCGAAACGTTGCAGACTTTCAGGTGATCCACTTCCGCTTCCAGCCTGGGGAGTTCGGCAAGAAGCTGGTTCAGCCGCTGTTCAGCCGGCTTGTAGAACTGTCCGAAGCCTTGGCTTGTGATTTCGCCGTCGAGATACAGGCGGTGTGTGCGGTTCATTTCTTCGCGCAATTTCTGGATTTCGCCTTTGTGCGCCTCCACTAATGCTTCTTTCTCGGCCGAATTCCTGTTCGCTTCCTCAAAATGCCTCGCCAGCCGCTCGGGAGAGGCAAAAAAGTCCTTAAGCTCGTCGTGGAATATGGCTTCGAGATCGACCACGGGAATCTTGTTTAGGCATTTCTGGCAAACGTATTTGGGCGAGTTGGCTTTGACATACATTTTTTGGCCGCAGGAACAGAAGGCCAGGCCGCCGAACAGTTGCACGGGCTTCTTGCCAGGCCGTTTGTTCTTCTTCTGGTGCTCCTCCAGTATTTGATTGCACTCTGTCCAGAGGCTTTCCGCGACGATTGGCTCAAGTTCGAGCGATCCCCATTCACTTTCCGGCTTGTCAACCCAAGTCCAGTTGCCGACCTGCCGCGTGCGGTTGAAATGGTATATGCCTTTGGCACTCGGACACCGCAGAATCCGGCCGATTCCGATGTCGCTCCACTTTGCGCCCGCACGGGTGCGGTATCCGGCTTCGTTCAGGAGCTTGGCGACATGACCCTTGCGGCGGTGCGCGGCGAAGAGTTCGTAAGCTTTCCTGCGGATCGGAGCTTCGGCGGGATTGACGACGAGCTTCTTGTCCTTCCACTGGTATCCGTAAGGCGCCGCCCCGTTTATCTGCCTCCCCAGCTTGGCGCGGGCGGAAATGGACGCGTTTATGCGGTCGGCGATCTCTTCGCGCTCCCACTGCGCCATGGCCGCGATCATGGTGTAAAAGAGGCGGCCGGCCGGAGTCGAGGTGTCGATCTTCTCCTGGAGAGAGATCATGTCGGCCTGGTGCTGTCGGAAAATATCCGCGAATTCCAGGAGTTCCTTTGTATTGCGAGCCAGGCGCGCGAGCTTGGAGAAGATGAGGCCGGTAATGTGGCCGCGGCGAACGTCGGCGAGCATCCGGCGGGCTTCTGGATGATCCATGACGGTTTTGCCGGACACGCCGGCAAGGTCATATACTTCTCTTACGTTCCAGCCGTTGAACTTCGCATACTCGCGGGCGCGGGCTTCGTGGAGTTCGGGGCTTTCTCCATGCGCCTGATCCTCGGTCGAAACCCGAATCCAGATGCCGACGTTTTTGGGCGACGCGATGTTGTCCTTCATAACGCGGATTCATACCCGAAAATGGAACGGGGGCGCAAGGAAAATAGTGTAGCTAAACCGCGTATCTTCTGCTACGAAACGCGCATGCCGGAGAAAACTCTATTGAGCGAACGAGACTTGGCTCGCCTTGCCAAGCGATTTCGCAAGCAGGCAGGCAAAAGCCGCGCGCAAGCCGCGCGAGACATGCACGTGGCGCAGGTGTCCATCTTCCGCGCCGAAGAAGATCCGAAAGAAAGCCTGCTCAAACTGCGCAGGCGCATGATTGAGGCATATTCGCCGTTTAAGGTGGTAGGGGCGGTCTTTTACCTTGAACGAAAGTAGCGAGGCCGAACAGGAACGGGCGTCGGACGCTCTCCTTTTCAATCGGCATGCGCCGGTTGTCGCCTGCTTTTCCTCGGAATTTTGAGGTGCTCCGCGATGATTTCCAAACTACTCCAGAACAATTGCTCGCAATAATCATCGGCCAGTTTTCCGGCGAGTTCCCTCATGGTGGCATCGTCGACGCCTCCGGCGTCAAACCCGATACTTTCAAGATCGGCGCGGCAGACGCTGGTAACCGGAAAATCGGCATATCGGTTGACCGTGTCCATGTCATTTGGCTGATTGGCTGATAATCCGACCTTGTCCGGCTGTTGCTTGCATCTTCATAGCCGCTATTCGTCCAGAACCAGCCGGTGGTTCCGCCTCGTCTGCTTGAGGCGAAGATGCGAACCGCAACGCGAGCAGAAAAGCTCGCCGCTGTCGTCAATCTCTGCGGTTGAAAACTCGAAGCCTCTCTCGATCCGCCCCGCCTTGTCCACGGTTACGTCTACGTCTTGCATGACGTTTGCCCGCAAATACGACACCCTCCGGCACACCGGACAGGCAAGCAGTTTCTTCTTTCCTACGGTCTTGGTGGTCATGTTGTTTCCGGCGCCGGCATGCGCCGGCGCCGCGTTGGACTGGTAATTCGATCAATCATCCTCGCAAAAGACGGCATGCGTCGGCGAGATGATGAGATAATATGAGCCGTTGCCGCATCCCACATACTCGCGCGAATACCAAGCGTGCGCCGCGTCTTTGTCGCTGATCTCCGCGCTGTTCTCGCGATTGCCCACGAGCACCTGCGGCGTGCGGTACCCTTTCTCTGCGGCGCGGATCGCCTGCGCCAGTTCTTCCGTGTAAGTCCCTACGTTCATGCGCGCGATTCTCGGCGGCTCGTGCATTTTCCAGATGACGCCCGTGTCCGGAGAACCATCCTTCATGAGCCTGGAATCAATGGCACCGACGGCATCGGTTCCGATTTTCTGTTTCTCCTCATACGATTTGCCAGGGGGATCCGCCCAGTACGCGTCATGAGCGGCGCGCACTTTTTCGTATCCGATGTCGAGGCCGCGCTCGATTTCATCGGCATACTCCGGCCACAGTCCCCAGGCGCGGCATTCGTTCATGACGCGCGTCCATCGTCTCCGCCAGTCTCTGGCAGGATCGCGTGGCCGCGGCACGACTGCTTCATACCGACCGGTAAGACCGGCGAAGCCGTAGCGGTAAAGACGCCGCTTGCTTCTGTTCGGACGTACCCATATCAAGCCTTCGCTCGTCTTTTCGATGGTCAGGCCGCGTGTCCGCCCGTCCGCGATGTCCGTCCGCCTGAAATACTGCGATGAGCCCTTTTCAAGGGTTTTCGCAAACTCCTGTACCTCCTGGATGTTCATGGAAGTGTGCATTGACTGTTAAAGGCCAGCGGGTTGTGAGCCGTTGATGATCGGCCAGAGCTCTTCGACTAATGCCGCGCCCTCTGTCGCCCGCCATTCGTCCTGCTCGAGGCCATGCCCACAGATGCAATTCAGGAGCGAGGCGATGTATTCGAGTTTGGAAACCCGCACGTGATCGGCCTTGATTTCCTCGAAGGCGCGAGCCAGGTGCGGCATTGAGCCCACCCTATGTTCGAGCGCATCGGCTTCGGCGTGCCAGTTCATATCGTGAAGCCACGAGATGATGCAGGAAGCGCGCGCCGCTTTGACGCGGCATATGTTGCCCGCAAACGGCAACTGCGCAAAGTCGAGCGCGCGCGTTAGGATATGTTTCTGCGTCATGACATTAAGCGGAAGTAGCCGCGCTTTTCATTCCCTCGTTGGTCGAGACTGCTTTGTTTCGCATGGTGGCGATCTGATCCTCCAGATCAGTCATGCGGGAGTAGAGGCGCGATTCGGCGCCGTCCAGGCGTTCCTCCAGCCGCTCGAACGAGCGGGCTATGGAAACGGCCGTATCATCGCCGTTCTTCCAGATCATGCGTTCGATCAACTCAAGGTCGCGCACAGTAAGAGATGCGGAGTGCTGTTTGGTTGTCATGTGATTGTGATTGACTCTTTGTAATAGGCCGATCCGACGTGTCGGCGAAGGGGGCGTCCTCAACAGTGTGGACAAGGGAGGGCAGAAACGCTGGGAAAACTACACCACACTTTTGAGGACTGTACAAGCCTACCGTACGGACGTTTCTGCTGTCAAGGGAAGCACCTCGTAATTCAAGGCACTTAACCGCTTGCGTACCACCGGAGAGTGCAAGTTAACGATCTTGAGACGGCTCGACACGATCCCTCTGCGCCATGCGGACGTGTCAGAGCGCGCCTCGGCGCAGTAATTCGGTGTTGATCTGCGAGAGCTCCTCCAATTGCTGCTGGAATTCTGTGTAGGCTGTGACGCTTGCGTGCGCCTTCTGTTTCTGGCCGTCGGTTTTGAGCAGAAACTTGCGGATCATACCCGTTCTCACGCACTGGACGAGGTAATGGAAAGGGCCATGTTTCTGCCCTTTATGGCACCGGCACCCCTTTTTCCCGCAAGTGAGGTACTGCCGGACATATGAGGCTCGCACAAGGTCAGTGGGCACGCGGAGGGTGGAGAACAGGGCGGTCTTACGTCTGAGCAGAACAGCCGTGGACATTTTCTCCGGCCGGAGATTCCTAGCCATATTTATGGTTACGAATCCTTTTTCGGTCTGTGCATCGCCTCGGCAATGGCCCGGATGGCTGCTTCTTCCTTCTGTTTCCGTTCTTCGGGAGACAGCTCCGGGTGCGACCGCTTGACCTTGTAACCGCGCCGGGTGTGGACGGTCTCGGAAGCTGCCTCTGTCGGCTGCGGTAGTGTTTTCAAGTGCTCAATGAATTCTTCAGGGCGAAGATACCGGACGCGCCCAGAGAATTCCGGCCCGAGGCTGCCCGAGACCGCCGCCTCGATTCTCTTCAGACGTTCCGCCTCGACGCAGATTACGGCTACGGTGAGATGTCCGGCCTTGAGGCACTTTGAGATATTCCCCACTTCATGATCGATGGTCGTGGTGACCGAGATTTCGCAGGCTATTGAAGAATCCGCCCGCTCGACAAGGAGGTCCACGCTTCCTTGCCCGTCGGGAGTGGGCTTCTCAATTGTGGCCCGGAATCCGAGTTCCTCCGCCGCTTTTTTGAGCCTCTGCTGAATGGCCTGGTGTTGCGCTCCGCCCCGGCCGAGGTCCGCCGGGACAGTCGGCGCCTTTCTTTCCGCAACCTTGTCCGCTTTCGGTTCCGGGAGACGCTTTTCGAGAACGGGTTTGGAAACTGGTGGCCTTGCTTTCGGCGGTTCGGGTTTTCGTTCCTCGGCGTCCAGCTTCGCGAGCAGCGCCGCTTCGATCTCCACTCTTGGCGTGCCGTATCTGGCTCGCGAGGCCGCAATTACCGCCTGTTTCGTCGCTTCCGCCTGCGCCGAGTCAATCTTTTCGGGGAGGGGAATAGAGAGGTTGAAATCGCCGCTTGCCTTTTCCACCCGGGTTATGGCTTGGCCGGTCTCCAGATTCTGGAGGTCCTGCGCCTTGAAGAACGAAAAGCCGCTCTCCAAAGCTCGGGCATCGCTGTCTCCCACCCGAAGGACGATCCGCGTGTAGGAATTGGCGAGAACCGCCGAAAAGACTTCGCGGTCGCGCTCCAACTGGCGCAATTCCTGGTGGGCGAGGACAAGGCCCAAACGGTACTTCCTTGCCCCGGAGAGGATTTCGGCCATGGAAGGGGTGATGAAGTTAGAGAACTCATCGATGTAGAGGTAGAACGGGCGGCGGGATTCCAGGCGCGTTGCCTGGCGGCCCATGACCAACTGCTGGAACTTCGCGACGAGCAGCGAGCCCAGCAAAAAGGAGTTTTCCTTGCCGATCTGGCCCTGCGGCAGCTTGGCCAGGAAGATTTTCCCCGAATCCATGATTTCGGAAAAGTCCAGCCGGTTAACGGTCTGAGAGACCATGTATCGGATGGGTTTGGGTGACAGGAACGTGTCCAGCCGGGTCAGGACGGGACCTATGGATTTATTGCCGGAGAGCTGGGTGAACGCTTTTTTCCAGTAATAGACGATATCCGGGTCGAGCACGGTGTCGAGGAACCGTTCCCGATAGGCGGGCTCGATCAGGAACCGGCGCAGATCGGAGAGGGTGCCGCCCTGATTGCTTTCCAGGAAAGCAAGGATGGCGTTGCGGAGAACGCTTCCCATCTGGTCGCCCCAGGAAGAGGAGAGGCGCTGGAAAACGGAAACGAGATCGGAGGCGAGAAGATTCTTCTCCAGATCGCTATGCGCCGACAGGATGTTAAAGCCGACGGAGTATCCTTCATCGGAAGGATCGACCAGGATCACATCCCCGGTGCGTCCCGGCGGAATTATTTCCAGAATTTGCTCGATCAAGTCCCCGTGCGGATCAAGGACGGCCAGTCCTTCGCCGTTCTCAATGTCCTCTTTGATCATGTTGAACATGAGCGTGGACTTGCCCGTGCCGCTTGCCCCGATTATGTGGCAGTGGCGCATGCGCTCATCTGGCGTGAGCCGCACGCAAACTGACTCGCCGGCGTGGACGTTGTATCCGAGCAAGACGCCCGACTGCCTTACGTTTTCAGGCGCCGCCTTGGTCTTGCCTGTTTCGCGCAGCAAGGCCGGCGAACGCACGGCGGATGATGGGATGTGGACGAAGCCGATGAGTTCGTCGCTGTTTAGGAGCATGCCTGAGCGGCGTGACTGGCGCCGGAGCAGGTCCTGCACGTGCTCCTCTGGTGGATACCCGTCGTTTGAAAGGGGGATGAGCGCATTTCCCTGCGGATGGGCGAAGACTCTGAGGGAAGCGGCCAAATCGCAGGCAATCTCTATGGTGCGTTCGTACCGTTCGCTTTTTGCGGCGATCCGCACCACGGCGGCATAAAGCGGGCGTGACACCTTGTCTTCTGCCGCCCGCGCCAATTCAGGAGCATTGACAAAGAAGGGTTTGCCATCGCTGTGCGCGACCGAACGCGTGATGCTCTCGAACCATGGATGCTGTGCGGACTGAAAAATGACTTGGAAAAGGCCAAGCTCGTTGGACTGCAGCTCAGAAAGCGCGCCGATGATGCCTATGAATGGATCAAGCTTGCCCTGAGCCAGGGGAAACATGAACTCACGTTCCAGGCCAAATTCGACCACGAGCGCCTGGTCACCATCGGTATCATTCCACGCCTTCTCCAGCGTGCCTTCGCGCATCTGAAAAAAAACATCGGGGAAATACGCCTGCAACTGGCGGCGGACATGCGGAGCGTCCGCAGGCCCAGCGGCAAACTGCGCCACGACTCGCTTGGACATGCCGAGCAGTTCAAAGACGACCGGCTCGCTGCAATTTGAAAGTTGCGAAAAGAAAGCGGCAAACGCCTCCGGCTTAATGTCCAGATCAGCCGGCAGGGAAGTCTGGAGTTCAACCAGGCTGTCACGAATGAGCGGCATCGGTTCGGGTTCTTCCTCCGGCACAGGTTCCACCGGATGTGGCGCAAGTTGGGTACTGAGTTTTTGACTGAGTTTTTGGACAAAGGAACTGAGGAATGTTGGGCGGCGTCCGTCATCAATGATCGGCATCTGCGGCAGATAGTGACCGTAGAACGGGCGAAACGGCGGCTCAGGAGAGACCGGCTCGTCAAACACCCGCCAGCCCCGGCCGCGTCTCTCCCATGTGTAAAACTGCTCCGAAAGCTCCTGGTGGATGAGGCCCATGGGTGCTCAACCATTTTCAGTCTTCGTCGCTTCTCCCCTGCGCCTGTACAACTCTCCCAGAACCGGCGCGCGCTCGTATTGCCGCACGAGTTTCACCCCTTTATGAGCCGTCACTTCCTCGGCCATCTTCTCAATGACTCGGGGAACCGCGTCCAAATACATGAGCCGCGTGTCTTCCCGGAAGTAAGTCTCCTTGCGGAACGCGCGGTCGTAAATCGGACCGATCACCGGCGATTTGAGCAACATGGCGTCAAGGTCCGAGAGCCCCAGCGCGATTGCATTGCGGAAGACCTGAGCGATCGCTATTACGAGGGCGGCCGTCGCGATTAGGGCAAATTTCAATCCCAAAAGTTGGGTGAGAGGGTAAAACACGGCATAGAAAAAAAGAAAGATGACAAGGACATGCCAGAGCTTCACTACAGCCGGGGCATAGACTGTGCGGCACGAGAAGAAATAGCCGGTGCCGAAAGGCGCAGCGCAGGCATCGAATGCCAGGCGCTCCCGCATCATGCGCAGGTAAAGCCGATTGGATGAAAGAACTCCGCCCTCGGCAAATTCCTCGCGCGACAATTCCAGGCCCGGGACCTTGCGCGTGACCAATTCCTTTTCCACGAGGCCGTAGAACTCCTGGGGCGGGAAACTGAAGCTGTCCGCGAAAGCGATCCAATGATTGAGAACTTCTCTATCTTTTGACTTGATGCCCAATATGCCCATATCGCAACCTTGCGCCCGGAATCATGGCGTCGGGGTGCTTCAAAGGTCAACGCCAAAACTGGACGCACGTCTCTTCGCAGCCCGGTGGGGAATTTCCATGTTCAAACCGCACCCGGGCAACGCTTGACTGACATGGAAGAAGACACACGCCAAACCAAGCCACGCCGAACTTTGCGCGGCCTGCGCCCGCTTCTCTGGTGGTTTCTTTTCGTCCTTGTCCTCTACGGTATCCGCAAGCACCAGGAATGGATTGAAAGGACGCGGCTCAGCTTCTCTGTGACATTGGAGGGCAAGCCGCTCGCGTTTGAAGTCTCTTCGACGCTCGACAGCCGGCCTGTGATGAACAGACAACGCGTTTCTCTCGGCTTTCACACATTTACCGTTACCCATCCCAAAGCAGAGCCATATTCGACGAATTTGTTCGTTTGGTACGGGGAGAACAACCTGGGTGAGATTACGCTCAAGCGCCTCAAGGGGACTCTGGATATACAAAGCCATCCGGCTGCTAAAGTGTTGAGGATTCACGGACCTGAATTCTCCGTGGCGCTCACGAACAGATTTGGGTTCACGTCCACCGTGCCGGCCGACCGGTACTACGTCGAAGCCAAGTATTCCTACGGCACGGAAAACACCATGGTCACGGTGCCCTGGCATGGAGTCGGATCTTGGCGCTTTGCTCCGGCACTCGGCGCGGTGGAGCTTTCCTGCAATCAGCCGGATGCCACGTTTCATATACTGCGAGCCGACGAGCAATCGATGGCCTTTGGCAAAACGCCTCTTTCAGTCAGTGACCTCCCCGAAGGCAGCTACAGACTCCTTGCCTGGCACCACGGGAACCGGCGCGAGGAAAATTTTTCAATCAAAGCAGGCGAAACCAACAGGATTGAAGTGAAATTTCTCTACGGAGCTGCGGTCCTCGACACTGACCCGCCGGGTGCATCTGTATCGGGGGGCGATGGACGGTTTCTCGGCACTACACCCCTTCAAATCGTGGAATTGCCGCCGGGTGAACATGACTATATTCTGCGCCTGGACGGTTACGAACCGGCTCCGGTTCTGCTCACAGTAGCGGCTGACCAAACCAACACCTTCCGAACCAACCTGCTCAACAGCGCTTATGTCAACGCCATGAGCGCTGCGCGGCAGTATCTCGCAGCGTCGGCCTACGTTCGGTCTCTGGAATTGGCCACCGCAGCCCTTGAGGCGAAACCAAACGATCCCGATGCCGTCTTCTTGCAGAAGCAAGCCCGCATCGGAGCAAACCTTCAACAAGCCGAAAGGTTCGGGAAACAGGGCGATTTTGCAGCCGCCATCATGGAGTTGAAATCCATTCTGAAAGCCGCGCCGGAGAAAGCTGAAGCCAAGCAAATGTTGGCGGACTTCGAGCGTCAGAAAGAATCGCTTGAGAAACAGCAGGCCAAGCGTCAGCAGGAATTGGCCGAGCAGCAGCGACTGGAGCGCCTAGCCCGGCCGAAGAAGGTCTATGATTCGTGTGCCGCCAATTTGACAGACGTTGACCTGTTCGATACTCACGTGCTAACGACCACCAAAGCTCTCAATGATCTGCAAGCGGGCATCATTCACGAGCTTCGCGATGTGCAGCCAAGCTTCAAGGTTTTTCCATACGATCCGCCCGCCCCGGAAACATTCAAGATCATTGCGGAGCAAGAATTGCCAGGCGGCTTCCGGAGCTGTCTTATCGTCGGCGGGCAGGCCGCCGACAATGAAGTGCAGATCTTCTTCAAAGTCCGGGAATTCGTGGTTCAGCGTAGAATTTCATCTGAGGAACGCATCCCCATTCATCCGTCGCGAATCAATCCCATGACCGATAAGCTCCAAACACAACTTAAAGAGGGAAGTCAGCTTGTGACGGAGCGCATTCAGCAGGCGATTGGCCCACAAAAGTAGCATGACCGTTGTGAAATCACCGCGCTCCATCACTGTACAAAAGGGCTCAACACGTCGCAGAAGAAAAAGATAAAAAATGACTCATACGCTAGCCAACGGGCTCTGTTATCCGCTCGCCGAAAGTCCGGATTGATTCCTATTTCGCACATGCGACGTGCAAGTGGCCAACATATTTCATGGCCTGGAGACCCTGAGCCACCTTACGATGGCGCGGGTTCCGCCCGGCACGAACGTGGTAAAGGAGGTGGGAGAGGCTATATACAAGGCGATGAATGTGCCGCCGGCGTTTGAAGTCGGCCGTTACGACTGGCCGCAACCGGACAGCTTCGTGAAAGAAGCCAAGCAAAATGTTCCCGACGGTTCCCGGCAATGCGTGATTGTGGGCGGACAGGCGAGTACCGACGAAACCGTGATTTGCTTCAGAGTGATCGAGCGTCAGACGCCGCACGCCGTGAAAGTGCTGGGAGGCCTGGTGCAAGCCCAAGTCACGACCGAATCCGACCGCAACGGTGAGCGGGCGGCAAGATTTCAGGCTCAGATTAAGGAAGGCGCGCCAATGGTTGAAGGAAGAATTCGGCGGGCGATTGGACAGGTTCCAGTACAACAATAATAAATCACTCCTGTGAATCGCACCGAATGGCGCTGGGAATAATCAGCACGATTTCTTGCTCACGAAAAAATGTCCTTGAATCACTCTTTCTACTGCGGCAGCGAACGCAAGCTTCTATTTCTCTCTGACGCTGCGGCGGAAGGGACGTGAAGCGCCCGAGGGAAATTCCACTCGTCAGTTGCTAATTTCGTTCGAATCAGCCTGGCGAGGAAATTTGATTTGCGAGAAAAATCGTTGCACCCTCCAATGTCGCGATATTCACATCAGACGAACCGCTGCTATGCGGGGTGGACGAGCAAATCGGACAATCAACACGAAACAGGCATCAATATGACTTGCCTTTGCCGTGAATCCTCTCTACCTAACTATTTGCATTTGAGCACCGGATTTGGATGCCACAGTCATCAAAGCTTGACACTGGGGAATAATACGCCAAAGGACATATTAATGTAACGCTAATGGACTCCACACCAACAACTTGTGGCGAACCAATTCGCTTTTATGATCCAGTCGGGCCATATGGCTGGTTGTCAAATTTCTCTCCCCACGCAATTATTATTGACGGATCTGTGTATCCGACTGTAGAACACTATTTCCAGACGCAGAAATTCTGCGAATTCAATCGCCGTTCCGCTGTAGCTGGGGCGAAATCTCCGAGCGAAGCGAAGCGCTTGGCGAAGGAATGGCAGAAATTCAGACGCGATGATTGGAGTCACGTCAGGGATTCGGTGATGGAAATGGCGCTCGAAGCTAAGTTTCGACAACATGCAAACCTACGCTCGCTATTGATTTCAACCGATTTGCGAACTTTAATCGAGGACTCATCGGATGATTCGTATTGGGGAGTTGGCCCCGGAGGAACCGGGCAGAATAGACTCGGTGAAATCTTGATGCGGTTGAGACACAGATTGCGAAACGCAGAAAGACTCTTGTAGGCTGTGGCCATGAAACCCTTGAGCATATCCGTTTGGCGATGGCTTCTCTTCAATGTCACAATTTCCATCTCCCCTCTCATACTGACTTATGCTTTGCGAGCGCTATTTTCGCAGAACCCGTCTTTAATAGGTGTCCTAGAACATGGAGAGTTATTCATTGTTGCAACAGGGCTGGCGGCAACAGCGATTGGTCACGTTGTTTCGAGATGGAAGCACAGCCAGTTGGAGCTCGGTATGTCTATGGTGGCAGTTTTCATAAGCGTGATCATTGTGCTCTTCTCGATTGCCTGTTTCAGTAGTCTTCAGTTGTTTGGCCTTCTTGAGCCGAAATTAGCACTCCTCGCTCAAGCAATGCAAAATGCACAACCCCCACAACCCCAAGCCGCCAACATGATCCTTAGCTTAAATAAGAATCTACTTTTCCACTCTTCTTGGATTGCTTTTGTGTTCGCCGTAATTACAGGAATTTACGCAAATTGGGAAGGCACTGATCCCACAACCCAAGGAGTTCCGAAACCTACGCAGAGTGCGCCGCAACCCGATTAACATCCTATGAGTAATCCTCCGACAACAATGTCCAGTAAGCCACGACGCAGCGAAAAGATCAAATCATACGGGGCTGCGTTAACATGCGTCCTCATTGCGGTCATTGGTGCAGGAATGATGGCAATAACCAGCAGCCCAAGCATGAAAGGGGCTGCGTTTTTATGGCTTCCTGCTGCTCTGCAATTGATCGGCGGTGTTTGGTTTGGCAGAACGCGAGGGCTTCTGGCCGGCGGACTTGGCGCTTACGCAGCAGGAATCATCGCCTATGGAGGTTTCGGATTGGCTGATATTATTATGAATTTACTCGCGGGCGGCATTGCAAACTCGTTTTTACCTGCGGTTCTCTTTCGGTTCTTTCGAATCAACCCGGATTTTGGAGCCGAACCACAACAGGTGCAGGAAGCTGCTACGTCCCTTGGATTTCTGCTAGTTGGAGTCCTTCTTTTTGCACTGTTAGCGATACCATTAAAGATGGGATTTTGGGGGTTTGTTCCGTCTTTGATTCTTCTATTTGCCGCGCCTATTGTTTTTCGAAATCTCCGTGTGGCCAGGAGAGATTTTGCACTCGCTTTTAGTATATGTGTTCTAAGCTGCGCCGCCAGTGCGCTGATTGGTTGTTTCGGCGTGGTGCTCTCCGGCCAATCGTGGCCCGCGGCAATCATCGGAACGGGAATAGGCTGGTTTCTTGGCGATACAGTTTCCGCTCTTTTGGGATTATACATAATGGCTGCGTTTACTCGTGACGCGAGGAAGGTAGGCCTTGTGGACGAATTCACGCAAAGCGATAGTTCAAACTAACCTTGCAGCAAATTCCGTTTTAGCGAATAACAGTGGCAAATCATCGCAGCTATGGATACGGACTCGGACTTCTCCCTCCACCACTACGCTTGGTGCTGGCTGTTACATTAACTTCCGCATTTATTTATATCGACTCGGTCAGATCTGCCATTGTGGCGCTCATTTGTGGACTCCTGTTGGTGATTTTAAACCTTCGATTCAAACTATTTCGCATTTTCTTGTTCGTGGTTTTGTCAGAAGCTGTTTGGAGAGTAGCCGGGAATTGGATTTTCTCACCGTCTGCAGCGACGGAAACAAGCCATTTTCTGTTACGCTTTAATCAATATGGATTCGAAAATGGCTTGATCGGTGGACTGAAGCGGGTCGCTATGATTTGCGTCGGCTACGCAACGTTAATGAGCAGCCGATATTATGACTATTATGAAGCCGTCGTCTTTTTCTTTAGACCCCCCCTATGCAAGAAGTGGGTAATGTGGTTTTTTCGGCTGCTGCAGATAAAGGCGTTGCAAATGCGCGGGTTTTATTGGTCTGTTTTGATGCGTGGAATCCGTCCTAGAAAAAGTAACCCACGACAGCTTATTCAAGCGATGAAAGTAATGCTGCAAAGTCTCGGTTGGCACATTATTTCGGAAGTCGGCAAGTTCACTTTTGCTGGCGAAACAAAGGAAAGGGCTGCAAGTGATGGATCAAAGAAGACCTTGGACCTGGAAGATGTGTCTGTGAGCTACGATGCCTTGGTTGCATTAAGTCACATCAACCTGTCGGTCTCGGGTGGTGAGTTTATTGTACTGCTTGGTAAGAATGGCGCTGGAAAATCAACGCTTTTGCGATTGCTAAGTGGCTATATTCCTTGGATCACAGGGGCGTATACTGGTAATGTAACCCTGGATGGCGTTTCGATCGCGCAATTTGATCTCAACACTATTGCGCGAAGCATTAAGTATATCCCTGATTCTGCTGGCGAGTCAATTGCAGGGCTCACAGTCGAACAAGAAGTTATGCTTCTCGCACGGGATAAGGACTGTGCGATTCATGCGGCGGAGGCGATGTGCATCCAAGATATCTGGCAACAAGAAAGCGATACATTATCCGGAGGGCAGAAGAGTCGTTGTGCGCTTGCTGGAATCCTGGCGTCTGGTGTGAAATTCGTTCTGTTGGATAATCCGTTGGAACCGTTAGATCAAACAGGTCGTGAAGAGTTTGTAGAGGCATTATTGGATTTTCTTCGGAATTCAGATTCTAGCGTTATTGTAACAGATCATTTTTACTATGAACTGATGCCCTATGCCACGCGAACTATAATTCTTGATGGGGGTCGGATTATTAAGGATGCGCCGGGCCCGCCTGTGCTGAAAGATGTATATGATATCGCAGGAATACGAACTGAAGGTGCTTGGCCCAGAATCTCATGCCCTCCTCGCGGTGAGTTACTTGCGGAGCTGTCGAATATCCATTTATCCATTGATGGTCGAGAGGTTCTGCGAGGTTTTGCTTTACAGGTCTATCGAGGAGAACAGATCGCTCTAACGGGACCAAACGGTAGTGGAAAAACCACGGCGATGTTGGTATTGGCGGGTTTATTGAAACCGAGGAAAGGGAAAGTTGTTGTGAATTCGAGTTTGCCATATCCTGTAAGGATGATGATGCAGGATTATGGCGTGCATTTTGCCAAAGCAACAGTTAGAGAACAACTGCAACTGCAACCACAGTTAGATAAATGTGCTGCACAAAGGACGAAACAAATCGTCGAAGAAACTCTGAGCCGTTTGCGGCTCTCTGGCGACGAGAACACTTTTACAGTGCATCCTGCCACCGCTCGCATGGTTGCCGCAGTCGATGTAGCTTCCGGTGGCGAACTGATCGTCTTTGATGAACCGTCAGTGGGCTTTGACGCCCGCGAGGTGGAAGACTTACTCGCTATCTACGCACAGCTTGTCAGTTCAGGCAAGGCTGTGATCTCAATTACCCATGACCCCCGTCTTATTCGTGCCGCATCTCGGGTGCTGGTGTTGAACGATGGCTCGATTACGCGAGAAAGCGTTGGAGCAATATCAGTTCTTGATAAAAGCGTGATGAATTTACGTACGGGGGCTCATGATGTCTGGGTGTTTGAATACGGCCCACGGAATCGAATCGCATTCGCTCTCTGTTGTGGTGATTTTAGGACTGCTAAAAGACTCCTAGTGCGTGTTCAATTTGGATGTGTGTTCGGCACGAGTTTACAATCACTCGACTGTGACTGTGGGCTTCAGATGGATAAGGCTTTGATGGAAATCACCGCACATGGACCGGGGTTATTAGTCTATTTGCCTGGAGAGGAGGGTAGGGGTCATGGTTTGGGAGCAAAGATCAGGATGATGTCAGTGGAACGAACACTGAACACTTCGCCATTTATCGCGACCGTATTCAAAGGGATGAACTACGCCAATTATAGCGCACTCACTTACGTTCCATACATTTTGGATGCTGTCGGAGTTTCAGGTTCTGTTCACTTGATGACTAATAATCCTCAAAAAGTATCGGCTTTGGGTGCAGCAGGAGTTGCAGTGTGTGAGGTCGTTCCATTGACAATTTCCGAATCAGATCTTTCTGAAATAGGACGAATGGAACTGCTTGAAAAGCGCGAGCTACTTGGACATGTATAAACGGCTTCTTCAACCATAAAGGAATGTTTTCTTGGTGCGGTGTCAGTCATAGTGATCCTTCCGGAATCCCCCCCCATTTGCTCGATGGGAAGTGTGCATGGTAAGATTGGAACCAATGGTAAATGCAAATCAATGGGGATAACAGAAGCTACAAGAATGCCAACTGTTTATGGTGATTTTGAGGTGGCTTACTTCTGTGACAATCGCACTCGAGGTCAATGCCTAATCCTGCACAGACAACCAATGTCTGACGTAGCGTTTGTGAGAGTTCAATCGGCGTGCCTATTTGGAGAATCATTTCGATCCACTTTGTGCGACTGTGGAAAACAACTGGAGTATTCGCTTGAAACCGTTGGGAGGATTGGAGGGTATGTCTTTTATCTTTTTCAGGAAGGTAGAGGTGTAGGGCTAGAGAATAAGATCAAATCGCTCGAAATCGAACGGACTGAGGGTCTGAATAGTTTCGAGGCATATGAACAACTCGGCTTCGATATCGACCCGAGAACATATGAACTGGCAGTTGCAGCTATGAAAGAAGTTGGTGTGCCGCAAGAAATCGCCTTGTTCACTAACAACCTGCATAAAGTTCAAGCTATCGAAGATGGAGGATTTCGCGTAGTTAATCACATCAGGTCAATGCAAGTCTAATTCGATAGATCATGTGTCACTCATTGGTTCTGCCGTCGACCCGTTGACGCGGGTTGTTTTTGGTTGCCCATGCGCTTGGCGAATTGTTAGGCCTCGAACATCGTCCCGAACCAAGGATACCACCATACCATACGAACTCGCCTGAATATCCACCGAAGCACCGCGAGGTTTATAACGACAAGGACACCTGTCCCGATGGGAAGCGCATCAAGCCTGAGCACCGTGAAGCAGGGACTGGGAACAAGAAACACTGTGTGGAGTGCGACAAGGTCAGCTAGCTTTTTGCCTCCCACACTAGAGTTTCTAATTCTGCTCGGTCAGCGCGTTCGTTTGGAGCACGTCCATCACGTAGCATTGGGAAAGGACGGGAAGTTCATAGGCGAGGAAGACCGCTTCTGGCTTTCCGCAGGCGTGCCCGTTCGCCGCCCGGGGGGGGGCGTGCCACGATTGCACGAGAGCGGAGAACTTGCCTTAGCGGCAAGTTTGCCCTCCTTGCATCGAAAGGCCCTCCCGGTATGATCAATGCGCGCGTGGCGAACGACACTAGCTCGACCCTGGCAGGTCGGTCATGCGCTGGTAGTGGAGCAAGGCACCGCTTAAAAGGCGGTGTTCTTGCGTTCGGAGGACGGTGTCGGTTCGCGGCAGGGCGGCATCAGTCTGGCGAAACCGCACGCTTAGCCGTAGCAAGCGACTCTTCCAGGTTCCCCTGGGATAGCGGAGAAACAGCGCTTCGGGCCATGAAGTCAGCCAGTCGCGGTTCGGCCCCAAATCTTTGCACTCATGAATTCCGGAAGATGAGTGACCGAGGATGGTGTTCGTAGGAGGCGAGGCAGTCTCGACTGCGCCTGATTGACGTATACACTGCGCGTCCATATGGATGCACTAAACTCCGCAATCAACTGGTTCCTCGGGCATTGTGAAAACCATCGAAAACTCAGTGCCCACACGATCAAAGCTTACCGCCATGATCTCGCTCTCTTTCGCGCATTCGTTTCAGGGGTTCGAGGCGATTCTCTCATTTCAATGATTGACCGAAGTCTGATTGAGGATTGGCTGGCGAGCATGAAAACCGAGAAGCCACGCACCATGCGTCGCCGATTGGCAACGGTCAAATCGTTATTCGGAAGCCTCGAACGCCATGGTGCTGCGACCAGCAATCCGTTAGCAGGATTCCGGAGTGAGATCAAAGTGGGGAACAGTCTGCCGCGGATTGTGGCGCGCGCCACGGTGAGGTCGCTGCTTCGTTCTCCCCGTACACGAGTTCCGGCCACCTCTATCCAAAGTAGCCGCAGAACTCAGGAAACGGCCCTTATCGAAACGCTCTTTTCCACGGGTATGCGCGTAGGCGAAGTTGTCAGCACCAATATGGGAGCGGTCGACATGGAGCGGTTAGTAGTAAAGGTGTGCGGCAAAGGGAACCGGGAACGTGAGATACCGATTGTTTGCGGTGCCCTCCGGGAATCATTGTCACAACTCATCGCCGAGCGATCGGCCGCAGGAGCGACGCCTGATGCACCATTGTTTGTAAATCGCCGAGGTACACGCCTATCAGACCAGTCTGTTCGAGCAGTCTTGCGCCGACATTCGGCCCAGATCGGTGCGAGGCGTATTACGCCACACATGCTGCGCCACACGGTGGCCACACTCCTCCTGGAAGACGGTGCGGATCTGTACCACATTCAGCGATTGCTTGGGCACAGCTCCATCGCAACCACGACGATTTATGTGCATGTGAGCGAACGCAGTCAGCGGCAGGCTCTTGCGCGGTACCATCCGCGCAATAAAATGGCAATTTGAGCCGCCGGTAAACCGTGTGCGTTATCGTGATAGTGTCCGAAGCAGATCGTGAAAGAAATTGCTTCTCCGATCCTGCCCTGCCATTATCGCGGATAACTAAGAATTATCCGCTGAATAGCGTTGCAGGGCTAGACAATGAAAAATGGAGTTTTTGAGAAAGACGACTATGCTGAAATACAGCGGAAATATTTTGACCAATTATTCACGGCTGGACGGGTAGATGCAGATCCATCGGGTTGGCTTTTGACATACTCAGACGCAGAAAAATTTCTCCAACTGCCTCAAGTGAGCCCTCACGACTTCGCAAAGTATCACGTTGACGAGGGGCGTTCATTGGCGGGGCACAAAGAGCGATTAGTGCCGTTACTGTCCTCTTGGGAGGGACGATCCCTTCAGCCCGGAGAATTCACACTTTGCCCGTCAGGAGGATGTGCTTCTCTCGTCACCCTAGCAACCCTTAAAGCACTGGGAATAAAGAAAATCCTTTTCGAGACGCCTGCATATTTTGCCACGATCGAACAGGCCAGAGAGGTGGGCCTCCAGGTCGAGCTGCTGCCAACGTACAGAAATGACGGTTACGAGCTGCGAAATGTTGGGAGCAAGCTTCGTCATCCGCAAATTGGTCTCTGGATAACCCAACCTCGGGCCGCGCTGGGCTTTGACCAATCCTGTGACACTGTTGGGCGTTGGGCGCGGCAAATTGGCCAACGCGGCTACGTTGTGAGCGATGAGGTCACTGACCAAACGTTCCCGTCGCATCTGAGCAAGCTAGCTGAATTAGCACCGCATGCCAATGTCGTGCGGATTCGAAGCTTTACGAAAGGAATGGGATTGAACGGACTGCGTTTGGCGACCATCCTGCATTCGGCGCAACTACGGGCGCATTTGGTTGATTCGCTGGAAACCTTTGGCGGCTCTATTGATGCTCACAGCCTTATAGCCGTTACGAAGTTGGCTGAAAGCCAGTCGCGATTTCGAAGAATGCTGATGGCAGCCAACGCACAAGTTAACGACCTGCGCAATAAAGCAGAACGACTCGTTCGGGGTTCTCCGATTACCGTGAATCGGCTCACGAACGGATACATTGGCAGCATGATTGCAGATCTCCGCGGGCTCGGGTGCACTCAAAAGCAGCGTCGCGTACGTCTCCTCAGGTGGTGTAGTGAAAAGTGCACGCCCGTAATCCTTGGAAGCAGCTTTTATATGGCCCAATCCCCGCCAACCGAGGCAGTTCGTTTGAATTTTTTTAACCGCCGGGAGAACATTACACGTGGGATAGTAAACATCCTTCAGCTTTGGGAGGACCGCTAAAGTAAATCCTTTAACGTTTTCCGCAGTTTTCCGATCTGTTTTGATGACACATCGAGGCGCAATTCCGCGATGAGATTTCCTGGCAGATATGCTTTGATTCGAAAATTTGGGCTCGGTCGCAGCGCCCGACTCCCACCAAAATCCAGGCTCATTATCGACTCCGGCGTTGAAGCTGTGGTGGCTGCCTTCTTTTTCGAGCGTTTTGTTGCTTTGGTTGGAGCATTGATGGTTTCCGGAGTTTGGTGCTCAATCTTGCGAGCGATTCGGAACACCTCAATGCGCGTCCGCGTGGCAAGAAAAAGGCCCATGAAGAACAAAGCGCTACTACCAGATCCAAATGCCACCCCCAAATCCCAAGGTGAGTTATGCCGAACCAGATGGGTTATGCGAGCCGAGCCGCGGGTGAACAGTGGAGCGAGAGCGCGATAATAGTAGGCTTTCGTTTGATGACCCTCGACCAAAAGGGTCACGTGCTGCATCCCAGAAAGAGCACACTGTTCCAGCAAAGTTAAATATTGTTCCACAGGTCGAGCGATCAAAAGGTGCGTCCCGCTAATCGTTGCTAAGGCTTGCTGTTGTGAACGTCGATCTCCCAAAGCTCTTACCAAGCCATCAGTCATGCTGTGCAGGCGAATTAAGGTATGCACAGGAAGCTGGTCTTGCTCATATAGCCATAGCAGAAAGTCCGCCCAGCGATTCAGAACAATAGCAAAGCTTCCCGCGGTGCGGAAGGCCGGAAGCCAGGAAGCGATATTCAGGCACGCGTCGAGACAAGAGGAGCCGCTTAGGAGGGGTTTGTTCAGAAAATACTCAATGCTGAGCTTCTGGAGGGGATGCGTTGCGTTATCCTCAACCCACAGTTCCAGATCATCCGGCGAGAGAGTCTGATGGGGGCGGTCTAAACGATCATCGCGCAAAATGCCTTTGAAATCCGCAATTTTCAAACCAAAATTTTCCGCAATTGTATGCGCCTGTAATTCCGTATCACGGAAGGAACACTCAGTAAGACGGCATGTCTCGAACACCTTGTTATTCGTTTGACACTCTCGAAATTCACACCGACTGAACGTGCATCCCTTAACAAGGAGATTGCGGAGGTCGCAGCGCACAAACGATGTCTGTTCGAACTCGCAATTCTGCATGTCAGAATCTGGGAAAGAACAATTCTCAAAGGCCGAATTCATCACGGTGTCATACGCCCAACTGCTCGACCCAAAACCGCAATCCCGGAATCGGCACGACCGAATCGAGCTATCTTTAAAATCGCAGTGCGTGAAATCCGCTGATTCGGCCGTAAACGAATGAAGAGCCGACTCGACGATATTACACGTTCGTGCAGTGCGATGGTTCCGAAGAACGCCAGTCACTTCAGCGCCGCGCAGTTCCTGCTCAAACAGTCCTGGGGCAGCATCCCCCTTGAGAACAATTCGCCTGTGAGTGGGCACAAGCCCCAAACTTCCCTTTGGTTTGCGAACCATGAATAATTCTTAGTTATCCGTAGTTAGCCTACCAAGACTCGAATTCGGACAAGCTAAATCAACTGAATTGAATCAAGACATTAGCGCATGATAGTGGTTGAGATAAAGTGTCACTTTTGCATTTTAGGTAATTTTATTCTGTGCTACAATCGCTTAATGCGACTCATGCAGGGAGATAACTGACCGTTCAAAAATGTAGCATGCTTTCCCGTAGGCACAGCGTCACAAAACATTATCAAGACCATTTATCATTGCCGTATGGCGTGCGGATTTTCGCTTGGGTACGGGCCATCAGATGGGTCGGCTGGGGGTTGGGCGAAGCGCTCCTCCCGGTTTTTATCCTCCTCTTCTCCAAGACATTTGCCGAGATGGGATTGTTCAGTTCCACCGTAGACATTGTCTCACTGATAAGCTTGCCCATCATTGGCCTCTGGGCGGATAAAGTACCAGCGAAACGACTCGTTCTCTGTTCTCTTCTTCTCTGTCCTCTGGTTGGTATTAATTATTTCATTGCTGGAGAGCTCGGCATGACGCTATTCATCGTGCTTGCGAGAATGGTGAATGGGTTCACTTGGGAACTCGAGAATATTGGCATCGAAACATACTACCGTCGCATCACTAATTGCAAGACAATCGCTACTTCGTTCGGCTACCTCGACACATGGTCGCATGTGACTTGGATCGGCGCGGCACTCATTGGGATGTTCCTGGTGTTGTTTATGCCGATCCATTATTTGCTTTTAGGAATCGCTCCGTTTGCCATTGTTGCGTACGCTGTGGCGCTCAAAGCGCCAAAGGATTCGGTGCGCGCTGGGAATGACGGTGAGACGCTCTCATTCATCCGCTCGTACGGGAAAGCGATCGGCAAATGGTGGACATGGAACGCACGCCTATGGCTTATCGGCGCACTGGTCTTGTTCTCGGGAATTGTCAGCGCTCTGATGTACTTCTTCATCCCCATTGACGCGTATCTCTCCGGAGCAAGCCTCCCCATGGTCGTGCTGATCACTGTGTTTGGCGCCATCCCAGCCCTCTTCGGATACAAGCTCGGTCGCATCGCAGACGTGAGGAACAAATACACACTTGTCTCTCTTGGTCTTGTTGGCGTGGCGGTCATCGCTGTTGGACTGGTCGTTTTCCCACAGTACTGGTTCAAGCTGATTGCTATATTCCTGATGGGAATCATTCTGGAATTGTTATATGTCATCCAAAGCAGTGTGATTACGCTCCTAGGTCCGTCCGAAACGTATGGAGAGCGTGGCAGTGCTTTCGAATGCCTTGTCACGCTCGGTGATCTGGCGGCTCCGCTCATTCTCGGAATCGGGCTTGATATCATGGGTTTTGCCAATTTGTCGCTGGTCATTGCCAGTGTAGCTCTAACGTTGTGTGTCGGGTATGTATCAGCAGATAGAGATAGCCGCAGGCCGGACTGTCCTACTATTGCCTCTGCACGATAAAAGTCATCATGACGGCGGAGTTAGCGGGCAGATTGGCCGGTTTTGGCTCCGGCGTTTCTTTAAAGCCGGGGGCACTTTGGCCGGTTTTGAATTTGACTCGTGCTGGCGGACGTATTTGGAAACTGTTTCCCGCCGAATGTCCAGTTCACGCGCGATCCGCCGGAACGACCAGCCGTGACTCCGTAATGTAACTATCGACTGTTGCAGGCTCATTTCGAGGTAATTCATCGCGGAGTTGTCCCGTCTGGGACCTCATTCCCGCAACGAATTGTTCCTCCTCAAAATGTCCGCTTTTCACTGCCCGCTAACAAGCAGGCGGATGGGGAAGGTTCAGCCACTGCGCCTGATGCGGTTCAAATTACGCCCCATTGGGCCGTTCTGGTCAATGATGTACTGCGCCCTAATAAGGCGTGGCACGCGCCGCTACAACTCAGGCGCAATTGAAAAATTCGGCGCGAGTGTCCGTCGCGAACGAATCGCCAAGGGTATTACACAGGAGAAATTGGCTGAGCTGGTTGATTTGAACATCCGGTCCATGCAGAAAATCTAAGCCGGCCAGATAAACGTGCTAACGAGGCGCAGCCTCAGACCAGTTCAGCACCTTGAGGCTGATTCTGCCTACTGGGTTGACCAACGCTTTGGGTTGTAAGCGCCTCGTTAGATATGTCCGCTTCGCGGACGTGTTCATGACAGAGTAGTGAGTCCGGCTGGGCAGCACGGCACCTTTTGAGCGCCGGAATATTGCCGACAAGCGGCGGTTGCTCCATAGACTGGAGAACAAAAGCCCAACCGGAACTCGCCATGAAAATAACCCACAGCTTGGCCCGACTCCAGCAGGAACAGGTCGTCATGGAACTGGAATGCATTGACCGGATGTACTTGAACGCCTACGTGCCCAAACTCACCAGCGAGGCCGGCATCGCTGCGTTTTGCCGGGGATATTTGGGGCACCGGTTTGCCTCAACCAAGCAGGCGGTGGCCATGACCAAAGCTTTTGTCAAATCCATCGAGGTGTTCATCCAACGGGAAGGCTTGGAGTTGGTGCGCTTTAAAAAAGGCCAGCGCAAGGATGACGTCTTGCAGGAGCGCCTGCGCCGGTTCAGACAAGCCGAGGGGGTGGTCTTTGTCGGTGTGGCCCAGGAGAAGGTCAGAGTGCCTCGCACCACCCGCAAACGCTTGGACTCTGGCGGCACGATCCCCTGGATTATGTATTCCACGGCCATGGTCAACGTGTATTACTTCTACTGCCGGGACCAGGACTTCGGCCCGTTCTTCTTGAAGTTCTGCTCCTATTTCCCTTACTCGGCCAAACTGTGCCTCAACGGGCATGAGTATCTGAAGTGTCAGTTGGCCCGGCGGGGTATTGGCTTTGAAGCTCTGGACAACGGTCTGTTGTCCTGCGCCGATGTCGGCACCGCTCAACGGATCAGTGATGGCTTAAGCCCCGCCAAGATTGATGCCTTGTTCCGCAAATGGCTGGCGCGCCTGCCCCACCCCTACAGCGCCCAGGACCGGCGGGCCGGTTACCGGTATGATTTATCGGTCCTCCAGGCCGAGTTCTCCCTGACGCAAGTATGGGATCGCGCCGTCCACGGGCGCACTTTCTTCGAGGAACTCATCCGCGAAAACATCGATTTGGGCCGTCCCGAACAGGTACAGTTGATCTTTGCTCGGAAGATGCACAGAAAAACCGCCACCGACGGCCGATGCCGGACGCGCATCCTTACCGAGGGGGTTGTCCCCTCACTGCACGTCTACTACAAAAACACCCACCTCAAACAATACCACAAGCAAGGTCGAGGCTTGCGGACCGAAACCACGATCAACAACGCCTATGACTTCGGGGTGGGCCGACGCCTGAAGAACCTGCCGACTCTGCGGCAGATCGGCATGGCTGCCAACCGGCGCGTGCTGGAGGTGGAGCAACTAACTCACGACTGCCACATCGGCACCGAGGCGTTCGACAAACTCCAGAAACCGGCCAAGGTCGATGGCCAAGCGGTTTCGGCCCTGCCTTTCGGACAGGGGCGAGTGCAGGCTTTGCTGGCGATGTTGGTGCTGTTTTGTTTGCAGCCCGAGGGCTTCCGCAATCGTCAACTGCGGCCATTACTTGCGCAGTTGCTGGGACTGCCATTGTCCCAAATCACCCCCGGGCGCATGAGTTACGACCTGCGCCGCCTGCGCCTGCACGGACTGATTGAACGTATTGCCAAAACGCAACGCTATCGCCCCACGAGCTTCGGACTGAAGACCGCTCTGTTCTACACACAAACCTACCAGCGGCTCCTGCGACCCGGACTCTCTCAAATCCACGATCCCAGGCTGGCACACTCCTCGCCCCTAGCCATCGCCTGGGCCAAGTTCCAAAAGGAATTAGATCACCACGCCTCTCAAAAACTGGCCGCCTGAAAACTTGATCCGTTTACACCGTGTTTTAAACTTCAAGGACTCTAGTGGCGACGGCGATGCGGATTCAAAAGGCACTGGACTGAGCTTGGGCCAGGCTGATGCCCTAAGGCGATGAAGCCTTTCCTTTACAGATAAGGCGCAGCGATGTGATCCCAAGTAAACGGCCAACCTACTTCTTACCGCGTCCAGCTGGTGCATGGTTAGTGACGCGCACCGCCGCCTCCATCTTCCCCACCAACCTCGGCAAAAGCCGCTCGCTAAATCCGGCCGTGAAGCCAAGAACAATTAACATCGGTGGACCGAATTTCATAAGACCTGGAGCAACAACCCCTGCAGCCATGGCGCACACCATCACACCCCCAGCGACGAAACCTGTAACGGTGCGGCGGATCGATTCCATGTAATGTAGTCGCTTTCCTGCGGTCGCATCAATTCCCAAAACCGACGCTCTGGACATAAGCGAAATACCCGCCCCCCAAGCTCCAGCAAAAGCCCCCAACATCACCTCTTCGAAGAGATTTCCAGATTCCAAGACAACAGCCTTCCCCAGCCAACCCGACACTCCAAGAGAGATTGTCACAACCCCCACAGATAGCAATCCAGCCTGCAGAATCCACATCCGCGCCTGTTCCGCAGTCCGCGCTCGATAGAACGCCTCTGCAGCAGCCATGCCTTTCTTCGCATGCTCAGATTTTTCCGTAAACAGCATGAGAATCGCGTTGGCTATCTGAAATCTAAACCCTCGTTTCAACTCATCGGATAAATGGGACATAGGCAATGCCTCCAACTCCGTCTGTCTGCCGAGAATTTCCCCCCACTCGGGTCGCCGTTGAAGTTCTTCCATCTTTTTCTCAAAGCAATCCTCCGTTTGCCACCAGACATCCAGTCTCTTATCCAGCCAAACTGAGAATTCGTCACACTCATAAACCAGATTCTCAAGTGGAAAAATCGGGCGCTCGCGCTTTCCGTTTCGAACTTGTGGTTCCATAGGCGGCACTTGGGCCGCCACTTCTGCCGCAGCGACGGGTACCACTCCACTGCCCAGTTGCTCCGGATTTGCCATACTCTGCTGGCTAGTCTGTCGCTACAACCGTGCCATGCAGCTTACGTCAGTTGCTCTTTGCGTTCGCTGATCTCTAGTACACTCCATACCTTGAATTAGACCATGGTCCAACCATGGAACTGTGGTTCATTCGGAAACTCGCTAAATCTCGTGGAGTGGCGGCTGCGCTCGCCCGTAGCCGCGTTTCGACCACGTTGGACTCGGCGTCTGCCTTCCTCTTGGCAGTCGCATGCGGATCCCCATACAAGATCGACCTATCTATTACCGCAGCCACCCTCACGAAATCATCCACAACGGACTGCACGTTCGGTACGATTACCGGGTTCAGATAACCCACAAAGGCCTTGGCACCCAACCGAACCAGATAAGGCCCGAGGTTCTGCGCGCAGTCACAGCTATACAAGTGAACAATTGCTCCAACGACCGCATAGTTAACTCTCTTACTGTCCTGCAAGTCATAAATGGGCGACGACCACTGGCCGGTAAATTCAGCGGGGCCGCCGTGTCCCATTCCGCTGAAAAGTCCAATCGTTCCAGCCGCCGCTTTTGCCTTTTGAACATCTGAGTAATAAGCATCGCGTCCAAACAGGTCGCGTTCTGGATAACACGGCATTGACGTTAGTGCCTTCCGACGCGCGTCGTGGACAGCTTTGGTGATCGGATCGTCATTCGCCTCAAGAAACACGGCATTCATTCTCACCCTCAGATGATCTCACCTTTCAGGAACGCCTCCTGTACGATCCGAAGTGTCTCCGTCTCAAGCTCAAGAAAATATTTTCCAACGCGTGTGTTTTGCGCCACCTCCTTAGCCGCGTCAGCTCCGGAAAAAACTTTGCCATCGAGGAACTGAAACTTCTCATCCTTGTCCGTTTCCAACCTGCTCACGATCAGATCCTTGATTTCTTCTGGCGAGGCCTCCGCAACGGATAGCAGCAGGCTATGCGGAAGCCGGCGCGCCGCGGCCGCCTTCACGATATAGTCGCCAGAGTCCTTTGCGCGAATAACGGTGCTATTCGCCAGAGCTTCGTTAATAATTCCTTGTGAGTTGAAGGCACTCACCCGAACCGGGCGAGCGACGAAGATTGGTTTGTTTCGCTCAGACGCGAAGTTCATAAGCCCAACCTGAGAAATTCGAATGACACCAGTAGAGCACCCATACTTGAGATTTTGGTCCGCAAAGCGGAAAAGTCAACCCTTCATGAGTGCTTTGTTCAAAAGCGATTCCTTTGCATTCACTTCTCCACAATCGCCGCGGCCATGTCAAAGCCGGGCTCATGCACCGGAAACTGCTGGACGGGCCGGTCTTACGCACATTCAAGGTTCGGATGCACACACGCTAGCCGCACGATCTGCGCGATGGCCTGTCGCAGCCCGTGGCAGCTCCCGGGGTGGCTCAAGGTCGGCTTTCGCCAAAACCTCAAACTCCAAATAATACGGAACGACAAGTCCAATCTTTCAAATTCAACTTCGGCTGGTTGCCTTCGGAAATGAAACCGCCTTTGCCACTTCCGGCAAATTTGCCCTCCTTGTGCGGCTCCGACGCGGACGTATGCTGAGCCTGTATGTCGAAAAGGAGCACACAAAGAGACGAGAACCGGCTGGTGCGTCGGCGCGATATCGTCGAATTGGTCGTGCAGCCGCTTACCGCCCAATTGAGCGAAATACGGCTGCAGATACAGGAGGTCCATGATCTGATCGAGATCATGGCTCGTGAAATCCAGCGCCAGGCGAGCCCCAGGGATCGGGAACAATCTTAATATGGCCCTGCGGGTAGAGGGCAGATTCAATTCACGACGGCAGAAGGCAACGTTCACGCTTGAGTTGCCGGTGCAGGCAAACGGCGGGTGAGAGGCTCGATTGACTGCGCCAAGTCTGCATCGTTCTGGGCTAAAGCGAGAAAGAAACAAATAAGCCCCAGTATGTGAGAATCACTGCTGGGGGTTTCTTTTGTACTAAAATGCAGAGGTGGAAGCCGGGCCGTTGTTCTTTCGCAAGTTGGCAAGGGATAAGCTCTTTTTAATGGAATTAATGGACACAAATTCAAGAAAAGGACTTCAACATGAACGCGCCACTTCCTGAAAACGAAACCGAAAGATTGGCCGCCTTGCGCAGCTACCAAATCCTGGACACCTCGCCCGACACGGAATTCGATCTCCTCACGGCTCTGGCTTCGCAGATTTGCACCACGCCCATTGCGATGATGAGCCTGGTGGACAAAGATCGACAATGGTTCAAATCCAAAATCGGCGTGAGCATTTCCGAAAGCCGGCGGGACATTGCGTTTTGTGCCCACGCCATCTTGCAACGCGATGTGATGGAGGTTGACGACGCCAGTGCCGACAAACGGTTCGTGGACAATCCGCTGGTTACTTCCTCGCCCCACATCCGGTTTTATGCCGGCGCGCCCTTGGTGACCAAAGAGGGCTGCGCGCTCGGCGTCATGTGCGTGTTGGATCGCAAGCCGCGGAAGCTGAGCAACGAACAACGGACAGGACTGCTCATGATCGGCCAACTGGCGATGGTGGTTCTGGACTTTCGGAAGAAGGTGGGCGAAGTGTCCAAAGTGGCTGCCGAAAGGGAATGGCTTATCACCGAATTGAAGCAAGCGTTGGCCAAGGCAGAAGGCAGCGCGACCTTGAATTAAACGAGGCACTACCGCTGTAGGAATTTAAATTGCCGTTTACAAATTGCGGAAGAAGAACTCCCGATTATTAAGTCAGTCGGGAGGTGTTGTTTGGAATGTCCCTCCAAGAGTTGAAAAAGTCGTTGGTGGTTTGGCTGCCGAGCAGACAAGCTCGGCGGTGAAAGTAAACACAAACCAAAACCAACAACCGCATGGTGGTGATCAAAATTGCTTTTCATCGAACAAACCTGAGGGAGTTATAATCTTCGGTCACTTCGATGCCCAACTGTTGAGCTTCCTTGATTACCTGTTGGGCAAGGTATGGGTCAGGAGCAATGTAAACAGCAGGACCTTTGTTTTCATTTAAGCAACTCTTCAAGATCAGCAGCGCAACCACGGTTTTACCGCTACCTGTGTTCATCCGAATTACGATGTCCTCCTCTTCACGGCGAGCAAACCATTGATTCCACACCTCGGTTTGGACGTCACGAGGATACTGATACCGAGCATTTTTGTTTGGCAACGCGAAACGCATTTGCATTGATTGTGGCTGTCATGGTAGTGTTTCGGTGTAAAGTAACGCAGAGTGCATCTCAGGAATGTTTCTTGCACATAAAGAATTCTGCCTATTAACATGATAAGGCATTGATAACTGGCGTTCTGTCCATTACGAGGCATCAGAGCCATCCGGAAGCTTGTGAGGTCGGCAACATATGAGCGCTCCACGAATCTGCGAGCCCAAATGAAGCGAAGAACATGAAAACCCAACGTGAACTAGCAATCGACGCATATATTCAGCAACATCCTGACACAGAATTGCCTGCGCCTCATCCGGTGGGCTTTCACGGAAAGGTTCATCAGCTCGCCGTTTATCGCCTACCAATAGAGCTGCTTATCTTTAACATCGGCAACGGCCGTTTCGCCGCGGAATTGATGGCGGAGGAGAAGAAGGTGGGGAGGAAGTTGGACACCACAAACCGGGAAGATGCCAAAATCATCCGTCAGCTCCTCTTGGAACAGAATACTGACGAGACCAAAGTGCTCACGGAGGATTTGAAAAGGAACGGGCAGCTTGAGCCGGGAATCATCACATTTGACGGCGCGGTGGTTAACGCGAACCGCCGCATGGCCATTTTCCAGTTGCTTCACGATGATGGCGGTGACGAAAAATTCGAATATCTCAACGTTGCCAGACTCCCACATGGAGTGGATGAGAAGGACCTTTGGAAAATCGAGGCCAAACTGCAGTTCGGTCGCGACTTCCGCGTTGAATATGGACCAGTGAACGAACTTTTGAAGATTCGTGCCGGAAAACACAGTGGGTTGAGCGAAAAACAAATTTCGGATGCGTTGGCTGGGCGCTATTCACCAAAGGACGTAACTGAAAAGCTGGAGATTTTGAAGCTGATTGAAAGTTATTTGCGCTTTATAGGCAAGCCTGGCGAGTACAAGATCGTTCAGGAAGAGCGTCAAGTTGAAAAATTCAACAGCCTTCACAGTTCGGTGGTATCAGCGTTGAAGAGGGGTGCCCATAAAGCGGAGATTCCGAAGATTACAGAAATCGCATTCGCGATGATCAAAGGTAACAGGCACTCACACTGGCAAATTCGAAAACTTCGACGAGTCGCCGAGTTGGAGCAGTCCCGCGGCACTCTGTACACGATTTATGACCGGCATGGAAAACTGACCGAGGATAGCGGGGCGATATCCGACGCATTCGATGCAGCGGAGTTCATTGTTGATGCGCAAGAGGAGAAAGATCGCCCGGAGAAACTCGCTGATAAGGCGCTGTCGGCGCTGAGGCAGATCGACTCGAAGCACGGGTCAGTTAAGGGACCTGCATTCCAGAAGCTCATTGACGATATCAGTGTGGAGGTCAAACGACTGTCCGTCGGAGAGGCAAAAAAACGTGACAAAGGCAGCTATAAGAGTTGAAAAATCGGGAAGCCAGGCACGGATAGTGGCGAGCCCGGGCGGCAGATTTAGCACCACCGAAGAAATCTATTTCTGCCACGTGTTGCCAGGCGACCGATTGGCTGGTCGAAACGGCTTTAGCTTTGACCTCAAACGGCTCGGTGAGTCCGGGTTCTCTGAACTCCTCTCCCACCTTGAACAGCAAGGTTATCGCGTTGACTTTGACTCAGAGGCGAACGAGGCGGCCGAGAAAATCGCGCGCGACCGTAAGGAGTTGGCAAGGTCTCTTCGGACGGGCGGCCTGCTGAAGCGGAACCCGCACCGAAGGATCAGGATTGCAGGACTGAAGCGCCCATTGAAGCCGTTTCAAGTTCCCGCAGTCGAACACATGGCTGAAGTGGCACATGCCGCAAACTTTTCTGTGCCGGGCAGTGGCAAGACTGCGATTGCCCTCGCCGCTTTTGCCAAACTCAGGGCCAGTAAGAAGGTCGAACAGCTTATTGTGGTGGGGCCAAGGTCTTCATTCGCGCCGTGGGAGTATGAGTTCAAGGCCTGTCTTGGCAAGATTGGTCCAGTGGTGCGCATAACCGGCAGTAGGACGGAACGGGCCAAAGCATGGCGGAACGCTGAAAAAGCAATCTTGGTGCTCCTGAATTATCATGTGGCTGCAAATGATAGCCACAAGCTTCGGGACTTCTTGGCTCGCAGCGCTTCCATGCTTGTATTGGACGAATCACATCACATTAAGAGCATCGTTGACAGCAAATGGGCTGTGGCGATGCGCTCAATTGCGCCGCTGGCCAAGAAGAGAGTTATTCTGTCTGGAACACCCGCACCAAACTCTTTAATGGACCTGTGGTCGCAGTTTAATTTTCTCTATCCAGCCGAGTCGCCATTAGGCGCACGAGAACAGTACATCTATCGCATCGAAACCGACGGTTCGGAGGCGTTGGATGCGACGCGGAAAGCCCTGTGGCCGCTCTTCTGGCGTATAAAGAAACGTGATCTGTTGCTGCCCAGACCCAGAGTGACGAAAATCAGCGTGCGGATGGGTGAAGTGCAAGCAGCAATTTATCACGCACTCGCCTTTAAGGTGCTCAAGGATTTTGAGAAGGCTCCGAGTGAAATCATTAAGCTGAGGCAGTGGCAGCGGGCGAGGATGGTGCGCCTACTACAAGCGGCCTCGAATCCGACGCTGCTGGCTCAATACTCCGAGGAGTTTAAGCTCCCCCCCATGGCAGCCTCCGGGATGACGGTGGGGCAATTGATTGATCGGTACCCTGATTACGAGGTTCCAGCGAAGATCAGTAGGGCGGTGGCGCTGATCAAGAAACTCGTGAGCGACGAACGCAAGGTGGTGGTGTGGACATCGTTCGTTCATAACATTCGGATGCTGCTGAAACTCCTGAAGAATGCGTCGCCGCTACCACTTTACGGAGGCATTGCGTTAAGTGATGAGGAAGACAAGGAATTGAATCGCGAACGGATCATCGAAAAGTTCTGCAATGATAAGGCTTCGAGGATACTCATTGCGAACCCGGCGGCCTGCGGCGAATCAATCTCACTTCATCGGGCCTGTCAGGATGCGATTTACCTGGACCGGACTTTCAACTGTGCCCATTTCATGCAATCGAAGGACCGTATTCACCGTATCGGTCTTGCGCCTGATGCCAAAGTAAACTACTACCTGTTGCTTGGCAGAAACACCGTTGACGAGGCGATCGACCGACGTTTGGAGGCGAAGCAACGGCGGATGCTCGCGTTACTGGAGGTGGACTTCACGAACGTGAGTCTCGATTCTAACGAGGACGTTGTGAGCGAGGAGGGCGAGCAGGCAATCGACTTCGCGGAGACTTTAGCACAAATCGCGAAGAGCATCAGGCATGGTCACTAATCTCAACGAGATCAACCGAGTACTCCTCGCGCTCCGCCAACTCAGCACCCGGCGGAAACTGGTACCGCGCAGTGTTCTGGTGGATTTTCTGCGGGGGGAAGTGATACAAGGACGCAATCCAGATTTCGATCCCGTGCTCGGATTCACACATCGCCTCGGTCTCATCGCGACAACACGCAAGGGGACGTGCTTGGCACCGCTCGGCTTAGAGATGCTGGGTGAGAATCGAGAGGAACTTTATGAGCTTCAATCTGGGCAGCAGGCTTTACTAGTCAGGAAGTGTTACCTCGACGGCGCGCTGAGGGCCGAAATGAAAGAGTTCGTGAAAAAGCTCTCAGCAGAAGCGGAGACCAGCGACATCGTGTGGTCGTCAGTGGACAGCGAACCCTTCGGAGAACTGGCATGGTTGAGCGATCATCTTATTCAGCTCGGCGTACTCGCTTCCGAGAAGCACCTATTGCGCGTTACGCCAGACTACAAGGAGGCAGTTTCTCAGTTTCTCGACGAGGGAGGAGACTTCACAGAAGAACAGATGGAGAATTATCTCCGCGAGAAACGCTTGTTGGCGAGCATCGCGGAGTCATTTGCTCTGGAATTTGAAAGAAAGAGACTGGCAGAACGTGGTTACAGGCTCGAATCGTGTTGCGTGCAGAGAATCAGCAAACTGCGTGTGAACGCTGGCTATGATATCAAGTCATTTGATGGGGCATCGAAACACCTGAACCATGATCGGTTTATTGAGGTTAAAGGATCGGGGAAAGTGACAGTCCGGTTTATTTGGACGCGAAACGAACTGCAGAAGGCGGCCAGCTTGGGGGAGCATTATTGGATTTACTTTGTAGGCGGTATTGACCGGAAGAATCGCCTCGTCACACGCGAACCGGTCATGATAAGGAATCCGCATGTCGCTTTGAAATCAGACCGCCGCTTTCATGTTCAGCCCGATGGTAGTATACTTGTCGAGGGGAACGTCTTGGGATTACCCCTCGTGCACAAACTAAGAGTGAAACCATAAAACGCGACTAATTACATGTCCGCTTTCGGATACTTTGGATCGAAACTGAGGATCGCCGCCAAGCTTTGCGGAAATCTGCCGCCCCACAATGCGTGGGTGGAGCTGTTCTGCGGTTCTGCGGCTATGACACTGGCGAAAAAACCTGCGCCCATAGAGGTCATTAACGACATCAATGGCGAGATTGTGAATTTCTACCACCAGCTTCGCGAAAACAGCGACGAATTGATACGCCTAATCCGGCTAACGCCTTATGCCAGAGCTGAGTTCGAGCTGTCGCGCGAGCACGTTGGCAGGTTGTCAGGCATTGAACGCGCTCGGCGCTTCTTTATCGCGGCCACGATGGCGATCAACGGAAGCTTCGGCGCAGATGCCGGCGGCTTCTCATTTAGCAACTCATACACACGCAGTGGGATGGAGGCTCGGGTCGGACGGTGGCACAGCATGCCTCAATACCTTGAATCAATTGTCGAGCGCCTCAGACAGGTAAGAGTTGAAAAAAAGGACGCGTTGGCGCTATTCAAGAGCTTCCGTGACCGTCCTGCGAGCTTGGTCTATTTCGACCCTCCTTATCTAGGCAAGCGCAGCCGTGGATACGATTACGATGAGAGTTCGACGGAGTTCCACCAGAAGCTCCTGGAAACTGCGTTGGACGCGAAGTGTATGGTGTTCATCAGTGGCTACGAAAATGATCTCTACGATAGACACCTTACCCGTGAGCGAGGGTGGAAGAAGGAACTGCTCAAGGCGACGACGAAAGGCAATAATGGCAAGTGTTTTGACCGTGACGAAGTCATTTGGTTCAACCCCGTTTATTTGAAGGCTCTACACTCGGGACGTGTGCCTCTGCGGCTGTCCAAAGAGGAGAAACGTAACCTGAAGGTCAATCCGGAACGGTAAACCACCCGACGAACGCCGGCACCAAGCTGCAACGGGCCGAACCCGCATCGGCTGGAAGTCGAAATTTGTTCCTGTAACCCGTAAGATCAGCATGGACGGATTGGGTCCTGACATTTGTACAAATAGATCCGGGAGTTGATCGAGGCTGGTTGGCTGAAGCGGGGCGCCGGCGGCAAATTGGAGCTCTTACGTCGTTTTGACGAACACCCGTCCTGAGGCACACAGGTTGCCACTGCAGGGGCTGACACTTGCAAGCATCGGTGACGGCAGCATCACAACTGACATCCATCAGCCAGGTCGTTGCCTGGTGGCGGGCGCATGACGGCAGGATCTTAGCGGGAGAGTGGTGAGGTGTCGAAGGTTTTTGAGACAAACAGATCACCCCGAACCAACACGGACCGTAAATTCGATGGAGGCAGACCGCTGTTTGTAATTGTAACGAATAGAGATATGTGTGAAAGTCGGCTGTTATGGGAAGCAAAGGACAAACCGAGGCATCGGAGAAATCAGATCTCGACAACAAGGCGCGATTGGAATGCGAAAAGCTCCAGTCTGAAATCGAAGTTCTCCGCAGGCCGTTCTACAAATCGCCAGCTTTCTATGCCGCGACTGCTCCTGTTGCGTTGGCTATCGTAGGAGTGATTTTCACTTGGGCAAGTGGTTGGTTTGACGTGCAACGCACACGCATCGGCAACGAGAAATTGCTGCTCCAAGCCCAGACGGAAAGATTACAGACGGACCGATCCAACTTGGAAGCACAGGCGGAAGCCCAACAGAACCATCTGATCACGCTTGAGAATGATCTCCGCGGCCTAAGAACTGACCGGACCGCGCTCACGAACCAGATCGCCCAGCTTCAATGCGATCGTGACGAACTACGTTCCGCGAAGCAATACTTCGAATCGGAGGCGAGGCGCCTGGCTGGTTCTGATACAAATGCCGTGAAATTCCTAAACGATTTGCAGCAGGCTCAATCTGAACGAAACGCTCTTAAAGCGGAATTGAACAAACTCTTGGCGACACAGGCATCTCTTTCTCAGGAGATTGGAAAGAGGAATGCACTGTTGCGTCGGGCTAACAATATGCTTGATGCATCGGTGCGCAATTGGCCCACAAACAAGGTTTGGGACTCGGGTCAGGATGCGTACTTTCGCAAGATGCTCATGCTTTCTAGTGATATGGCTGCCGTGTTGCCAGAGTGGCAATCAGACTCTGTCTGCATCCCGCTTGGGTTTCAGGTTGAGCCTGACCCGACCAACACGCCGGGTGCTTATTCCAGGTGATCTGGTCATTGAATCTCTACTGACGTAAACTCCGTTTCGGACAGGCTGGCGTTTGATCATCGAGCGATGCGGATCAACTCCTCACTCGTCAGAAGTTCGTGGGCGATCTGACGAAGGACTGCATGATTGGCGTTTCGGAAATCAATCCTCACGTCTCTTCCATCATTCGTCACGCCCATAATTGCAATTCCAAGTCCAGATTCGAGTCGTCTATACTCCGTGGATGTTTCCTGTGTGCCTTCAACAGCGTTTGCGGCGTTGAGAATGATTTCCTTCCTGGTTATCGTCTCATCGTCATCGTTCAGCAGTTTGAGCACTGGTTCCGTCTCCCACCATTCCTTGAACGGCATCATGACGTTTCTTTTTGTGTCATCCAGAAATGGTCTAAAGCGGCCAGTGTTCGCTTCCAGCCGCAAAAACCCGAGGAATTGTGAATCAGATCCCATATTCAGCATCGTGGTGCTTCTCAGTTTGATGTCACGATTCCCAAAATACTCAAACACAAGGGAACGTGTGTTGGAGGTTCCATGCAAAAGCGCGCGCGCTGGCACTGCGATGTGCATTGCCTCCTCACACTTGCCTGAGTCATAGTGTTTGCACGATGCCTGGATCAAGTCGATTTGCTTGGCGATTTCACGCCTCAAATTCACAGCCGCTTTGTTTCGTGTCCTGTAGTATTGCCTTGGTTCCGGTGGATGTATGAATCTGATTTGTTCGATTACTTGATGATCGTCGGTTGTGAAGGTCGGAATGGGCTGGCCAATTATCTTTCCGCAGAAGTTCACCCAGCCGTTCTGAAGCCAGTCAAGGAACCCTCGCGAAACCCCCGGCACTCCGTTGCGGCCACCATCCACCCAAATCGCTACTTCGCTATTAAAGCCAGGCATCCGGGCGGTCATGTTTACGGTGAAATATACGACCGAATTGATACCTGAGTGTTCTTTGCCAAGAGCCTTATCCATCAAGAAGAGCACGACATCCGATTCCAGAGAATAATTTCCATCGTTGACCAACAGCAACAGTCCTTTGGCATCGTTGAGACCAAAATGCGCCTTGGTCTGTTTGATTTGTTTGTTCGCCTTGGCGATGCATTTTTTGATTGGCGTTCCCAGCAGGCTGAATAATTCATGCTGGCATTCTGATGGAAGGTCGCGAGAACTGAATCTCTGCCGCCCCCAAAACGGTCCTATCAGACGCCGATTCATCCAATCACTAAAAAGTCGATCCACCTTCTCTTGATAGCCTTCTTTTAATAAATCCTTTGTCAGGCATTTGAGCTCGGCAACCACTGGTTCCGGGTGTTGCTTTCGGAAAAGGTAGTCCGCGTTATCGAACTCGGGAGATCGCGGAAGCAGATCGCTTACAAGCTCGCCTCCTGCGCTCCTGACAAAACTACTGAATACTTCTTCGACGTTCATTGGAACTTCTCCACGATCCCTGGTCATGTGTAATGTGGGCGTGAACTGTAAATCATGTCCATGTCCCGGTCAAGAGGTTCGTCCCCATAAACCTAAATCAGCATCTGGCGAGCAAGCTCAAAAGCGTGCCCCGCATCGGAAAGCAACGGAGTTCGTTCACTTCCTGGGGGCATCTTCGTCCGTGATATACTGGTGTTTGGAGGTTTGTTCTTCGTTTCCGCCCGTGGGCGTCTGGCCCTCACTGTGGATCTTTGGCAACAATTCAAATATCCGAAAGGAAAGACCTGTGAATGAGAGTTATGGAGGTATGACAAACATGGTGGTGCCGAATAGCCGGCTCAAGGATCAGCCGGTAGTTGAACCATATTCTCTTAGGTATATGCAGAGAAGGGATGGAGTTGAAAGGGAATATTTTTGCGTGTATGACCGGGTCGGAGGGAAGTCAGGTCCTGGGATTAAAGCTTTAGTTGCGGAAAATCTGACCGCGATTGAAAACACTGAGGAGAAATTTGAGCCTCAATTCCCAATTGAACTATCGAAGGCTGGCGAGCTTCCCGAAGATCGTTACCTTTTCGATCCCAGTAAGCCAGCAAAGAGGCCTGCTAAATCCAGAACTACAGCTTACGGCTTTAGCCGAACAGTATACATTTACCAGTGTTCCTATTGCGGGAAACAGTTCAGAAGAGACCGTATGTCGGGGACCCTTAATCCGCACAAGAACAAGAATGGATATCCTTGCTCGGGGAGGTACGGTATTTATGTGACAACAAAATACTAATTCTTGCCGAATTTGGCAAAATCGCCCTCCTTTCGGCTGTCCACAGTGCTGATATCATCCTCCTCACAATCCAATGTTCGTTTCAGGACTGGCAATTGCCCACGCGTGCATGCTGCTGTTAAAATGCCCAGTAATCGGTCCCAGGTTCGAGGTATGTCCCGTTGCGGGGGACTATCTGAGTTTTTGAACCGCTTTGCGATCTCTCCGAACGGAATTGATGGCTCTATTTCGAGCTTTTTTCCATCCACGCGGCGGTTCGAGGTTACTTTTCTGACCAATTCACGTTTTTCGTTTGGCAATCCCATTTCGTAGCTCAACCACGCGCTCCCGGCCAGTTCGAGGAATTCTGACAGGCGATCCGGAACCGTTTCTCCTCCGGCACGGAGATTGGCCATATTTTCCTCGATAGCTTTCTGCTCCATGAGCAGGGCGGTCTTCCTGGATTCAAACAAATCCTTCTCAATCGCTCCGTCGATAAATGCGTCCGTCAGTCGATTGAGACGGTCGGTGAGCTGGCCTGCCTTCATTTTCAGCGCCTGTTCCTGGTTCTGCCGCTCGTTTACCCAGTCTTCACGCATTTTCAGTATTTTCGTCTGGAAATAGTCCCGTTCTTCCTCATTGAAGCACAGGGACTGAAGTAGTGGCGTCAACTCAGCGCCGACGGCTTCTTCGCGGATTCCGGTGGTCCAACAGTCTTTCGTATGGCAGCGGTAATACACGTGTCCCTTTTGGAGCTCTCCGATGAGCGAAAAGTCGCAGTTTGCGCAGGCAAGCAAACGCCGGAACAGGAAATCATGCCTGTAGTTTCGGGTGCATACTTTGCCTCGGAGTAGGGTGCCGACCCGATCAAACAGGGATTTCGGAACAAGCGGCTGGTGAATGCCAAGGAAGGTTTCCGCTGTCCGCTCGATCCTGATTAGACCTACATAGAATGGATTGTTGAGCATGGTTGAAAGCCCGGTACGCGTGACGGTGCCGCCGGTTCTGTTCCGGAGGCCGATGCGATGAAGCTCTTGGCCGAGGCTGTCTAGGTTGTGCCGTCCAGTCTCGTAGAGCTCAAAGGCTCGGCGCACGAGCGGTGCCATCGCCGGATCAGGTTCCTTCGGCTTGCCGGCGCCCTTGTCAACGTAACCGATGGGCGCAGGCAGGGGATATATCCCTTGTTTCAGGCGACCATAAAATCCCTTCTTCGTCTCATCACGCAGGTTCCTGATGTAATCGGCGGCCACGACGGCCTGGATGTCCGCCGATAGTCGGCCGCCGCGGGATTTCATGTCCAGGCTCTCGTTCGCAAAATGGACCTCGATCCCGGCATCGATGAGTTCGGCAAGATCGGCCCAGTCCTTGAGGTTGCGAGCGCCGCGGTCGATCTTATGGAGGACAGCCCCGTCAGCCTTGCCTTGCCGGAGAAATTTCAGCATTCTGTTAAATACGGGTCGTCCCCGCTTGGCCGCCGTCTCGGTTTCTTCAAACCACGCCACAATTTCCAGGCTGTTTCGTTCGGCATATCGCTTAATCGCGTCCCGCTGCTCCTGGAGTGAGACGCCTTTCTCTCCCTGTTTGGCTGTTGAGACGCGGATATACGCAAACACCCGCCGGAGGAATTTGATCATGGCTACTGGATTTGAATATCTGGTAAGGATCCCGACCTTGGCGGGGTACATGGTAACGTACTCGATTTTCCTGTCAAAGCGCGGAATCGCGCATAACTTTCCGGGTCAGCCTTAATCCGTTCGTAAATGCGCAGCAACAAGAGGAGATATTGGTCCAGGTTATCCTCCGCTTGCAGCAGCTCCTCTTTGCTCAGCCGGGGGTAGAGCAAGCGCATATCCTGCTTCGTGTCCATGCCGCCACTTTACGTCTGGCGTCGGTCGGTGAAAGAAGGGCAATTCTGCCTTTCCCGGCAACTGCGCCCTCCTATGCAGCGTCTCCGGCCCTGGTACGCTCTTTCCCATGCAGCCCATAAAGGAAGCTCTGGAGGAGCGCACCCCGCCCAAAGCCGTGCCTGCCGTCTCGGCCGCGTTCAAGGACGGAACGATCCTCGAAATGCTCCACGATGCCGAAGAGCGGCAGACGCGCTTTGCCCTGTGGCGCAACGGAACCTGGACAATCGAGGAGAGTCACACGATAAACCCCGTGGACCGCCTTGTCCCGTATTCGCCCCATAACAACCTCGTGCGGCACGAAACCGTCCTTCTGCCCTCAAGGCCGGAGGAATACGAGTCCGAGGAAAAGCTCCTCTCCGGGATCAAGGATTTCATCCACCGGTACGTTGATGTGTCGCCGCTTTTCGAGGAAATCGCCACTTACTACGTCCTTTTCTCCTGGGTCTATGACGGCTTCAACGAGCTGCCGTATTTACGGGTCCGGGGCGATCCCGGCTCGGGGAAGACAAGGTTTCTGCTCACGGTGGGTTCCCTCTGCTACAAGTCCATCTTTGCAAGCGGCGCCTCGACCGTCTCGCCCATATTCCGCCTGCTTGAATCCTTCCGGGGCACTCTGGTCATCGACGAAAGCGATTTCAGGATGAGCGACGCGAAAGCCGAGATGGTGAAGATCCTGAACAACGGCAATGCCCGGGGTTTTCCCGTCCTGCGGAGCGAAAGCGACGGCAAAGGGGAGTTCAACCCGCATGCGTATCACGTGTTTGGCCCCAAGATCGTGGCCACGCGCGGCGAGTTTGACGACAAGGCCCTGGAAAGCCGGTTCATTACCGAAGACATGGGAACAACCAGCCTGCGCGAGGATATTCCCATCAACCTGCCGCCCGAGCACAAAACCGAAGCCCTTGCTTTGAGGAACAAACTCCTTTTGTTCCGGTTCAAGAACCTGAAAAAGCGGCCGGCTCACGCTCACCTGGTTGACCGGAGCCTGGAACCGCGCCTGAACCAGATTTTTGTGCCACTCCTTTCCGTGATCGAAGACGAGAAAGCCCGGGAAAGGCTCCGGGCAGTGGCGCGGCAATGTCAGCGGGAGATGGTGGCTGAAAGGGGATTTGGGACAGAAGCGCAGGTTTTGGAAGTGATCCAGGAACTCCTGGTCCTGCCGGGAACGCCGCTTTCGATCAAGGAAATCACGGACAGATTCGTCGATCTACACGGGGACGAATACCGATGGACCGTCACGCCCAAGTGGATCGGGGGCGTTCTGCGAAAGAAACTGCGTCTCAAGACGGAACGGAACCGCGACGGTTACGTCGTCGCTGCTACTGAAATGCCGAGGCTTGAGCAGTTGCTTCAAAAATACGGTCTTGTTAAGCCATCGGTGAACTTGTGAACTTCAGAAAAGTAGGTTCACCGGAAGTTCACGCTCGAAACACCCTTCTGCCGCAAGGGTTTTTTGCCAACGTGTGAACATGTGAACTTCGGAACGGGGTTATGGAGGGCAGAGCGGACACCAGTAAAAATGGCAGAGATTAGTGCCCCGTATGCCTGCCCCCTACTACGTTCACCAAGTTCACACGTTCACAAACGGCTCAACTGAGGGCTTTTCTCGTGAACGTTGTGAACATTGTGAACATACTGCTGCCCGGTTTCCGCGGAATCCGCGCCGCCACTCAATTGGCGAATTTCCTAATCGGACCGCAACTGCCAGAGAAAAGAGAAAGAAACCCTATTGACGCTACGTATATATGGGAAACGCGATTATGAAGATCGAACGTGACCCCGAATCTAGTCGATTCCTCAAGATACGGCGAGTGATCTTGCAGAAGTTGCTCATTCGAATGAAAGAAAGCCGCACCGGCACATCTACGACGCCGGTGGCATTGAACACGCTAGCAGGGAGTCGGGAGGAGAAACGCAGCAAGCGCCGGGTCATTCTGAAATCTGACAGGCGCACGGCCTTCGTGAAAGTGCGTTGATCTTGACTCTACAGGTGTGATGTGACTCACTGGCGCTATGAACATTGAATCACTCTCGTCCGGTCAATTACGTCGAGCCGCCGGAATCAAAGGACAAATTGAAAAACTCCAAACCGAACTGGGGAGAATTCTGGGATCGACTGCCCAACCTCGGGGCGCGGGGAGGAAGAGGAGGAGGAAGATGAGCGCCTCCGCCCGCGCAAAAATTGCCGCAGCAGCGCGTGCCCGCTGGGCCAGGGTCAGAGCTGGCAAGAAATAGCGGAGAGTTCACATTGAAGGCCGTCGTGCATTCTGCAGCGTGACGGCCTTTCCGTTGAGCGTCCTGATACGTTTGACGCATGCTGTTTGTAGCTTCACCGCACCACCGATTGCTGTCCAGCTAACCCCGGAATAGTAACGAATTTGAATTCGATCATAAGCGGAGAGAAAACCTTGCACGAAAGAGTGCAAAAGGATTGACCGAAAATCCTGGCCTGTAGTAGAAAGGCGCTGTCCTTTGAGGTGTGCTTCATTCGCCCTGTATCGGGGAGCGGGCGACGTATCTGAAAGAGGATATCCGACATGAAATGGGGTGGGCAAGTGGTCGGACCACACAAACGGCTGGGGCGTATTTCGGGCTGGGAGGAGCGAACTATCCCTGAATCATCAGTCCTGTTGGCCGTCTATTCCAATTCCAAGTTCTCTTCTTCGCTTTTCGACAGGCAGTCTTCCTTTTCAAACCTATGAAAACTTCATTTATAGCCGTTGCATTGCTGTTGGGTGCTGGCGGTGTGTATGGACAGGCCGTCGGATCAGGGGCGGCGCAGGTATCGAGTGAGGCGCCAAACCAGACGACGAATTACATTGTCAGTGAACGCGGGCCGTATTATCGGGTGTGGCAGAAGGTGGTGAGCACGACTGATCAATTGGGCAACGTGATCCTGAGCACGAATCAGGCGTATGTGGAGCTGGCGACGGGGCTGCACTATCTACAAAACGGGCAGTGGATTGACTCGCAGGAGCTGATAGAAGCGTTCCCTGGCGGAGCGGCGGCCCAGCAAGGCCAGCACAAGGTCATTTTTGCCAATGATGCAGCGACCGCGGGAGCGATTGACCTGCAAATGCCCGACGGCAAGGAACTGCGCAGTGACGTGCTTGGTTTGAGCTATTTCGATACGGCCACCGGTCAGAGCGTCTTGATTGCCGAAGTCAAAGACAGTCAGGGACAGTTGTATCCTCCAAACGTCGTGGTCTACGCCGATGCTTTCACGGACTTCAAGGCAGATGTGCGTTACACCTACACGAAAGCTGGCTTTGAGCAGGACATTATCTTGCGTGAACGTCCGCCCATGCCGGAAGCGTTTGGACTGAATTCGGCTTCGTCGGTGCTTGAAGTGTTGACTGAGTTCGTGTCACCGCCGACGCCGGCTGTTCTTACAAACGCGGTTTTCTCAGGTGCCGAGAGCGTGTTGCAGGACCAGTTGCTGGATTTTGGATCAATGATGATCGGATCAGGAAAAGCGTTCTTCACGGGCCAGGATGAATTGAACGGCGTCCCTGTCTGCAAGCAGTGGACAGTGATGGAGGGGCGGACGTTTTTGGTCGAGCAAATAGCAATTCCGGCGATAGCCAGTCAGTTGGACCAATTGCCGTTGCCGCAGCAGGCGAGCCTGAGTCCGGCGAAGGGTTCCATGCGCCATCTGGTTTCGACCAGGTCTCGCATGCTATTGGAGCTGCCGACACCGAAACTGGCCAAGGTTGACAAAGACGAAATGAAGGTGGCCAATATGCTGTCACCGGCCCGAGGTCTGGTCCTGGACTATTACGCGACGATTAGCAGTGGCCAGCCCAATGGCTACACGTTCCAGGGGGACACGACCTACTATATCAGCGCCCAAGTGAATCTATACAGCACAAACATCTTTGAAGGCGGTGCGGTGCTTAAATACGCCACTAACGCCTCGCTTATTCTGGTCGGTGGTCCGTATAAAACCACGATGAACTGGCTCTCAGGTCCATACAGGCCGGTTGTCTTCACCGCAATGGATGACAATTCAGTGGGCGAGCTCCTTAGTGGTTCCACAGGAACACCAACCAACTACTATGCCAACCCTGCCCTGTATATTCCGCCTATGAATTACAGCTTTGGCAATTTTCGTATAGCGTATGCTCAATTAGGGCTTTTCTTGGATGGCTTCGAGGGAGCAATTACTAGTGCCCAATTTATCAATTGCCAACAAGGGATCACAGCCAGTAGCACCAGTCCGACTTTGATCGGGCAGGTGCTCTTCTCAAACGTTAAAACAAATTTCAGCAACCTCTATGAAACCGTCTTTTCCATTCAAAACGCGACCTTCAGTGGTAGTGTTTATCTGGCAACACACAGTGGAGGCAACAATTACTATTTCACAAATTGTGTTTTTGCCAACGTGACCAATCTTTACAATGTAGTTCCTACGACATTCTCCGGCAGTTACAACGGTTTCTACAATTGCCAGCCGTTCGGGACATCTCAAACCACAAACGGATGTTATCCATTCCAGACAGTGGGCGCCGGAGCATACTATCTGGCAAGCGGCTGTAACTTCACCAATGCCGGCACGACGAATATCGATTCGGCCTTGCTGGCTGATTTAAATAATAAGACCACCTATCCCCCGCTGGTATTGTCAAATGGCTTGATCGCAGCGCCAACGAACTGGGGGCCAACAGCGCCGCGCGACACTGACGCACCTGACCTCGGTTACCACTACGATCCGCTGGATTATCTGGTCAACAACATGGTGGTCAGCAACGCCACCATGGTTTTGACCAATGGCGTGGCAGTGGGAGTCTATGGCAATTGGGGGATTGACTTCAAAGGCTACAACAATGTGGGGCTGGTCAGCCAGGGAACACCGCTGAACTTCAACCACCTGACCCGTTATCAGTTGGTGCAGGAACAACCTGTGAGCCTAGGCGGGGGCTCGGCACTCGGCCTGATGAACGTTGACGCCAATTGCTATGCGGGGCCTAGCGTACAAATGCGCTTCACGGACCTTTCGGCGGCGGGTTCATCCACCAATGGGAGCGGCACGTCGGTGAGTTGGGCTGCAAGCGGGATAAATGGCTGCACGTTTCAGTTGCGCGATTGTGCCCTGCACGGTGTGGGCCTGTCGTATCCATTAACCAGTGGCTACGGTGATTACTTCCTGCTCACAAACAACCTGTTCGAGCGGTGCAACCTGAGTTTCACGAATTATGGCGTGAATCAAACGACGATCGTGGTCACTTTTGAGAACGACCTCCTGCACTACGGAAGTCTGGCGTTGACCTATACGACCAATGCAAGCCGAATCCAGAGTAATTGGAATCTATATAACAACTTGTTCGACAACGTGATTTTATCCGAGAACGGCAACGGCAACGCGATTATTCTCAACGATTACAACGCATACAGCACCAATCTGACGATGCTGGCCGATTCCGGAGGAGGAGACCTGTGGGTGACTAATTTTGATTACCAGATCGGGCCGCTGGGCAACTACTACTACCCGACCAATGGTGGTAATCTCAGTCAATTGATTGACGCCGGGAGCGTGACCAACGCAGCGCTGCTGGGATTCTATCATTACACTACCACGACTAACCAGGTTAAGGAAGCCAATACACCTCTGGACATTGGACTTCATTACATCGCCGTGGATGCCAATGGCAATCCAGTTGATACCGACGGGGATGGCATTCCCGATTATGTGGAAGACGCCAATGGCAATGGCGTCGTAGATCCGGGTGAAACGGACTGGAGGAACCCCAATGACCCCGGCCTGCTGGGAGTCTGGATTTCACTTCCCACCAGCTCAGAACCTTTGCCTTAAGAGGAACACAATGAATACCAATACAAATATGCTGCCACAGAATACCCAACGTGTCGGCTGCACCGAGTCTGTTTTACAGTTTCTCTCTCGGAAATTCGACCATGCGAGTCACGTTCACTGGCGGCATCGTTGCAGGTTCTGGCGTCTTATTCTTGCCCTATTTGCCATGGAGTCCTTCATTTTCCAACAGCATGCCGCCGCCGATGCTGGTAGTACCACGGTCACCATCGCAAACAACAGCGAATGCGACCAGAGTATCCTCTATAAGCTTATCTATGAGGCCCCAGTGGGAAAGTGTCAGATCTTTGATCTCTGCCACCTTTTCAACGATTACTGGTGTTACCCAGTAGCAATAAACTCTGGAGAGACCTGGACGAATAGTTTCGCTAACGACCTTTCTGGATATGTATGCAACAGTCCGATTAATGGGGAGCATCTCTTTTTGAAAACCATCATCTGGGAAGACTCGGAAGGCACTCAATTCGCTACACCAATAGCCAACTACGGCACAAACTTCGGCTTTACGGTTTCCTGCTGGGGAGCCAATTGGCCGTTAGCTCCCTCGATTAACGATGAAGATGATGGTCCTGAGACGCCCCCGCAATGTCCTGATTGTGACCCCTGTCAAGATAATGGCGGTTGTGATGGTTGTGGTGACGATTCTGGAAACAGCACGCCACCGTCTGACGACACAGGCATGCCTCGATGGAGCGTGTCTGAACCTTACATATCATTGTGGCTGAAGGACCAGCCGTTTGGGTACCAACCGGCACTCGGCCCAAGAGTATCACTCAAGCTGGACTACAAGCCGCGGATATCGTTCACCGGGACTTACACAAATATTTTCAGCATTGGCAGGCAATGGAACTTCTCCTGGCTCTCCTATATAAGCTTTGATGGGAATTCAAATTACACGGTGCATTTTCCTGGAGGCAGGGAGCGAACCTTCTCGGGGACCAATGATTACCTCACCAACACCCGGCTTACCGGAGACGGGACCAATGGCTTCACCTTGTCCTACCCGGACGGCAGCAAGGACGTTTATGGCTGCCTCGTGACCAACAGCGCCGGCGCTTTTTGGCGAGCATTTGTGAGCCAACGCTGGGATGCTCAATCGCGGAAACTGCGGTTTTATTACACGAATTGGTGGTACGATCCGAATCAATATGTGCCGGGAATACAGCTACAGACTGTGGTGGATGGAGATGGCCTGACCAATACGATCTCCTATGTCACGAACAGTCCCTACAGCTCTAATCTCATCGCCGGTGTCACGGATCCCTTTGGCCGAAGCGTTTCATTCCAGTACGATAATGGGGGTCACCTGACAAATATTACGGATGTCGCCGGCATTTCAACAAGCTTCAAGTATGGCAGTTATGATTGGGTTTCGAGCATGACAACCCCATACGGCACCACGACTTTCAATTTGGCTGACACTCCGGACTCTTACCCGGGCACGTCCTATACGAACACCGCCCCCAACGGCCGATGGGCGTTGGTGACGGAGCCGGACGGCAGCAGGCAGCTTTTCCTTTACACGAACAATGCTCCGGGTATCGCGAGCTCGTATGACACAAGCCTGGTTCCCAACACCAGTCCATTCTCAAATACGTTTGACAACAGCGATCTGAATCTGCGCAACAGCTTTCACTGGGGACGCCTCCAGTATGCAAATCTGTCAACCACGAATATCGGCGCGTTCACGGCCAACGATTACCGGAAGGCGCGAATGAAACACTGGCTGACGACAGCGACCGCCACGGTAGGGCAGACTCTCTCGATGCAACGGGCGCCCAGTCCCGATAGCGGCGGCACGATCGAAGGGCAGAAGACCTGGTACGACTATGCCGGCAAAACAAACACCGAATTTGAAGGAACACAGGTCCTGCCACTCTTTGTAGGACGGGTTATGCCGGATGGAACGACCTCATTCACGCGCACCGACCGCAATTCCTTTGGCTATTCCACGACCAGCGTCAGCACCTACTCGTTTGCCGGCAGCGTGCTGCTCCGCACCAACCTTTATGCTTACGACCCCAATGCCATCGATCGCCTTAGCGTCACGAACGCTTTGGGGGTTCAGAGCTCAACAAACGTCTTCAACGGATATCATAAGGTGGTGACCAACTATGATGCGCTGAATCAAATGACGACCTACACCTACAACACAAATCAACAGGTCACCAGTGTCACCGGGCCGACAGGATTAATAACGACAAACATCTACGACACCAACTGGCATCTTGCCATGACATACGACTATGCTTTCGTTACCGGCTCACCCGTGTATTTCCGGACCAATTCTTACACCTACGCGAATGATCTCGTTTACACGCACACCGACGAGCGTGGGCTGACGACAACCAATACCTGGGATGCCTTGCAGCGGTTGCGGCGAGTGGACTACCCGGATGGCACGTTCATCACGAATAGTTACACCAACCTTGATCTGGTGTGTGTCGTGGATCGGATGGGATTCACGAATTCCTACGGATATGATAACATGGGGCGGCAAACTGCCCAGACAAACGCGCTGGGCGCCTACACGATATACAACTATTGCACCTGCGGCTCCCTGGATTCGATCAGGGACGCCGCCGGGAATTACACCTTCTATTTTTACGACAATCTGGCCCGAATGACCAACGTGATTTATCCAGACAACTACAGCGTGACGAACACGTACAATCTGCTGAATCAATTGATCCAAACCACTGACAGCGCGGGCGCGAGCACCACCAATTGGTTCAATAATCAGGGTCTGCTCGTTGCCATCAACAATTCGATGGGCCAGGTGCAGGCCGTGAGCTATGATCTCCTCGATCGCGTCACCAATAACGTGGACGCCAACGGAGTCAGCACAGGCAGCACGTATGATAATCTGAGCCGGGTCATCGCCCGGTCTTATCCCGATGGCGGCGTGGAGAAATTCGGTTACTCGCCCCAAGGCTTGGTTGCCTATACCAACCAGCTCAATCAGCCTACGACTTACGGGTATGACGCGCTCGGACGCAAAACCGCCGAAACCAATGCGAACCTGGAAGTGACACAATTCACGTACAACGGCGCAGGCGACTTGCTCACCCTCACCGACGGCAACACTCAAACTACGACTTGGAATTATGATTCATACGGTCGGGCGACCAACAAGGTGGATGCATCGAGCAACGTGATTTTCGTTTACCAGTACGATCCGGACAATCGCCTGACCAATCGATGGAGCGTCGCCAAGGGAACTACGCTTTATCGTTATGACGCCGTGGGCAACTTGACCAACGTGGTTTACCCGTTCAATACTTCCATTTCCATGGCATATGACTTGCTGAATCGGTTAACGAACATGGTGGATGCCGTGGGCACGTCGATTTACAGTTACAATCCGATCGGCCAGATCTTGAGCGAAGACGGCCCCTGGGCCAGCGATACGGTGAGTTACACCTACACAAATCGTTTGCGGGCAACTTTGAACTTGGCGCAACCGAGCGGCTCGGCTTGGACCAACGCCTATGTTTATGATGCAGCGAAACGGTTGACGAACATCACTTCGCAGGCCGGGGTGTTTGGGTACGCCTACGACGCGGTGCGTCAAATGCAAGTTGGCAAACTCTCCTTGCCGGGTAGCGCTTTCATCACCAACACCTACGATTCCGTTGCGCGGTTGCTGACCACAAAACTCAAAGGCACCGGCAACGCGATTCTTAACTCTCATCAATACACCTACAACCTCGGCAGCCAGCGCACTCAGCAGGTGTTCACGGTCGGCAATTACATCAATTACACCTACGACAACATCGGCCAGTTGAAGACGGCTCAAGGCAAGGAATCCGGCGGAACAATGAACCGGTTGCAGGAGCGGCTTGGATATGCATATGACGCGGCGGGCAACCTGAATTACCGGACCAACAACGCTCTCATCCAGGCATTCTTGGTGAACAACCTCAACGAGTTAACCAATGTGACCCGGAGCGGGAGTCTCACCGTGGCTGGCGGCACCATGGGGCCGGCGACGAGTGTCGCAGTCAACGGGAGCAATGCGCTTCTCTACGCCGATGGAAGCTTTGCGCAATCGAACGTCTCCCTCACCAACGGCAACAACAGTTTCACGGCAATCGCGCGGGACAACTGGAACCGATCTGCGACCAACACGGTGAGCACTTGGCTGCCAACCAATGCCGTCCTCCAATACGACCAGAATGGGAATCTGACAAGCGATGGGCTGCGCTCGTTTGCCTATGACGACGAGAACCAGCTCATCAGCGTGTGGGTGACGAATGTTTGGCGCAGCGATTTCGCCTATGACGGGAAAATGCGTCGGCGGATTCGCAAGGAATATGCCTGGCAAGGAATCAACTGGACTCAGACGAATGAAGTGCATTACGTGTATGATGGGAACGTCGTGGTTCAGGAGCGTGATACGAATAGTGCGCCGCAGGTCAGTTACACAAGAGGGATGGACCTCAGCGGCAGCTTCCAAGGCGCAGGCGGCATAGGGGGCCTGTTGGCGCGGACCGATGCCAATGGAGCGGCCTTTTATCATGCGGACGGGAATGGAAACGTCACCTGTCTGATCAACGCGACCAATATGCTGGTGGCCAGGTATGACTATGATGCATTCGGGAATGTCCTGTCGATGAGCGGCCCACTGGCAAGTCTGAATCTCTACCGCTTTTCTAGCAAGGAACAGCACGAGAATTCAGGTTTAGTTTACTATCTGTACAGGTTCTATGATCCAGTTCTCCAAAGATGGCCAAATAGAGACCCAATGCAGGAGAAAAAGAGTGGGCCGAATTTATATATGTTTGTCAGTAATGGGCCTTTGAACGGTGTGGATACCTATGGGCTGGAGCAGCTCTCAAAAATATTGGCACATTATCGAGAATTGGATGCCCAGCTAGTTGGACCATGCTGTTGCGATGATACGAATGGAACCTCTCACGACATGACTGTCTCCTACAGCGCATCTGGGAACACTGCAAGTGGTAATGTAACCATCACGCTCGGAACATGTGCCTCGTTGAGGCAAATTTATTGGTGGGATTGCTGGAGCGCGCAAGCAGAATTTGCTGCGAATGGGAGTCCAGGCAAAGATTGGACGGACTGGGGATGGTCTGCCGGGGGTACGAGCTATTCGAAGCAAGCTCAACCAAACTGGGTGAACCGATATTATGATCCACATGACGCTAGTCATCTCATGATGAACGTGTACGTCTTTTATTTCGTTTGCGACCATGGTGTTCCAAGTTACAGACATATGAGTGATATGAATCAGTTTACATGGGACTACAGTGCGGGGCATTGGATTGCGCCAAAGTAATATGCAAAAGAAATCAGTAGGTATGGTTTTAACAGTAGTGTTTGTTGTGGCTGTCCTAATAGCCAGTATTGTGGCATTCTTCCCGCATCGCCGATTGCCAACAAAGCTTGGCGCTGTCTGTCAGAACAATTTGAGGTCGATTGAGAGTGCTAAGAGGCAATGGGCCATTGAGCATGGAAGGACCACTAACGACCCTCCCCCGACAATCGATGATATCCGAGTCTACATTGGGCGCGGACCTAAAGATCTGCCACCGGAGTGCCCATGTGGTGGCATATATACGATAGGACGGCTTGATGAACCAGCGAAATGCTCCCTCAGCGCACAAGATCACACATACGCACGAAAGCGAGCGTATGATGCCAAGCGACGAGAGCAGTAGGAACACCCAATGGCCTTTCAACGCCACTCGACCTCAGCCGTCCGCACGGGCAAGATCAACCGTGCAAAGTCACGGGCAGGTGGCCTTGTGTGAGCGGTGTCAGCGGGCAGTTTCGGGAGCCACTTGTGGGCACTTTTGGGAGCCACGCGTTTCTGCATAAGTTGACATTTTGTTTTTCAAACCAGTCCGCATAATCCGTTGGTGAGGACTGTTTTGAAAAACAAAATGTCATTAGATTGTAAGCGTCAGCCAAGGCGCATGTAGCTGGAGCCTGTCCCCAAAGTGGGTGATTTTGAAATCTGCTGGGCAGCGGTGCCATAGCTTTGGCACGGCTGGGGAGTTATTCACATTTGGGGCGTCTGAAATCTCCTTAACGCCCCAATTCCGAAGACACCTCTTCTGTGATTCTCACCGAAACAGAGCGGGCGGGGTTCTCTACGCCGCCTTTTGGAGCGGCATCGTTTTCTTTTTCACTTTCCTCATCCGGGCCAGCATCCACAGATTGTGGGTCAACACGCCCCAGGCCAGCGCCAGTTCCCGGTGTTCAAACCCTTTGGCTCTCATCGGCCGGCCCAGGAAGTTGCGCTTGAGAATGCCGATCCGCCCTTCGGTCTGTGCTCGACGGCGCTGCAATCGGGCAAACTTCTCGTCTTTCATCCTCTGTCGCAAGACCGCCGGTGGCCGCGGACACAGGGCGTCGAACGTGTTCCCCTCCCGCAGCGTACGGCTGTTGGAAGCACTGTAAAAACCCCGGTCCGTCACCACGGCTCCCACGTCGCGGCCCGCGCCCTCCCGCACCCGCAGCAGACTGCCAAAGAGCACCTGGCTGTCAGCAGGAGCCGATTCCCGGAACATTTCGTAATCCAGAATGACGCCTTGTCGGTTCTCGCCCAAGAGCACCGTGTTGCCAAATTCCACCTCCGCTCCGGCCTTGCCGCGAACGATCACCCGCACCTCCGGTTCATACAGGCTGACGATCTTGTCCGAGTTGGGCACTTGGCGAGCGCCGATGATCCGCTCATGGGCTTGCTTCTGCGCCCGGGGCAACAGTTCCAGCACCCCGTCCACGCGCCGCAGAATCTGTTGGACCTGCCCTCGCGTCCCATCCGTCCGCTCCCACTGTTTGTCCAGAAGCTCCCGGTGACGCCGCGCATGGCCCCGCACCACACCGACCAGCCTCTTCATCTGGCGAAGCACCCGCTTGCGTCCCTTCTTGCTGCCGGCGCGGCGGGCTTGCTGCGTCATTTCCATGCTCAACCGGTTCATGCGCCGCAGAAACTCTTCCGGAGCCTGCATCCGCCCGCGCAGTCCGGCGCCCCGGATGAGCAACGTCGCCTTCATCAACGTGCGCACCGCGTCCCCAAGGAGCACCCAGTCGGTCGGAAAATGGATGTTGGCTTTGACGCACGTGCTATCCAGAAAATACGCCTCCAGGTCCAGCGCCTGCCTGAGCCGCAGCTTCCCGGGCTTTTCAATGGCGCCGCGCAGCAGTCCATCGATCAGTTCACGCATCTGTCCGGCCGGCAGCCAATGCGCAAAACGCTGCAACTCACTCTTGGAAGGCACCCGCACCGCATCCAGCGCATCGACAAAGCAAAACCATTGGTAGAGCGGGTTGCCCGCCAACTGGCAACTGAACCCGCGATGATCCTCCTGCAACAAGGTGCGCAGGATCGTGCACCGCAAGGCCCGGCGCGAGCGCTGCTGGAACTTCAACTGCTCCAGAGCCGTCGCTTCTCTTGAGCCCGCCACGTTCCAGTTCGCCAAAGCGCGCTCCACAAAGTCCCCTTCCAAGCCACTGTCGCGTAAAAGAGCATCGATTTGTTCCAACCGCCGACGCAAACTCAGGTAGTCAACGTTCCCGACAATGGTGGGCAACTGCGGACGAAGTTCCTGCGGGAACGGAATCAAGTGGCAACGCATGAGCTAGTGTATAGACTAGCAAGTGGCCGTCCACTCAAAACTGTCAAACCGTCGAAATATTATGTCCATGTCCTACCCTCTGCGCGTTCAAGCCATTCGTTCCAAAGGCCAGACTCCCCGGCTCTACGTGAGCTTCCCCCTGGCATTGGCCGCCGCCATCGGCCTGGGGCCAGGCGACGAGGTCCAATGGGAGCTGCTGGATCGTGGCGAACTTCACTTGGTCCGACTTACCAACCCACCGCCCGCGGCCAAATCCAGGGCCAGGAAGTAGCCGCCGACCCCCATCATAACAGCACGATTTAACCCCAATCGCCCAAAACGGCCCCTCCTGCTCGCCAGCCTATCATCATCCCACTCAATGTTGACTATGCCTCCCCGCTCCGGGGACAGGCTCTAGCTGAGGGGTGATTGGGCTGGGTAAAGTGGGTGTCATTTCGCGAATTGAAATCACCCACCTTTTCGCGGGTTCGGGTCACCCACCCATTTCGTCGTAAGTTTCCTGCTCAATGAGCATTTTTCTTTTCAACGCCTTCTCTCGCAAACGAATTGCAGAAGGTGTTGAAAAGAAAAATGCGAGTTATGTCGATGCAAGTGGGTGGTCCGAACCCGCGAATCCCCGGGGGAACCAACCCGCGAACTGACAGCGGGTTGGCCGTCGGAAAAGACATTGCTTTTTAGGAGGGTATTGCTGGCTTCGGCGAACGGGCGTCCGAACCTTTGTTGGCGCGTGATGCTGTCGGTCGTCGCGGGCCTGCTTTATAGGAGCTCTGGCCGCTCGAAAATGTTTACAAAGTTCGCTCCGCAGCAACTCAACGAACAGTTGACTCCACTCTGGTAGTTAAACTGTGGAAAACCACTTTATTGAACTATCGGACGGCCGGAGCCTGGATTTTAAGAGGGCGTCACAAGCGGCACGCAAAGCACGACTGCGCCGGGAGAAACACGGCGGCAAACCGCCGCCGCCCAAGCCGGAGCCGCCGAAACGCTGACGTTCAGCTCTCGGTGGAAGCCTGAGCAACGAGCGCGTTGGCGACTTTGAGAACGTGCTCCTGCTGGCGGCGTGGCAATTTGGACGCTGCTTCAAAAAACCCGCTGCAATCGGCCATTGACCACCGGGCGTCTGGCTTTGCTGTCTTGGCCCAGCACTTCCTCGACAGTGACGCCGAGAACTTTGGCCAAGACTGCCGGCGTGAACTGCTTGATCTCGGTAATCTTGGCCGCGGGGCAAGCCGACCTTTGCCGGGACGAATTATTGTTTGAGATTGAATTGGACGCTGTGTCAGTTGGAAACGCCAAAGAGATTTCCACTGCCAATCGTCCGTGCAGCGGTGTTGCACACTGAGATTCTTCAGCGTCCAGCTTGAGAAGTTTCGATGAATCTCACGAAATCTCTGTCTTGGAACGGCTTGATCTTCTCCCATACCGCTTTCGGGATTGGCAGCGCGAAGAAGTGCCGGATGTCGTCTCGCAGCCCCTCGATCCTCACAAGCATCCCCGCCTTTGTCGCGCGCCGGACGGTGTCCAAGTGCAGAATCAGCATTTTCACGAATAGTCGCTCTTCGTCGGAGACGGGTTCTTTGGTCAAATCCGCATCCTTGTCCAGTATCCGAGACAATTCCGGTCGCTCGTAAAGCTCCCGCCAAATGCGGCCATATTGTTCGTTGACGGCGATCAGGTTGCCGATTCTCCGCGCCTTTTCGTCCTTGTGGGTCGTGTATGCGCCGAATAGCAGGCCACCAATGATACCGACGCTTTGAACCAGTTCAACCCAATGTTCCGAAATCCAAGGTGATGCCTCCATTACCCCATATGATACCGCAGGCGATGGAAACCGCGCAACCGCCCAAGACTCGTCAAGGTCTCAATCTGATTGATTTTGGAAATCAAAACGCCGCTGCGAGGGTTCGACGGGCACAGCGGCGTCGTTACGTTATTACCGGCGGGAAAACCACCAACGCCCGGATCGATTCCGAACCGGGAAAAACCGTCAAGGTCGAATCGCAGCCCTATACGTTGTCTGGGATGTCGTGTTTGGCGTTTACGAGCAGATTGCGCGGGATGCGGATGATCCGCTCATCGGGGCCGCAACTGGCCGTAGGCGGCAGTTTGGCGAGGGCCGCCTCCGTCATGTCTATACCGATCACGGCGAAATCACCAGATTCCAGCTCAAAAATGTCGGGACAATTGTTAAGCGCGACCGTCTGCGCGCCGTTGGCGTGCGGGTCAGGGCCGATTCTGCGGCGAAAGACCAGCTGAGAGTTCATTTCTTCAACGCTCCGATCACAAAATTCTGGTTCAACCGTATCTCCAAACTATACCCCCCCCCCCCCCAGGGCACCGTCAAGCACGGGATACCGCTATGCTTCAAGCAGATGCGCTAAATCGGGCAATTGATTCGTGGAATTTCCAGGGGCCGCCGGCACCTCCCTCTCGCCCCTCGGCGAACTTCAGTTCGGTTGCGGCCCGAGCGGCAGTTCCAGCGTGAATGCCGCCCCTTGGCCCGGCCCCTTGCTGTGCACCGTAAGCCTGCCGCCCAGCTCTTTGGCGGCCAGCTTCGAGCCGTGGAGACCGAACCCGTGCCCGCCTTTCCTGGTCGTGAATCCGTGCGTGAAGATCTTGGATATATTGTCGGAAGGAATCCCAACGCCGTTGTCAATGACGGTGATATGCACCCGATTGTCTCCGTCATAGATTCGCAAGGTGACGCATTTCCCCGGCCGGTCGGATTCATCGCAGGCCTGCTGGGCGTTCCTGATGAGGTTGACCAGGATCTGAATCACCTTATGCGGCTGCACTGTGATCTCAGGAATGCTGGATTCATATTGCCGGATGACCTCGATCCCACGCCGCAGGAGCGATCCGTCATTCATCCTGAGCGCCTCTTCGACCAGGTCAGCGGGACGGATCTTCTCCGACGGACCCGCTATCCTGGAATAGTTCTGCTGGGCAGCCACGATCTGCTCGATGTGATCGACGTTTTTCCTGATCTCCTTCATCTCCTTGAGGAGCGCGGCCTGCTCGGCCTGGAGACACGCGGCCAATTGCCTCAAGTAAACAGGCAACTGCCTGCCCCGCGTATCGCTCGCCATGAATTCCCCGATGTCCGCCTCGTGCTCAGACAGGAGGTCAGCCACCTTCGAAATCTGGGCGAGCTTGGATTTTTTGAGTTCATCTGAGACAAGGCTCACGGACACGTCCAGGCTGTTCAGGACATTGCCAACGTTATGAAGCACGCTCGTGGCCATCTCCGCCAGGCCGGCCATCCGGCAGGCGTGCGCCAGTTCGCTCTCGGTTTTCCTCAGTTTTTCCTCGGCTCCTCTTAACTGCGCAAGCTCCCGCGCCTCTTTGACGGCTCGGTTCAGAGCGGGGATGAGCCGGTTGAACCACGCTTTGGGCACGTAATCACGGACGCCGGATCTGAGGCTTTCAGTCGCTACCTCCTCCGCGATCACTCCTGAGATGAGCAGGAACGGCGTCTCCGGCGCCTTTTGCCTGGCTGCCTGGAATGCCTGGAGGCCGCTGCAGGTGGGAAGGAGATAGTCGCTTAAAATGATGTCGAAACGGGCTTGCTCAAGGTGCGAGATGAATTCCGGGCAGTTGTCGACGACCACAAGCTCCGTGTTCAGGCCTTCCTTCTCCAGCAGGGATTTGACGAGGGCGACGAAGTCCCGGTCGTCTTCGAGGTACAGGATGCGGAGCGGAGTGGTCATTGTAAGTCGTTTATCGTAGCCCTGGTCGGCACTGTCACCATCTAATCGGCAGGCAATCGCCAAAACCTTAACGAAATCGAATGCACTGTCACTTATGACCAGCATTCGAAGCTCTCCATGCCTTGTATGCCAAGAACAGACAGGCGACGGCCCTGACTCTCTCCATTCTCTCCGGCTGACTCTATGTCCGTAAACCCTGAATCACTCACGCCGACTGCATTGCGCCGGGCAGCCGATATCAAAGAAAGAATCGAAAAACCTCAGGCTGAACTCGGCAGAATTTCAAAGAACCCGCCCAACAAACGGCTCTGCGAAGAAAGGGGAGAAGATTGAGCGCAGCAGGTGGCGCGAGGATCGCAGCCGCAGCCCCGAGCACGGCGGGCTAGAGAGGGCCGGCAAGAAGTGGCGTATCCGGCAGGGGAGCACGTCTGGCGCGGGGCGCTGGAGCTTGAGACGATGCCGGCATGGCACACCGCAGATGGGCACGCTCCGACTCCACGGCCGCTAAACGGCCAGAAGCTTACTTGGCCTTGCGCTGCGTCTCAACCGGCGCCGCGCCGTTGTGCACAGCATCTCCAAGGTTCATCGAGCATCGAACTCGCCGGCCTTAACTCCCAGGACGAACGCATCCCACTCGGTCTTCGAAAAGACCAGCGCCCGAGTCCGATCTTTTGCGTCTCGAACGGCCACCACGCCTCCTTTGATGGCGACTTCAACGCAACCGCCCGGGGGATACGCGCACCGCGAGGATTTGACGAAATCGCTGTCGGTAAATTGCGGAAGGATTTTCTTACTCATGATCCAATTTGTCGGCCAACATTCCGGCTTTGTCAACACCGAGGGCTGTGCACGGGCTGAATTTGCGCTAAAATTTAGTCGAACGGGGTTTCCCGCTCCTTTTGCTGCGACTTGCCATTTCTGGCAAGTTTGCCCGCCTTTCTGGTCAAAAAACGTCCAACTACACTGGGGACATGGCGCAGCAGTGCGCTATCTCCCATGGCAAACCACAACCTGCCCAATTACCTTCGGGCCTGCCGCAAGAGCGTCGGCTTTTCTCAGGAGGAGATTGCGTATCTTTTGGGCTTCCACAGCGCCCACGTGTCCCGCTACGAACGTTTCCGGCGGACTCCCGGCTTTCGCATTGCCCTCGCTTTCGAGGTCATTTTTAAAACTTCGATCCGCGACCTCTTTTCTGGCGATTACCGCGCGGTCGAAAAGGCTATCCGCAAGCGCGCAATGCGCCTGGCCAAGCGTCTGGCCAAAGGCAAGCCCGACCCTCAGACCGACCGGAAGCTGGCTCACTTGAGGAAGATCATTGCGGCTTCAGAGCGCTCATGACCAAAGCCGCGAATCGGAATCGGGTATTGGCCGTTTACCCGACCTACCGGGGTTTCGGTTTTGCCATACTTGAAGGGCCGACGACGCTCATGGACTGGGGCGTGAGATCGGTCCGTTCGACTTCAATCGAGAAGGAGATAGGGATTCTGTCCAAGATTACGGACCTGATCCGCCATTACCGCCCTCGCAGTCTCATCCTGGAAAAGCCCGCCTGGAAAGGCTCGCGACGGTGCGGACGCATCAGGCTGCTCCTGGCGAGCATCCAGAACCACGCGACCTGGGAAGGAGTGAAGGCCCGGGGCGTTTCGCCCGAGAAGCTGGAAAAAGTGTTCCTCACCTTTGGCGCAGTGACGAAGCACCAGATCGCCCGGGCTGTGGCGCAGCAGCTTCCAGAACTGGCGATTTACCTGCCGCGGCAACGCAAGGCATGGATGAGCGAAGATTACCGCATGGCGATCTTCGACGCAGCGGCCCTGGCGCTGACGTACTTTTTTTATTCCCGTCCCATGCGAGACGGCCGTTCGTAGCTGTCGAGAGGTGAAGCCTGACTCTTGTGCACGCTCCTTACAAAGAGGAGAGCGTGTTGCTTTCATGTATACCAACCGGTCAAGGCGCGTTGCAACGGTCGAGTCATAAGCACCGTGTTGCAAACATTGTTAATTCTCGCTATTGTTCCTGACATCATGGAACGCTCGTTGACAATCAGAGAAGAAGCCAATGCCCTCACCTGTTCCGCGTTTCGCAACGGCTATCTGGAAGAACTGCACGCCGGCAAACACACCGAGTTGCTGGAAAAGCCGGGACTATCTCGCATTACCGATGCCGAGATGAAGAAGCTCATGATTGGAGCCTCGGCCAAACTGGCGGAACTGTTGGCGCTGAAGGAGAGCAGCCCGGATGAATATTGGAGACGCATCAAATATTTCAACGACAGGTATTGCGGCCGATGGGAGAGATAGCCATACAGATAGGTGTCCGAAAAAGGAGGATATTCTACCGATGAAAAAACCCCTCCAGCGTTTGTCGCAGAGGGGCGTGTGAATCAGTGAATGACGTATCCCAATTCCCGCAACGAACAGAACCCGGGCCTGCCCACGATGACATGGTCCAACACGTCAATTCTGAGCAGTTGACCCGCGCGGATGAGGTCGCGGGTCACTTTGATGTCCGCTTCGGATGGTTCCGGTTCGCCCGAGGGATGATTGTGCATGAGGATCACCGCAGGGGCGCCAGCGATAACCGCGCTGCGGAAAACCTTGAGCGGACTCACAAGGATTGTGTCATGCGTGCCGATGGTGACGAGCTGGTGCCCTTTCACCCGCCGCCGGGTCGTGAGAAGGAGGACGGCGAAACATTCAGAATCCGGGTCGAAATACGGCCCGGTCTCGATATGGAGCCGCCAGTATTCCACCGCCTTCTCAGGCGTGTCACAGAGCAGCATCTCTGTCGGCGAGGGGCATTCCCGGAGCGCCGTGACCTTGAACTCCTTTGGCGTGAGCGGCTTCATAGAGATCCCCTCCGTCTCGGCTTCTTCCGGCCTCGCTCCGCCATGGCATGCCACTCGGCAAGCTGCCGGTACACGGCCGAGAGCGGCGCGCGATAGATCGTGCGCGTCCGCTCCAGGCGCATGGCAATCGTGTCACCCGGTTCAAGAGCAACCACCAAGCGGCGGCGATAATGAGCGAAGGGCAGCTTGGTGCGCCGGTAAACCGGCCTGTCGAGGTCAGTCATGGATCGCCTCCTTTCTTCAGGCTTCACGCCGCCATCTCCGCCGTTTGCGGCAGTGCAACCCCGTTGCCGTTTCGACGTAGCCCACAGGCTTGGTCTAAAACGTCGTGAATGATGCGCGTGCGCGCCGGCAACCGCCACAGGTCGCCTTTGATGATTTCCGTGGCTGCGTTGAAGAGCCGCCAGGCCGTTTTCGGCGTTTCCGCGAACTCTTGGTGCCGCGGTTCTCGCCATTCCTTGATTACTCTGGGAATTTCGAGTACCCCCAACGCGCCGGCATCAAAGAAGCGGATGGCCAGGTCGTGGACTTCAGCGTCCCTCAGTTCCCGCTGCTTTAGCGCCTCAAACGTGGCCGATTGGGCCGCAAACCGGGCAGGCAGGGTGGAGACGGTCTCGGATATCATCCAGGACAGGTCCCGGAGCATTCCGACGGTGTGTTTCCGCTCGAATGTGACTTCGCCTTGAAAACTCAGGTTGTCGCAGACGAACACGGCGGCACCGATGCAGACGCCGTTTGCAAACGAGCGGTCATAGCTGGTGCGCAGGCCCAGCACGCAGCCATAGTCCGTATGGGCAACACCCGGTATTACCAGTGCCAGAAGCCCGAACAGGCGCTGGCCGTTCTTGGCGAGGGCCAAGCGTTCCTCGGTGATCCTGATCCCCTCGACCGAGAGTTGCTTCTCAATCCTCACTATGAACGATTCGTACGCAAGCGGGGCGTAAGTGTCGGTTGCGGCAGGGACCGGCACGGAACAGACCTCTTCCCGCGTCTTCAACTGTCCACCGCAATGGAGCATGAGGCCGTTCATACGCATCCTCCTTTGCCGTGATATCGGTTTAAAACTTGAATCATGCGATTCTCCTTTCTGTTGTGTTGGTTGAAAAAGAGCCCTGAGAACCCGATCAGAAGCCTACCGGAGGCGCGGAACGGGGAAAGACAGGCGGATTTGCCGGAAGCGGCATGTGCAGGCGAATGAAATGCCAGCGGAGAGGCTGTGCCGTTACTTGAAAACCCGCCTCATCACTTGCCTCATTTGACTGGCGGACAGGTCGTCTGGTACACTGACAGGAGCGAACAAAGTTCCATTAAATGACGAACCATGAAAACCGCTGAATTGACAAAATCATACGTGTTTCCCGTCGTGGTAGAGGAGGACGGGAAGGCTTGGCGAGCATACGTTCCCGAGCTTGAAAGCAAGGGGGCGGCGACTTGGGGACATACACGGGAGGAGGCGTTGAAGAACATCCAAGAGGTCCTCCAAATGATGGTTGAGGAGATGGTTGAAGATGGTGAACCCGTGCCCAAAGCGGCAACTGTGTTCAATCAGCCGGTCGTTGCCGTGAGCGTATGAGCCTGCTGGATTGTTCCCGGTCGCGATCGAGCATGGCTCAAAGAGACGAATCAAAAATGGCTTTTCCCGAAAAACAGGAAAAGCCAGTGAATCAGTATTCTTCCGGGAGGAAGATTGTCGTGGTGGAACGATTGGCCTCCGTCAGAATCCAGAACTGTTGTCCGTCCGGTGTGCTGTAGAGGGACATTATGCGCCGTCCTTCCATCAAGGCCGTGTTATTCTCAGCCTTGTCTTCATCCGTGAGGTCGCCCCAATCGCCGGCCTTATGCCGGCGCAGTGCCGCGGTCATCTCCTCATGCGTGAGCGACTCCATCGCGATTGATGACGCAACGACACGGCCAAGCTCAAAGAGCGCGATTGGCATGGTGCTCATGGCAATTTCGGTTGAACGAAATCTCCGTATGCCACAATCTTCAGAACATTCGCAACTCGCTTGATCTGCTTGTCGGACAGCGCCCAGCCGTCGCGTTCCATATTGGCGACGATGACCCGTTTGAAGTTCTGGTAAAGATCCAAAGCGATGGCGTCGTTCTGGAGGCAATCGGCCAGGAGCGCCAACGCCAGTTGCGCCGGGCCGCTGCCGTGGTAGCCCCATTCGAATCCGGTCGGACTGTGATTTCTCAAGTCGAACCGGGGATTGAGGAGACGACCATTCACGGTGACAAGAACGACATTCCCTTGGCGCCGTCCCTGGTAATGCTTCACACGTTGCCTTCCGTCAACTCCCCGTAATTCCTGCGGAATTGCACTCATTCGATGCTCCTTTCTTTTGTGTTGGTTGGAAAAGGACCTTTAGCCCCAGACTAAATCATACCGGAGCCTCCGAACGAGGCAAGGAGGGCGGATTTGCCTAAAACGGCAACATGCCACGCGGCCAGTAAAAATGGCTTCTCCCAGGGAAAAGGAGAAGCCAGTGATTCTAGAGTCAGAGCGCCGGATGGAAGCCGCTCGCCAGGATCGTCCATTCCTCGCTTTCGGGATGGTTGCCCCAGACGTGCCAGCTTTGCCAGGGAGGTCCGGCTTCGTCTTGTGCACTGCATTCCCGCCCGACGGCGATTGCACCATCGAGAGTTGAGTGATTGCTTTCCCGGATTTCGCCCTCGGCATCCACACCGATGAGTAGGAAAGGACCGATGCTTTTCATGACTCAGTCGGTTTCAGGGTTTCTGCCTTAGCCAGGGCGGCCTCACAGAACTCGAACTGCGACCGGGACATCTCAGGCTTCGCGCGCTTCTTATCCTCCAACAGGAGCCGGAGCGCCCAGACCGAATCGGGGAGCGCATTGGCCGCATGGCAGGCGTAATGCGCGTCTCGCACAGCGTCGAGTCTGCCGAAACAGATTTCTTTCGAGGGATCAGTTCTCCGCCGGCCAAACATCCTGACCGAAGGGATGATCTTGTTATTGTCCATCTCCGCGAATCGCCAGGGCAATGGAGTGATCTCTGCAAGCAATTCATTGAGTTTCATCTATTTCCTTTCTTGCCGTCCGTCCGCTTCATGCGGACTGGTTATGGGGAAAGTCTCGCAAGACAGGGCGGCATGACCGGCGAGGTAGCTTGCGCTACGGGCCACTGTTGAAGAAAAGGAGCCAGGGACACTTCTGTCGCTGGCTCTTGTGTTTAAGGAACTGTTACAAGCGTTTCCTCGATCTTCCGTTTGTCCCCGAGGCAAACGGGTAAAAAGTCGCACCAGGCGCACCACCTGCCAGATCGCTGGTAGAAGCGGCCGGCAGCTATATCGCGCCCCATATATCCCACTTTCGTGAGATACTCGTTGAGCTGTTTGCCCGTTCGCTTGACCGGATGCCATTCGATCTGTGGATCTTTGGTTTTGACCAGAACGCAGAGCGCGAGCTCTTCCGCTTCCGGCTCGGCCAGCTTGTAGGCGGTCAACTGATCCGACATGGCGGCTTCGTGCCCGTCAGGAGCCGAACCCGCCGTCTTCCAGTCAACTACGGTGCGTTTGCCGTCCATCTTCGCCACGAGATCGACGATGCCCACGAAGGGCAGATCAAGGCTGGTAATGGCGAGCGTAAACGGCCGCTCGACAGCGATGATCTCACCCAGCTTCGGCAATTCCTCGGCCACGAACTTTTGAAGGAGCTTTTCCCCCGAAACCCTGAGCTTGTCCCACGATTCCCGCTGGTTGTACCCGAGTGGAATCTGTTCCAGCATCCCCCACGAATCCTGGAAGCATTTGACCGGGTCGCCTTTCTTCTGAAGAAGCTCCGCCTGCGCCTGATGGACGATCTGGCCGAAGACCAGAGCCGCCGGCGGCACTTTGGGCCGGAGATTTTCCAGGTAGTAGAGCCGGTACTGCTCGGGACAGGTGAGGTAGCGGTTCACCCGCGAATGCGAGAGATGCGGCGTGTTTACAGCCGGCTCGTCCCGATCGCGTAGCAGCGAGGCGAGCATAAACGCCTCACTTCTGCACAGCGGATTGCGCCGGCAAGACCCGCTCGATGTTCAGGTATTTCCCGTCCTGGCTGGGCCTTGTCACCACCCGACAGGGGAGGTTCAGGGTATAGCCGTCGACGAGATGGTCGGCAACACTAGCAAACCCGGCGGCGGTCACCGCTTCGGCGAGCTGTTTTTCGTTGCCGAAGAATTTCAGGACCTGGCCGTTGACGAGGACGTTGAGGAAGAGCCTGCGGCCCCATTTGCCGTTCATGGAAGCCACGGCCAGCAATTGGCCGGGCACGGCGTTGGTTTCCCCGTTGCGGCTGGCCAGCGCTTTGCCGTTCCCGTTGGTCTTCAAGAAGCCGGCGGCAATCTCTCCCTGGAGCGCGAGGATTCCGGCGGCGCTCTGCTTGAGTTCTTCGGCGGTCACCTTGCCCACCGGGCAGGAAAACTCGACTGAGAGGGAATCGATCCTGCGGTCGGGGCTCACGCTTCGTTTGAGGAGCATCACGGCGCCATTGCCGTTCCGTCCACCCGGTGCTTTCCGTTCCGTGCGCGTAGGCGGTGCGTCGCTTCCACGGTTTCCAGACGCAAGCGGCACGACGTTGACCTTGGGCTGGGTCGCTCCATTCAGTTCGTTCAGCACGGCCTGGATGTGCTTGCACTGCCATTCCGGCGGTCGGTCGGGGTGCGTGAAGTCCGGGCAGGTGCACTGCGGATCATCGGGAATCCCGGTAACCACGTACTGCTTGGCGGGACTTAGGGGCGAACAGACGCGGAATCCGTCATCGGTCTTGGCGATGACGAAGGTTTCAGACATTTGGGGTGCAGCATCCTGCTGCTTCATAACTGCTGTGGTCATAACTGATTTCCTTTCGTATGAGTTGTTGAAGTTGCGGCTTTTTCCAGCAAGAAGAGTTGGAAAAGAACCTTGTATTCCAAGGTGAAGCATAAAGGAGCCGTAGAGGGTGAAAAGGCAGGCAATCTTGCCGGAACTGGCAAGTCCGGCCGCCTTGCCCTGAAATCCAGGGCAGGGAAGATGGAGGCATGACCGTTCTAGACGACAACCGCGTCACGCATCTTGCCCGGGTCGATTTCAGGAATGACCGAAGAATATTCGGCATCAAACGGCACGACCGAAGAAGCCACGTCTACCTGATCGGCAAGACAGGCACCGGCAAATCGACCCTGCTCGCCAATATGATTCGGCAGGACATTCAGGCCGGCGAGGGTTTGGCCGTGCTTGATCCTCACGGCGACCTGGTCGGGCAAGCCCTGCGTTTCGTGCCGGAGCACCGCCGCTCCGATCTCGTCTATTTCAACGTGCCTGACCCGAATCTCGCTTTGAGCTTCAATCCGCTCCGTCAGGTGCCGTCCGCGGAACGGGCGCTTACCGCCTCGGACCTGATCGACGTGTTCAAAAAGATTTGGGCCGAGTCCTGGGGACCGCGCCTGGAACATATTCTCCGCAACGCTCTCCTGGCGCTTCTTGAAAGACCCGATCCCTCGCTCGCCGACGTTCTCCGGCTCCTCAGCGACCGCGCCTATCGCCGGGACGCCACTTTGTACCTTCAAAACAGGGAAGTGCGCGAGTTTTGGCTCAGGGAATTCGAGGGTTACCCCGACCGTTTCCGTGCAGAGGCAGTTGCACCCATCCAAAACAAGGTCGGCGCTTTCCTCTCGAATCCGCTCCTTTCACGCATTTTGACCGGCCGTGAGAACGTCCTCGAGCTCCGTAAGACAATGGATGAAGGCAGAATTCTGCTGGTGAACCTTTCCAAAGGGAAAATCGGTGAAGACACCGCGTCGCTCTTGGGATCGTTCCTGGTGGCAGGGCTCGGGCGCACGGCCCTGCGCCGTGCGGACATGCCGGAGGCCGAACGCCGGGATTTCCATGTTTATCTCGATGAGTTCCATTCCGTGAGCACTTTGAGCTTGGCGTCGATGCTCTCGGAACTGCGCAAATATCGGCTGAACCTCGTCTTGGTGCACCAGTACCTGGGCCAGCTTGATGAACAGGTGCGCGACTCGATCCTGGGCAACGTGGGCACGATGATCGCGTTCCGGGTCGGTCCCGGTGACGCGGAAATTCTGGAAAAGGAGTTTTATCCCGAATTCTCGGCAAGTGACCTTGTCAATCTGCCCAATTACAGTGTTTACCTAAAGCTCATGGTGGACGGCGTGGTGACAAAGCCGTTCAGTGCGGTGACGCTTGAGTGTCGGTAAATCGTAGCACCGTGCTCCCAGCGGAGGCTCCTCAGAAAAAGGAGGATGTGTAGTGCGCCTTCCGTGTCCGTCCCGGTGACGAGGAAATGTCGAAATGGCACACTGATCAGGTGGCCACACGGACATCCTAGCCGGGGTCAAGATCAGACCAACGGCGTCCCGAATTCAAAGCTCTCCTTAATTCGGGTGGTAACCCATTCGAACAACCGTCACGACATTCGTTCACTGTTGCCTGAGTCATTCGGTACTCGCTGTTGAAGTAAAGCTTCCAGTTATTGTACTCGCCATCGTGCAATTCTCGCCTTTGAAGCCTTTCCATCGCCGTTGCTAGCATGAGTCCGCTTGCGGCAGAAAGAAATGGTAGAGCTGCATCAGAGGTTCTTCTTGCTTGCTGATCCTTAACCGGAGATGTCGAACATCCGAGCCTTGGGATGCGGAAGTCGCGGGTTCGGCATTGAATGCAATCGTCGCGTCCGCTAATGTGCCGATGTAGTTCGCTTAGCCAACCCTCACCTGTAGTCGCGTGAAGCAAAACACTCGCGGGGCGATTTGCAAGCCGAGTACGTACGTCATACTCATTGGCAAGAGCAAGGATGACATCGAATCCACCCTCAAGGTTAACCTCGTGATACCAATTTTGGATAGCTCTTGAATTCGGAAGAAAGGCTGCGCAAATATCTGCTTTCGCTTTCGGAGTTCCATCTGGCCAGCCCGCATCCGCTGGCATAAAGAGTAAACTCCGGTTAGTGTTGTGCAGTGCCACCACGTCTTTGTCGAGAATAAGCCACTCTCCATCACCCAACCCAAAGCTTCGGAGCCAATAAACAAGCCCACTGGCAACGGCTCCAGCCCCCACCATTAGAACACGGCCGACATCTACCGCAAGAACATCATCAGGGCCTTGGCTGGCTGCTTCACCTTCGGCATAGTTCCATGCTGATACTCGTGCTGGAACTACTCTTAAACCAATCTGCCGTTTAAACACGGCTGCAGCGCCAAGGCATGATGCCAGTGCCGCACCACGCAAACTAGCAACCCTTGTAAAATCAAATGGACACGGACTCCTATCCAATAGGGCCACCGAACCTTCAGCGCCAATGTACCAATCACACTTTTGATCCGGATGGCCTATCCCGATTGTAATCGCATCGTGTGGCCTTTCGTTTGTGAAGCTGAATTGTCCACACGGATCAATGGCCCGAGCGGAGTCCTCCACGCATCCTTGAAGAGATGAACTAGGAACTACGGCGTTGGTAAGAAGTGGAATCTCTATTTCTGCTAGGGATACCGTGATCCTACGGTGAACGCGGGCAACCTGATTTATTAAGGCCAACAAAGCCAATTGGCCAGCAGCTTCTGACGAACATTCCGGATCAATCGATATGTGAACCGGAAAGGAATTAAAGAGGATTGATCCGGCATATTCTGTGGTTCGCTGATCGCGTTCCTCATAAAATGCAGAACAGTCTTTCATCGTAGATCAATGCCTGACGAAATCTTAACCAAACTGCTCTTGACGGAATGTTGTCTGCAAAAAATCCACCGACCGTTTTGAAATTGGTGGACTCCAAAATCTGTGATGGCTTGCAGCGCAATGCCAAATGTCGGTGCAACTAGGGAAAGCATCCCTTCGAATGGCAGAATAATCAAATGGTCATCACCATCTGAATGACGGGTGTCACGTCCCGGATGGGAGTGAACTTGACACAAAATACCCAAACCGGCAGACCTCGCGACTTGTGCAGCTCTGGCAAAAGCGGACTTCGAAACAATGACACGTTGTGGGGAATGTTGAGCTTCAGGAATGATGGCGGTCAAATATACAGTGGCGTCAGCCACTTCACGCCCTGCCCAAAAGACAATCCCTTCATGACCACCATCATGAATGCCAGCGAGCCCAAAACTAATGAGTGCTTGGCGGGTACGCTGGAAAACCTCCTCGGTCAAAATGAATTGTCCTCGCAGCTCCCCCATCGGAAGGGGACTTTTCCGATAGACTGTGCCTTCACCCCACATCGCTCATTCTCCCTTTTGTCGCTAGAAAATGCATCCAAATTATGTTCAGCATATCAGCTATCGTTATCGCATGGGCACGATCTGGGGCATACGTTTGCCACTGGGCAGGATCCGTCCAGTCTGTATGCGGTCCCTTGTGCGCACCGAATGCCAAGCGATTGAACGGTACGCAAATGACTGCGCCTTGGCCATGCGCGATGAAAATCGAATTTGGCATGTTGTCAGTCGTCTTCGGCTTCGGGAAAACATTCTTGCTATCGGAGCTTAGCCAATTGGAAGCACAGAAATTCCAGAACGGTGGAAGCTCTTTGTAGTCGGAGAAATGTCCAGCAAGGAAGAACGATGCCGCTGTTTCAGGCTGCGTGAGCATAACGCGCAACACCAATTCCTCGGACAACCAAGTGAATTCTATGTTGTGATGCTCTCCCCACGCAGCCGTGGCGATCAGCTCGTGCTCGACGATAATCACTGTCTGGTCTCGTGGAATCACACTCCTCCGCCAGTGTCAGTAAGTTCCAATCGGTCGCAATCGCGGACACCAGCCGCTTCCAATGTTTTCTGGTTGTCCAGGACTTTTCCCTTCTTCATGAAACCCGGGTGCCCTGCGGTGTAACCAAAGGCCTTGGCAGCTTCCGCGGCCGCCTCCCCAACAAGTTTTGTTTTAGCCCATATAAACCACTTGGGTTCCGGACTGCGGGGTGCCAGGACTTCAACTTTTATCTCGTGCGGATGTTTGTGATGTCGCCTTTTAAAATGTACGTGATGCCCATGCTTAAACCCCAGATCACGCAGTATGTGCCCCTCCTGAAAGGCAACCTCCTTGTTATCGACCCAGAGGACAATGTCCTCGCAGGGTTCGCCGACAGCGATACCAGCCGCTCGAATCTCCCTAAACAATTGCTCAATGGTGGCATCCTCAGAGATTAGGATGGCCCTAGACTCGGGGTTGTCGCACCAGTGAACATTAATTTCAATTTCCTTCATAATCAATAAGTTGCGAGAAAAACACTCGCCCCTCGTCTTATTACGCTCCGTGACACGACATTTTTGGGGATCTGAACCAAAAAATCTTTAGGCTGGAGCGTTTTCGTGAGAGAATCTGACCAAGAAAATGGATCAAGCGCTCAAATCCGCACTTAGGCAGCCTGATCTCGATGATATTCTGCTGACCGCCCTCGATCACGCCGATATAACAATGAGGAGATACATCTGGCGGGGATTCCGCCCTAAGGCGGGCTCTGACAAGGAGTTAATAGTTGGGGACAAAACTGCCAAAGACTTCGTTAACGAAGCCATTAGACGACTTTGTGAATGGAGAAGGAAATATGATCCACAGAAGAGCCTTCTGGAAAACCTCAATTCAATTACAGACAGTCTTATTTGGTCTGACAAGAAATCCTCTGACCGGACAGGTATTCTCGATTTTGCTGATCGACCTGACACACGCGAGGGCATGGACGATCCGATATCAGCAATGGCGAGCTCTGAGACCGCGCCGGACGGCGCAATAATTGCACAAGAACGAATCCAGACTCAGAGACAATGTTTTCAGCTCCTCAAAGCAGCCTTCGATGGAGACAAACCAACGCAGGATTATCTTGATGCTCTAAGCGAAGGATTCTTTGATATAGGCGACATTTCCCAGTTAATAGGGATCGCAGAGGAGAACATTTATGAAATTCGCCGTAAACTCAAAAACTTTGCGCCAAAGTTCTTTGGAGTCCCAAATTACCAAGCACTGGAGCGGAAAATACATGAAGGATAATAGATGAATCAAGATCAACAAGGCCCTATGGAAAACCTGCTAGAAGGACTGAGCCAGCATGCGCGGTTCTTATCTCGCGAAGAGCGGAAAGCAGAGTTGCGCGAACGGGGCATTGATGTTGATGGGTTCCTCACTGAGGCGCACTCTATTATTGAAAGGAATCAAAAAGATGAACGACTTGCGTGGATGAGAGTCGCCGACGAGAAGAGGCATTCTATGTCAGCAAATGAATCACGGTTCGAAAGCTGGGTCGGTAAAGGCGAAGAAGCGATTAGAGCAGCCTTTGCCAATTTGCTGAGAACACGCCTGCCACAGCAAACACTGGCTTTCCGCAATAGGACTGATTTAACCGTTGAAGACATGGCACGTATCCTTGACGATCATGAACGTTTGCAGTTGAGGGGAAACAGTGATACAGGGGACAAAAGGTAGCCATGGAACATGCGAGAAAGACTATTGCTCTCACGAAAGCACGAGAACTCCACAAGGAGTTAAACATTCTTCAACCGGAGGAGATCGATATTGAGCGCATTGCCCTATTCAAAGATGCCCAAGTCCGCTATGAGCCACTGCAAGGCATGGACGGCTGCATAGTCCGCGAGGGACAGGCAGCCATAATCACAGTGAATAGTGCGATTACCTATACTGGCCAGAAGCGATTTGTGATCGCCCACGAACTTGGGCACTATTTTCTTCATTCTGATACGCGGCAGGTCGAAAGCGTGAATCAAGACCAGACAAATAATTGGTCCGAGAAACAGGAAGTTGAGGAATATGAAGCAAACATTTTTGCTGCTGAACTGCTGATGCCTACAGCCTTGCTTGAGCCACGCGTAAGAAAACAAGTACCCTCGTTCGAGCTAATCGAATCCTTGCAGAAGGACTTCAATACGACGCTTACCTCGACAGCGGTCCAGTTTGTTCTCAACTCAAAGGAAGAGTGTGCGATTGTATCTTGCTCGGGCAGGCAACGAATGTGGTTCATTCTTTCGCCCGGCTTCTCGTTCAGGATGCTTGACGACAATTATACGCATGGCTGCAGCTGCGCAGCTGAAGTGGGGCCTGCCAAGCGAAAATCCAGGTCGTCAAAGATCGAAGCCGGGTACTGGCTTGAAGGCTTCCGAGGCAACCACAAGGCGTTTATCACTGAGGATTCTCGTTATTTTCCGGTTTTGCGAAGGAGCCTCTCCTTGCTGTGGATTCACGATGCAATTTAAGCGCCGGATCCAAGTAGCGCTTTGCCTGTGCTTCTGGCCGTGGCATGGGATAAAGGTATTCGCCAGCCACCTGAAGTGGCAATCGAGAGTGGCTGGCCTTACCTCACCTGAACCATTGTCTCAGTTTTATCTCGACACGTTCCTTGAATGCTTGTTTATAACCTTATGAGCTTTCCAATTAAAATCTATCTGGACCAGAGTGCATATGGTCAATTCCTGAATCAGTCAAAAAATGATTGGAAACAAGCAGAGGTGGCTAAGATTCTGGTACGAGAACAAGCCGCTGGGAGGGCTCAGGTTTGGGCAAGTCCCACGAATGTTCTCGAAACCCTTCAAGCCAACGATCGAAGGCGTCCGCTTGCAACAATAATCCTATCCCTAACGGGCGCGAAACGCATGTGGGGTGGCAGTGATTTCGAGAGAGTTCGTGATTTTTTGGGCTTCTTCGATGCGCTTGCCCCCGGATTTTGGCGTCAAAGAGAATTTTACGAACATCATCTTTTGGTCTCACGGAGAATTTGGATCGGAGCTTTGGCTCTTCTGGCCTGCCCAGAGGACCTGGACTTGAGTGAGTTGATTGAGACCGCGACTCGAAACAAAACGATTAGCCGGCTTCTCCATGCCCGCTTTGCGGAAAATCCAAACAGATTTATTACGCACGTCAAGCAGACTGTGCAGGCAATGGCCGTAACTACTGAAGATCCTTTTGAAGAAATCAAAGCCCTCCCGCTTGAAGCGATGGAGGATCAGATAAATCAACTGCAAACCAACTTTCAAAAAGTTTCTAAGGATGCATTGCGCGTGTTGAATTCGAATCGTCAGGATTGGGCGCAGGCGTTTGGCGCAATGGAAATCGGGCGTCTTCTGCAATCCATTTTTGACCTACCGATGGAGTTGATGCTAATGGTAGATGTGAGGCCCGTCGTGCGAGGTTGGGGCTCCCTAAAGAAAAGGTTGGGTTGGAAGCGCTCACTTCCGAAAGAGATTGCGACAGCCAACGATACCACTCTCCTGGCGGATGCAGCGGCCATTCAAACTGTTCTGCAGGAGATGGTTTACGCCGCCACGAATGTGCCTCTCCTATCATCATACGTAGGCTACGAAGTAATTTTTCGAGAATTACAGCGCTGCTTCAACAAGCAAACAATACCAACAGGCGGATTGTCTTTTGACGCCGATCATTCCGCCGCAGTCGGCTGCTTCGAGATTGTAATCTCCAACGATAGGATGCTTGTTGACAGCCTGAAAACTATTGCGGCCCGCGTGGAAAAACAGTCAAATGGGAGACTTAGCCCAAGCATAGTCGCGACTGGTGCTGAACTCGAAAAGGCTCTCCAATTTCATGCTGGCCAAGCCCAATTGCACGAGGAAGAAGTAACTGTTCTTTAAATTTCATTCGAGTCCGCACAATGCTAAGAGCCTGTTTGAAAAGTCGCTGGAGGCGGCTCGAAATTCGTTCGGAGTTCCGCCTTCAGGCGGTTTCCGGGCGCTTCCGCCTGAAGGCGGGACTCCAAACTGGAGTTTTCAAACAGGCTCTAAGTGGTGTAAGCGACCGGGGAAGCGACGTGAGAGTATGGTGTTACAAAGGAATCTTTTTCGCTTTTCATAATTTCCGCAGGTTGTGTGTCATTGCGCCCTCGCAAGCACGCGAGCCGCCTCGTTCATTCGTTGCGCCCATGCGCCCGCTGCGGTTCGGGCAATCCTGCAGAACCTCCTCCGGCATGGGAGCATGTGCCGGGGAGGTCCACCGGCTGCGGTATCATAAGGAATTCCTTTTCGCGGTATGCCGCCCCGCGACTACACAGCCACCAACACCCATCACCCATTTATCAAGCTTCAAAAAGCGTCTCAAAGACGGAATATCGTGTAATCCAAGGCCGCAGGAATTCAGACCAAGGCCCTCTGCAACGATGCTGATCGTCGCGAGGAGGGCACCACTATCGCGCCAGGCAAGGCTCTCTGGGTTCTTGTATCTTGTACCGGAACGTGCAAGATCAGCGAGGAACCACAGCGCCGTTCCCTTTTGCACTTTCAAACACGTCCCCACTTCCTCGAGACATCGAGTCACAAGACCAGAAGGCGCATCCCGGACCCCAAAAGAGTGACCCTGCGCGTCATAAAACAGCAGTGCATTCTTCAGAAAACGTGCGCCGACTACAACGACGTGGATTGGGTGGCATCCACCGCCCGATGGAGTTGGCCGGCTCTCCCACACACATTGGCCATTCACGTAACCCTTTTGCCGCACCCGGAACGAATGCCAGAGAAGATCACCCAATTGCTCCAATGTTAATGGCGTCTTGAAATCGCGCCGCGATTGACGTGTGCGCAACACGCAATGCAGGGCAGGCAACTTCCGGGATGTAATCTTCGGAATTTTCAGAACGCCTGTAATTTGGAAATCGCAAGTTCGTAGGGAACTGCCCTTCGCCCAGGGCCGCGGCGGTTTCAGCTCAGTAATCTCCATATCCCAACTCCCTCATTGTCTCCGCGTGCTTCGTACAACCACGGCAGCGCCCGCAAGCGAATGCCGCTACGTGGCATGAATGGCTCCAAGCCAGCAAACCGAACGGTATTCCCGAAATCCGGACGAGTTCCACAGCGCTCAAAGTAATCGCTGGCGCACGTACCCTAATCCCACCCTCCTGAAACTCCATTACTTTGCTGATGCCCTCGAAAAACTCAGAGCGACCGTCCGAATGCGCTGCATCGGTGCGGATGGACCCGACCATCAGTTCGGTTACGCCGTCCACAACTGCACTCGCTCCAGCCAGCGTAATGATGAGCTGGTTGCGGAATGGCCACCATTCGGAGATCGGCGACAGCCCGGACGGTGGTGTTCCCGCCATATCTCCCATTCCGACCTGACGACAATCCGCGCGGATGACACGGTGCCGAATGGAAATGGCCTCGCAGACGGCCGCTGCTGCCTGGATCTCGCCCTCTGCAGCCAACTGCCCGTAATCAATCGTATATCCTGCATCTGGACGCTTCCAGTATGCCAGCGCCACGGAGTCCATTCCGCCAGAAAGCAGCAACCCGGTGCTCATTTGCACGTTGCAGCCCAAACGGTCGAATACAGAGCCGTCGCAAAGTCATTCGTGATCTGGCTTCCGCCACCGATAATCATCTTCAAATCCTCCGGGCGTTCGGCCGACACAAAAGCAATCACCTTCGTTCCCCGGCTGTGGGCGTACCCGACTTCGTAAATCGTTCCCGGATCTAGTCCATCCAAACACGCTAGGACCACGCCGGATTCCTTCAGCCCGTCCATATCGGCGGTGTAAACCGTTTCCGGACCGCCGCGTCCAACATCATGGAGCGGTGAGAACACGCGGAGCCCTGCCTCATTGAGCGCGAACTTGAACTCCTCAATGAGCCACCGTTGAGGCAAGTTAAAAAATGGTCCGGCAAGGTAAACCTTCTTGTGCTGATTCCGGGGAAGGCGCCGCAACTGAATAAAAGCATCCCCCCGGAGAACTTTTTCGGTCGGGAATATTCGCTTCTCCACATAGTAACTGGCACCCCTGGAGGCGCGGTCTGCTGCTTCGACAGGTTTCATGCCCAGTTCCATCCAGCCATGTGCAAACAACGCCGAGAAAAGGTCCCCGGACCCAATAGGCCAGACACGCCGAGTCCTGTACGCCGGCACGTTGTCAACTGCTTTGGCGGTACACACCACGCATCCCGCGGCGCCACACTTCACAACTGCGACCTCAGCTCCCTGCTTCAGAATAACTTTGCACGCCTTTTCCGGGTTATCTTGGCCAGTCATCCGGCGCGCCTCAACCCGATTCGCAACAACTGCCAACCGCTCCGCCTCAGACCCATTCTCAGCAAACGATCTCGGGTCACTCGGCGTCTGCGGATCGTAAGTTACCATTTTGCCTCGGACCCGCACACTGGCCTCTACGAGTCCAAACCGAAGAACCTTCTCGTCCTCAATCTCGACCTGCTTCGGATCCTGACCACAGCTTCGGACATATGAGTCAGGCTCGATCGCGGGTTTTGATAACGGATGAAGATAATTGAACACTACCGTTGTGCTGACTTCCGTTGCACTGAGCTTGATGCCATCCGCCTTCGCCAGCAGCACAGGCTTCTCCTCAGCCCCTATGAACGTAGAGAGGCGAACACGCGCCCGCAGATTAACTAAGACCTGGCTTGCCCTCAGCCCGGAGCCGAACAGCTCATACCAGTGCGGCTCGCGGCAGAACTCAAGATATGTTCCACCAACAACGTGAATCACCTTTTCCCCCGGATGCGAACGCGCACCACACCGCCATCAACATCACCGAGCACAACGGCCACATACCTATAGCCGCTCTCAATGCAATCGACTATTTGCATCAAACTGGGTGGTGTCAGCGAACCGGCGACTCGTCCTTGGTGATCCTTTGCAACAAGCGTCCTGACTTGCGTCCGGGACACCTGAACCTCGACGGCCAACTCCTGCCCTCGCTTCAGCTCTCTAACGACCGCGGGTACAGGTGAATTTAGGGTCGTTTCAACGTCGAGCGAGCCGCAAATATCTGGGGAAGAACCTCCCCCAGGACCCACTTCAACTCGCCCCGAACTGCCTCCAGATCCAGACATAATGTAGGATTAAATGGTTTCACCCAATGCTCGTCAAGGGCAATTCCCGTTTAATCCCTTGCCCGACAACGCATCTAAGGCCATCCGGTTCCACTGCCGCATGTAGCACCAGATCATGCTGTCGAACTTTGAAAGTTTAACGCCGATGGCCTCCGCAAACCGAACCAATCTTGCCTCCATATCAAAGTAATCCTTCTGAACCGAATACCGTGGCGAGAACAACCCCATCAGCAACCCGGCACGGACAACATGAACATCCAGGATTGCCACGTCATCGGCATGAAGTGTGTTTCTCGCGATCCACGAGGCCGTTTTTGGCCCTATGCCCCGGAAAGTCATGAGCCAATCACGGAGCTCCTTCCCTGACCGCGTTGGTGCGGCGTCCACGGTCACCCTGCGCATCGCCCTCGCCACAAATCTGGCCTTTCTGCGCGGATAACGATACCTGACATTCCGCCCCCGAACTTCGAGCGGCTCCGCTAAAGCCGCCTCGATTTCGCTCTCCCCCCTCAGCCCGTCAAGCAAACCTCGATCGCGCAACCGCCTAAAGGCGGCTAGCCCAAGTTCCGCCGGCATGCCATGTCCTCCGAGCAGACAAGCCGCCACTTCTTCCCTGAGCGAACGTCCGATGGAGTAATTCGTAAACCCACTACTTTCTCCATCAATCCATGCACGGGACACCCAAAAGGCGGGCGTGAAGAACTCGTCAAACTTCCCCCAGCGCACACCGCGCATGATTTCAACATCAGCCGACGGGAGTTGAAGTTCTTCGACAGCGCCGCCGCGCCACGTTGTTATCACCTGATGATCCATTGACGCCACCAGCCAGTTTAATATGATGTATGCATTATGCGTTATCTAATACGCATACACAACAGAAAAACCGCTCAACGTTTGCGGGATGCATTTCACGCCAGCGGGTTACGACAAGCTGATATTGCTCATAAAACAGGCATGGATCAATCTCAAGTCAGCAGACTATTACACGGGCACTTTGAACGTCAGGCAAAAGGGCTTAATGCATTATGCAGATTTCTTAAGGTGAAGCCGGTATTCCGCGATGACGCCATCTCACTCTCCAACTACCCGGACCTTGCTGACTGCCTTTCCGATGTCCTCGACGGAAGCAAGAAGCGGGAGCTGGCTGTTGTTCGGCTGGTGAAAACAGCCACCAAACTAGCGTGACAAAGCCAGCCGTGCTCCGTCACAGCTTCTGCCATGTTTCCGTCCTCTTCATCAAAACACAAGGCAAAACCATTTCACAGAGTTCTGACATCTGTGGTTGATCGTCTGCCGAGGTCAGCGCCTGCTCGGCGGACCAGCCCGCAGAACCTCCTCGGAAATGGGAGCATGTGCCGGCCGAGATTCCCGGCGAGCCGCAGGTTAGGCAAATCGTTCAGTTTCCGGCTCGCGAGAACGCTCGCCCTACCAACTTTTCAGCTAAACTGCTGTACACTATCCATGGGCCGCTCGGATTGATTTCCAGCATGGTTCCTGCGATAGTGGCCGCCATGAGCTTGCGTCCGGTTCCAAAGCCTTTACTTGAGCACATCTCCCCAAAGGCAGGTAAACGCCCCGCCCTTCATCAAATCCGTGTTAAGAACCGCTCCCTCTGCACTCTGCGCCTCGCAGCCGTCGCCATGCTGACAGCCAGCATCGCCGCAGCGGATCCCCATAGATTTCGAGTTGACAACCCGGCCCTGGCCGAATCGCTTATCAAACAGGGAGCCCGGCTGGTGGCCAATTACGGGAGCTTTCAAATCGTTGAATCCGACCAGGCCCTGCCCGTCAAGCCCGGTGATCCCCGCGTGCAATCCGTCGATGATTTCAACTTCATTGAACTGAGCGCCAAGCGACTGGACACCCGCGCGCCGGAAATCCGTTCGCTGAGCAAAACCAACGCCGCCTTCACCGGCAGGCGGCTGCACCTGGTCCAGTTCCCCGGCCCGATAAAGCCCGAATGGCACAAGGCCCTGGAACAAACCGGCGTCCGGATTGTCAATTACCTTCCTCATAACGCCTATCTGGTTTACGGCGACGCGCCGGGTTTGGCGCGTATGCAGGCCTGGGCTGGCGCTGGTTCTCCCGTCCAATGGGAAGGCTCTTACCTCGACGAGTACAAAATCCATCCCCAGGCCCGATCCGTGGATGGGAAAGGCACCCTGCGCGCCGCCGGAACCGGCACGTTCGCGGTTCAACTGGTTGCCGATGACGCCGCGAATGCCGCCACCCTCGCGAAGATCAACCAGTTGAAACTGGGGCCGGTGCGCAACGACTTCCGTATCCTGAATTATCACAACGTCATCGTTCCGTTGCCGGCGGAACGGCTGCAGGATATCGCCGCGCAGCCGGATGTGATTTCCATTCAACCGTATTTCGAGCCTCGCAGGAAGGATGAGCGCGAGGACCAGATCGTCGCCGGCAATCTGACCGGCAATGTGCCCAGCGCTCCGGGCTATCTGGACTGGCTGGCGAGCAAAGGATTCACCCAGGCCCAATTTGACGCTTCAGGTTTCGTCGTGGATGTGAGCGACAGCGGCATTGACAACGGCACAATCCTGCCAGGCCATTTCGGTCTATACGAGTTGGGCGACCCGTCACAGGCCAGCCGCGTGGCGTATGTCCGCCTCGTCGGCACGCCGGCCAGAAGAGGCAGCACGACGGCTGGTTGCGACGGCCATGGGGCTATCAACGCTCACATTCTCGCGGGTTACGATGCCTTTAACGGGTATCCGTTCGCGGACGCGGATGGCTACGCCTACGGCCTGGGCGTCTGCCCCTTCGTGAAAGTTGGCTCGTCCGTCATTTTTGATCCGGACAATTTCACCAACCCGAATTACACGAATCTGCAGACCCAGGCTTATAGCAGCGGCGCGCGGATCAGCAACAACAGTTGGGGAGCATCCAGCCCCGGCGCTTACGACCCGGATGCGCAATCTTACGATGCCCTGGTGCGAGATGTGGGCGCATCCGCCGACAACCGTCAAATGGTCATCGTCTTTGTCGCCGGAAACGACACGAACGCGGGCACCATCAACTCCCCGGGCACAGCCAAGAATGTCATCACCGTCGGCGCGTCGGAAAACGTCCGCTCGCTTACCCCGGCCAATTTTGGAGACAGCCCCGACGGTTCCGACGGTTGCGGCACGCCGGATACGGATGCCGACAGCGCCAACGACATGACTGATTTCAGCAGCCGCGGCCCGTGCGCCGACGGCCGGATGAAACCCGATCTGGTGGCGCCGGGCACGCACATCACCGGAGGCGTGCCCCAAATCAGCCCCGCCACCACCAATGGCTTGGGTTCCGCAATTCCGTGTTTTGACGCGAGCGGGGTATGCGGGCTTCCAGGCACCTCGACCAACGACTACTTCTTCCCGCTGTTCGGCCAGGAGTTTTACACCGTTTCGTCCGGCAGCAGCCACGCGGCGCCGGCCGTTTCCGGCGCGTGCGCCCTCGTGCGCCAGTACTTCATCAACAACGCGCTCACACCGTCGCCGCCGAGTCCGGCCATGATCAAGGCTTACCTGATGAACTCCGCCCGCTATCTGACCGGCGCCTATGCCGATGATACCCTCTGGTCGCCCGCCCAGGGCATGGGCGGGCTGGATTTGGGCATGGCGTTTGATGGGGCGCCGCGCGTTTTGCGCGATCAACTGCCGGTGGACACGTTCACTGCGAGCGGACAGACGCGGACCTTCACCGGATTTGTCAACGATCCGGGCGCACCGCTCCGTTTCACCCTGGCGTGGACGGATGCGCCCGGCAGCCCTGCTGCCGCAAAAGCGCTGGTCAACGACCTCGATCTGACCGTCACCATTGGCGGCATAACCTACAAGGGCAATGTCTTCAGCGGCGCCTACTCGGTTGCCGGCGGAACCGCCGATTCCACGAACAACGTCGAGAGCGTGTTCCTGCCAGCCGGCCAATCGAACGATTTCACGGTGACCATCACGGCCGCCAACATTGCCGCCGATGCCCTGACCAACGGCGGAACCGTTCCGGAACAGGATTTTGCCCTGGTCTGCTATTCCGGGACGGTTTTACCCGCTCCGCAAATCCAACCCCTTGTGTATTCGAACGGCATCGCAACCGTGACGTGGAGCGCTATCCCGGGCCAGACTTATCGCCTCCAGTACAGCACCAATCTGATCGGCACCAGTTGGCAGGCTGTCTTCCCGGACTTGATCGCCACCAATTTCACAATTACGAGCAGAGCAACCAATTCGCCCAGGCAAGGTTTTTACCGGGTGTTGGCGGTTCCGTGACGAGTTCGGCTCCAGTCTGCCCTGCAGAACCTCCTCGGGAACGGGAGCATGTGCCGCCCGTTCGACGGAAAAGCCCCGCTTCGGCGGGACTTTTCCGTGCGTGGCGAGGGTGGCCTCCCCGACCCGCTTACCCCCTGCCAACGGCTTCCTGAAGCGGCTGCCTCCCCCAGGGGGGATGACACAGCAGAAGGCTTGTGATGGCACACATGCAGGGGCGGTGAGCACGTCTCTCCGTACGATTGGGGCTTTCGTCTATTTGCTTTTCCAGTTGACAAATCAATACTTTTGGCTTTAAACTCCACTAACGTATCAATGCTGATAACAGCTACTTGCGACAAAAATTGTATTTCGGCTTTACATCATTTCAGCAAAGCAGTTTGATTTTTGTCGCAGATAGGTGTTGCAGGATAGGGACAGTAATGAAGCACACCCAATGAACAAACCTCAAATTGTTGCGAAATTATGTTAACATCTTTTCCAGAGATCGAGATCCTTCCAAAGGAATTACAGCGCGAGGCTTCAACCTTTCGAAATAACCATGAGGCGATTATGGAAAACGAAGGCAAGTTCGTTTTGATTCAAGGCGACTCAGTAGTTGCCTACTTTGATTCGTACAGCGAAGCCATCAATGAGGGTTACAAACGATTTGGCCTTGACAACTTTCTTGTTCGACAAGTGCGGACGCACGAAGACCCGATTCGTGCGATGCGCTGTGGAGTTATCGAGACCGATGGTAGACTTCGTTTGTCGAGAGCCAAAAGGCGCTAAAGGCTTTCAATTCTCTTTACGGTGAGGGATCGATCACTGAGATCGAAATGGTTCATAAGAATACGGGCGGGGAAACAGGAATGAACAAGAACATTATCAAATTCACTCAAGGCGAGCCCATCATTGAGGTAATTCTTCAGCCAACCACTGCATATGCTGTTGTTCTGAAAGCCACGGGTGAGACAGTTCCTGGTCCTATCAAAGTTCCAGCGCTTATAGACACCGGATTTACTGGGGGTTTAATGATTGCCGAGTCTCTGGTCAAGGGCTGGAGACTGAAATCAAGAGGTTGGAGTCAAATGGGTTTTCCGCGGGATCAAGAGCCCCGCTATTTCGCTCTGTATGCGTGGGATGTTGATATTGGCATTAAATTCCCGAAGTGTTCACACGACGGGAGAAATGTTTTGATCGAGACCTCCGCGACGTTGGTGGAAATGGTAAATAGTAAGAACTCACAGGTGCTAATCGGTCAGCAGATCCTGCAAATGTCAGTGTTCGTTTTCAGCGGACGAAAAGAATATTTCAGTCTGACATTTCCTAAGTGAGTTTGATGTTGCGGTTCATCACAACAGTACACTCTGTGCGGGTGGTTTTTTTGAGGGGTGCTTCCGGGGAAATGAATCCTTCCACCTTCCACCCTGTGCAGCCTGAAATGATGGTGGCTTGGTTTTGTGCCGGAAGGATTCGGTCGACGGCTTTGCGTGTCTAATCGACTCCCTTGACTGATTGGTGATTCTACTAAAGTCATTTGAATAAGGTTTGGCAAGTACCCCATATACTGGACACAGTTGTACTGAATGATCGTACGGCCGCGCATGTTAAAATCAGGTGGATTAATCATCCACTTACATGTCTCAACTCACAGACCAAGCTCTCAAGGATCGGATCATTGAAAAGCTAAAGACCGAAGGATTGACCGTCACCCAGGCCTCGACGGAGTTCGGCATATCCAAGAACACCATATACGGCTGGCTCCGGAGGAAAGCCGGAGGAGACCCGAGCGCTCTCGAGATCTCGAAATTGCGTCGGGAGAACAAGGAATTGAAGGAGATCATCGGCACTCTGGCACTCGACACGGAGCGCAGGAAAAAAAATAGCTAGAGCCAGAGCCATGAAGTTCCCCAAAAGCACCCTGGCCAAAAGGCTGGGGATCGCCCGCTCCACCCTGTACTACAAATCCAAGAAGGCCGATGCCGACGAAGAAGCAAGGACCTTGATCGAGGAGGTCATGATCGGGAATCCAGCGTACGGCCACAAAAGGATCGCCACCGAGCTAGGCTGGAACAAGAAAAGGGTCCTCAGGCTCATGAAGAAGTTCGGCTTGAAGCCACGGCTCCGGAGAGGCCAGAGATGGCTGAAGAAAGGCGACATCGGCCTTCCGCCGGCATCATACCCCAATCTGGTCAGGAACTGGTGCCCGATCGAGCCGGACATCGTCTGGTTCGCTGACTTCACCTACTTGAAGGTCAGGGACTCGTTCCTCTACGTGGCCACCGTGATCGACGGCTACACCAAGGAGGTCCTCGGGTTCGCCGTCTCCAAGAGGCACAACCGACAGCTGGTCAAAGCTGCCACCCTCGACGCCATCGAATACCGGAAAAAGCTGCCAACGTACTTCCACTCCGACCAAGGCTCGGAATACCAGTCCGAGGAGCACTTGAAGCTCCTGGAGAGCATGGGAGTCCTTGTATCTATGAGCGAGAAGTCCAGTCCCTGGCAGAACGGCCACCAGGAGTCCTTCTACTCGCAATTCAAGCTGGAATTGGGCAAGCTGAATCGCTTGAGCGAGGGGGAAATCGTCGAGAAAATCTACCAGCAGATCTATTACTACAACCACCTGAGGATACACACCGCCCTCAAGATGTCGCCGCGCAAATATTATCTAAATCACATGAACAAAAGTGTCTGAAAAAAGGGGTACTTGCCAGTTCACCCTGCACCCCGTCACAGGATTGTCGCTTGCACCACAGAAATGCAGTTGGCAGTTTGACCACGCGGCAAACGCCCTCGATCGTGAAGGCATGAAAGCAAGACAACAATCCGCCCGTGGAAGCTGGGGGCAAGTCAACGTGAATCCAGTGAATCTGCTGTTGGATCTGCCGATCTTGGGAGTCATCCTCCAAAGGTCTCTGGAAGAGGGAATCTGGGAACTCTGTGGTCTTCACGACGGGCAGGTTGCATACGATAACGGCGGCCAGCCGGGCTGTATCCTCTTCAGCATGGCGAAAGGCCTCCATCCCCCAGACCAGACCTGCGGGAAAAGGCTGTTCAGGCGATTCACGTCACCCCCTTCGGGAGTTCGATCAGGCAGCTACCATCGACCTTCAATGCGGTGTCCTTTTACTGGACACGCATCTATGTTAATGGTAGCCTTGCTGTTAGACCTGATAACCGTTGAGTCAACATAAGACTCGTAACGACAATTACATTGAAAATGCGTTGCATACACCAACGTGCGCCGTTGAACCGTAGACATTGACAAATATGCCAATGAACCGTCGGCCTCGTTCTTGCTCCGAAGCTTCGCAATGAGACAGATGCCTCATGATGAAGGCGTAGCGATGACTGGCCCTGGGAATAAACTGCCTTTCGAAGGGCTGTCGCTCCCAGAGTGCGGACGAGAGCCGGGTCGTGTATTTGGACGAAAGGACTACATTCCGTTATGAACACAACATTCCCGAAATCACCGCCGAAAGAGATCGAACGGGAGATTCAGACCCTTCAACGCGATTATACGGCGATTATGGAAAACGAAGGCAAGTTCGTTTTGATTCAAGGCGACTCAGTAGTTGCCTACTTTGATTCGTACACCGAAGCCATCAATGAGGGTTACAAACGATTTGGCCTTGACAACTTTCTTGTTCGACAAGTGCGGACGCACGAAGACCCGATTCGTGCGATGCGCTGTGGAGTTATCGAGACCGATGGTAGACTTCGTTTGTCGAGAGCCAAAAGGCGGTAAGCAAGCAGCCCAGACCTCAACATTTAAGCCTCGCCACAATACGTGCCGAGGCTGTTTTATTTCCACTGCCTCGTCGGAAAGAACTGCAGAACCTCCTCCGGAATGGGAGCATGTGCCGCCGGGAGAAGCGCGGACTTTCAATGAACCTCGCGGCCCAGCGAGCTGGCCTGTCGCAAGAAATGGTCAGTCTCCCCTTGAAAAGGCTGTAATCGAACCCTCGTCTCACCCCCTGACGAATTCCCGACACGGCGGGCCGGTCAGGGCTCCTGTTGGGTTGGCAATCTCCGGGTCAAATCCGAGAAACTGGATGAGGCGTATCCGGTGCTCCACTGTCGGGTGGTTTTGGTTCTTTTCCCATTTTTCGATGGCGGTATCGGTGATTCCAAATCCCAGTAATCGTGCGAGTTGCGTCATGGAAAGGTGCATGTCGATGCGCTTTTTGCGCAGGTGTTCGCCCAAGGTCTTCGGGTTGGCCGGATATCGGCGCACGCTTCGGAAATGGGGCGAAATCGACGAGCACCGGTGCCGGATCGTGCGGTGGCAAATAGCCAACCGGGACAGTGCGCCCGGTCAAAGGCGTCCTGCCCATCGCCATCCGCGCTCGAGCCGAGCGCAAAACCGGCGTGCTCGTCCCCGCGGACAATGCGGCCGAAGCTGCCGTCGTCGCCGGCTTGCAGGTCATCCCGATCCAGAATCTCCGCGAAGCCGCCAGTTTTCTTGAAGGTGAAATCAAGATTGCGCCCACGAAGGTGGACATCGCAGAAATCTTCGATTCGCCCAGTGATGACGAAATGGATTTCGCCGAGGTCAAAGGCCAGGAGAACGTGAAGCGCGCGCTCGAAATCGCGGCTGCGGGCGGCCACAACCTGCTGCTCATCGGACCGCCGGGCACCGGCAAATCGATGCTGGCGAAACGGCTCGCCACGATTCTCCCACCACTCACACTGGATGAGGCCCTGGAAACAACGAAGATTCACAGCATCGTGGGTTTGCTGGCGCCGGGCCAGGCGCTGGTAACGCGCCGGCCGTTCCGGGCGCCGCATCACACCGCCAGCGATGCGGGGTTGCTCGGGGGCAATATCAATCCCACCCCGGGCGAGATTTCGCTGGCGCACCACGGCGTTCTGTTTCTGGACGAGTTGCCGGAGTTCAAGCGCAGCGTGCTCGAAACCATGCGCCAACCCCTCGAAGAAGGGCGCGTCACCATCTCGCGCGCCGCCGGCACGATGACCTTCCCGTCGCAATTCATGCTGGTGGCCGCAATGAATCCGACACCGGACGGCAAAATGCCCGGCGAATCGCGCTGTTCACCGCGAGAGATCCAGAATTATCTGGGCCGCATTTCCGGCCCGTTGCTGGACCGGATCGATTTGCACATCGAGGTGCCGCCAGTGAAGTTCCAGGAAATCACGAGCGAACGAACCGGCGAAGACTCGGCCCGAATCCGCGAACGGGTTGTGGCGGCGCGGCAACTGCAGCAGCAGCGGTTCAAAAACCGGCCGAAAATCACCTGCAACGCCCGCATGGGTGCCCGCGAACTGAAACAGCATTGCCGGCTTGAGGCGTCCATACTGGAACTTCTCAAGTTTGCCATGTCGGATTTGAACCTGAGCGCCCGCGCCTACGATCGCATTCTAAAAGTGGCCCGGACCATCGCGGACCTGGCGGGCGCGGAAGAGATCGCCGGAGAACATGTTTCGGAGGCTATCCAATACCGTTCCCTGGACCGGCAGTTGTGGACGTGAGAGGCAGGGAGGGCTGATCGCTGAAACGCGAAAGAACAGAAACGCGGGATTGAGAAGGCTATTGCTTCCTGAGCGGAAGGGCCTATTTCCTTCCGAGCCTCAGTTCTTCAGCGTTTCCGTGATCAAGCTGTGGTGGCGAATATCCTTTGGATTTGTCTCGGATTTCGGATTTCGAACCCCAGGTCCAAGTGCTTTTGCGCTTGGGGCCAAGGAGGCCGGCCTTTGCGCGGTGTCTCGAGAGCTATGGCTGCCTGACCCGATAAAACTGATTCGTGCCCGGATTGATCGTGATCGTGGTCGGGTTAGCCGTGCCAACATCAGACCATATTGTGTCGGTTGACATCAGTTGCCACGCCACCTGCAGCGCGCCGCCGGCAGGAGCCCAACTGATAACCAAGGTGGAGCCAGACAGCGTTGCGGTCAGTGTCGGCTGGATGTAATAGTCGCCGCTGGCAACGCTGCCGTCGCTCATGCCATCCTTGTAAGCAATGGCCTTCAAGGTGGTGTTGTTGGTTATGGACACGGCGCTGCTGTACACCGTGCCGTTTGTCGAGCTCGGTGCGCTGCCGTCCGTGGTGTAACGGACGGACGCGCCGCCGGTGGTTGAGCTGATGGTCACCGACTGGGCGTTGGTATAAGTCCCCGCCGGCGGGCTGAACGTGGGCGCGGCTGCCTGGACGGAGTAGTCGCCGCTGCTGACGCTGCTGTCGCTCATGCCATCCTTGTAAGCAATGGCCTTCAAGGTGGTGTTGTTGGTTAGGGACGCGGCGCTGCTGTACACCGTGCCGTTTGTCGAGCTCGGCGCGCTGCCGTCCGTGGTGTAGCGAATGGATGCCCCGCCGGTGGTCGTGCTGATGGTCACCGACTGGGAGTTAATGTACGTCCCCGCCGGCGGGCTGAACGCGGGTGCGGCTGCCTGAATGTAGTAGTCGCCGCTGCTGACGCTGCTGTCGCTCATGCCGCTCTTGTAGGCGATGGCCTTCAAAGTCGTGTTGGTGCTGATGTTCACCGCGCTGCTGTAAATCGTGCCGTTTGTCGAGCTCGGCGCGCTGCCGTCCGTGGTGTAACGGATTGACGCGCCGCTGGTGGTCGTGCTGATGGTCACCGACTGGGAGTTAATGTACGTCCCCGCCGGCGGGCTGAACGCGGGTGCGGCTGCCTCAATGTAGTAGGCGCCACTGGTAACGCTGCTGTCGCTCATGCCATCCCTGTAAGCAATGGCCTTCAAGGTGGTGTTGTTGGTTAGGGACACGGCGCTGCTGTACACCGTGCCGTTTGTCGAGCTCGGCGCGCTGCCGTCCGTGGTGTAGCGAATGGATGCCCCGCCGGTGGTCGTGCTGATGGTCACCGACTGGGAGTTAATGTACGTCCCCGCCGGCGGGCTGAACGTGGGCGCGGCTGCCTGGACGGAGTAGTCGCCGCTGCTGACGCTGCTGTCGCTCATGCCGCTCTTGTAGGCGATGGCCTTCAATGTTGTGTTGGTGCTGATGTTCACCGCGCTGCCGTACACCGTGCCATTAGTCGAGCTGGGCGTGCTGCCGTTTATGGTGTATCGAATGGATGCCCCGCTGGTGGCTGTGCTGATGGTCACCGACTGGGTGTTGGTATAAGTCCCCGCCGGCGGGCTGAACGTGGGCGCGGCTGCTTGGAACGAGTAGTCGCCGCTGCTGACGCTGCTGTCATTCATGCCGCTCTTGTAGGCGATGGCCTTCAAAGTCGTGTTGCTGCTGATGTTCACCGCGCTGCCGTACACCGTGCCATTAGTCGAGCTGGGCGTGCTGCCGTTTATGGTGTAGCGAATGGACGCGCCGCTGGTGGCCGAGTAAATGGTCACCGGCTGGGCATTATTATAGGTTCCCGCCGGCGGGCTGAAAAAGGGCGCGGCCACCGTGCCGCCGCCACCACCGCCAGTTCCCACCACGAAATAATCAACACCAACGATGTAACCGCCTGAATTCCCGTTCTTTGTCCCTTTGTTGACAATTTTTATGGTATGAGAATCATTAGGAAGCCCCGTTTCACGAAACATTTCATACTGATACAAAGTAATTGGGCTATAGCCATCCACTGTTGTTTGATAGCTTCCATCGATGTAAACATCTGCATTACCTCTGTCGCTGGTCAAAGCATCGTACCACTTTATGGATGTCCCGGTGAAGGTATATTGAGCATAGTCATTCGCGTTTGACGTATATTCAGCATTCAAATTGTATAGCCCAGGTTCTCTGTGTGAGTTCCAACCGGACCCCCCATAAATGATGCCGGCATTGGTCTCATCCACGATTGTTGTGCTGCTGCCATCCATCATGCTGTTGATTAGGGATACAGTCTGGTCCACCAATTGCGCTCCGCCGTCCGGACCTACCCCGCCATTTTCATCCTGTGCGCCATAAGCCCCGCCGGAGACAGCCCTGGTGGTTGGCAAATAGCCAACTTGATAGCCCAGGTACAACTCAGGATTTTCATATTGCGTCAAATGAACATCATCGGCATTTCCTGAAAGCTGCACCAGCATTGTGTGGTCCGCCATGCTCAGGGCTTTGATCGCAAATCCATAATCGAGATAGAGTTCAAAAGGATTATTGGCAAAAACCGTATTGCCGATTTTTATAACATGCAGTTCCCAGGGATAGGTACCGCCATAAACGGCCTTTTGGGTCAGCGTGCAGTTCGTGACTTGGTGGCCCAAGTCTATGGATGATTGACGGCTGCTGTACGCCGCCGCAAAATTCGTTTCAACTAGATTTGCTATTTTGGTTGCATGCTCCGTCAGTCTATCCCAGTCATCCTCGACGTCATCTCCGGCAAGCAGATCCCACGGTCCTTGACAACCCGCTGCGCTGCATTGTGGCAGGATCATTACGCCGGGATAAGCGCTTTGCAACTGGGTCCGTACCGCACCCCACACACTGGCTGTGATCACTGTGTCATCCTGAACTTCTTGGGGAGGATTGGCTACATTTACAACGATTCCTTTGATATTGCCGTTGCCATCAAAGCAATACAGAATGCCGACGGAATGATCATTTCCTGATTCCATTTCCTTAAAATCCGGATCGGACGTGCTGCCATACATTTCCGCGTGCCCATCCTGATAGGTGGCGACTCGGCAAAAGCCAACATCAGCCGCGCCCTTCTGGAACGAGACGGCCGCTGCAACTCGGTTGCTCCAGGCCTGGACAACCACGTTGGCCAGTTTCGGCAGCAGTGTGTTTGTACGCCAGGCATCCCCTGTTATCATGCCCGAAGGCGCACTTCGGTCGGGTGGAGTGAACGGATATGGCGCGCAGTGGTCGTGGGTGGCATTGATGATAAGATTGGTTAAATTGAAACCGGGAAGCCGGCCGGAAAGCAAAGCCCTTAAATCCTTCTGCAGCTTGTACCCGCCTTCCAGAATATCCATTGAAACCATGATGGCCTGCATATCTCCTGACCCTGACTCTATCGCCATGGCTGTGGCAAGAAGAGGGTCGTTGACGCCGGTTGAAATGCGCTCGAAGTATTGCCCCATTAATTGGACCGGTTGGGCCGGTGTGATGTCTGTGGATGCCCAGCCGATCTTAATCGCTTGACTTGCAGCCAAAGGCGCCGACGCCAGTGGCGCGACGGCATTAGCCTTCAGCATAAGCGGCTCGGCCCTCGCCGCTCCGGCCACAAGCAGCGCAGCAAGAGCTGCTATCGTCCGAAAGCTCCGGCCTGTTTTCCGCCGGCCCGGAAGAGACACGCGCCGCGCGCGGCGTGGAGTTGAAACGTGAATGTTCATGAAGCCTTCCCTGTATTTGTTGCTTACGGGCAAAACGCTGCGGCGGAACGTTGGCGCTACACGTGAAAAGCTCCTCTACACAGAATGCAATGCATGGCTTCGCTCATGATGAAGTGTGATTAGGTACCCTGCTTCCACGAGGTTAATGAAAGCAGATTGCCGAAGTTTACGCAAGCTTTATCCGCGAATTTCCAGAAGGCCGGTTGCTTCCCCCGAGAACAACTCATTTCCTTCTGTGCTTCCAAACCTCCGCGTTCCGGCGATCGAGCTGTAGTGGCGAATATCGTGGCAACGGGGGCAGCTCAGGCTCAGGCGCGGTTATCACGTACGTGCGCGGATGATAGCCATACGAGCGTTATGAGGTTTGGCTGCGTCCGCTGAATTTCGGACAGGTAAAGGCTGGACAGTCGTGGGGATTTTCGTCAAAAATCACCTGCGCGCAGGAACCAAGCCCTGACCCCCGCGTGATATCGGGGGCTCGCGGAACTCACCTCGCCGAATGACGTATCTTAAAACCTGCACAAAGCTTCGACCGGCAATGAACACTTCCACGTCTCCCGCCAGATATAGTTCTGAAAACATCCGCCGTTGCATCCGCCAACTGCGGTGGCGGTTCTGCCTCGTCGCTCTTTTCACACTGATGTCAGGAGCAACCAGCCTGGCGCAAGCCGTCAACGCCTCGGCGGCTTTCCAGGTTACCGGCGACTGGGGCGCTGGTGCCAACGCCACCCTTTGGATTACGAACACCGGCACCGCCACGATCACCAACAACCTGCTGGAGTTCGACTTCGATCACACCATCGGCCCCTACAACAACATGAGGGTCGCGACCCACGTGGGGAATCATTACGGCATGACCAACGAAAGTTACTATCCGAAGAACGTTTCCCCCGGCAGTTCATTTCACTTCGATATGCTGGTCACCCCCGGCGGTCTCAACGGCGCCCAGCCGACCAATTACATGATCAACGGCCTGCCGCTGACCGGCTACGTGCCGCCGGTGACGATCACCATTGCCGATGCCTCCATCATGGCCGGCAATTCCGGCACAGTGCCGCTGGCTTTCCCGGTGTCGCTTACCTATCCCGCGACCAATACCGTGACGGTGAATTACGCCACCGCTGACGGGACCGCCGTCGCCGGCCTGGACTACGTGTCGGGGTCCGGCGCGCTCGCCTTCAATGCGGGCGTGACGCAACAGGTCATCAGCGTCAGCATCATCGGAAGCCCATGGCCCAAACCGGATGAATTCTTCAGCGTTGTTCTCAGCAATCCCACCAATGCCACCTTCAGCAAGAGCACGGCCACCGGCACGATCTACCATACCAACAACCTGGTGGTGACCACTTACCCGGACTGGCGCGCCACCAACGGGGTCCCTCCCGAAGTTGGCGATCTGGACGATGCCGACGGGGACGGGTTCAATACGATGTCGGAGTACGTGCTGGCACTGAACCCGAACGTCGCCGACGCCACGAACTCGCCGCTCTCGAATCGGCTCGAGAATGGCCTGCTTAAGCTGATTTATCCCAAGTTCCGTCCGGACCTCGCCTACCGGACTTTCACCTCGGACGATCTGCTCTCCTGGAGCACGAACGGAGTGACCGAGACCGCCAACGGCTACATGGTCACGGCCAGCGTCCCGGCGCCGGCGAACGTGCCGGAACGCTTCCTTTCCCTGCGCGTCACCTACCTGCCTCACACTTCGCGATTCCTGCAGCATTATGCCAACCTGCATGACCCGGCCAACGGCTACTTCAGCACCAACGGGGTTCCCTACCATTGCCCTGAGACGTTGATCTGCGAAGCGCCCGACTACGGCCATGAGACGACGTCGGAAGCCTACTCCTATTATTTCTGGCTTGAAGCGATGTACGGACGACTGACCGGCGACTGGAGCCGGCTGGCCGCCGCCTGGACCAACATGGAGACCTACATGATCCCATCGCACATCGATCAGCCTTCCAACGACGGCTACAACGCGAGCAAAGCCGCCACCTATGCCCCCGAATGGGAGCTGCCCAGCATGTATCCCGCTCAGCTTGACCCAAGCGCGGCGGTCGGCTCCGATCCCTTATTTGCCGAATTGAAGACCACTTACGGCACGTCGGATCTCTATGGCATGCCCTGGATTCTGGACGTGGATAATTGGTATGGCTATGGGCGTCGGGGTGACGGCACGACTCGTCCCTCGTACTTCAACACTTTCCAGCGCGGAAAACAGGAGTCGGTGTGGGAAACGATTCCGCAACCTTGTTGGGACGATTTCCGTTGGGGCGGTCCGAACGGGTATCTCGATCTGTTCACCGGCGATTCGAGCTACACACGGCAATGGAAATACACCACGGCGCCGGACGCCGACGCGCGGGCCATTCAGTCCATTTACTGGGCCAAGGCCTGGGCTGATGCTCAAGGCGGTTCCAGCATCGTGAACAATCTGGCCAGCAAGGCGTCCCACCTGGGCGACTGCCTGCGCTACGCCATGTACGACAAATATTTCAGGAATATCAGCAACCAGTCCGAGGCCGGCACCGGTCGCCAATCCTGCCACTATTTGCTGTCGTGGTATTACGCCTGGGGAGGTTCGACCAACAGCAGCGGTGGTTGGGCTTGGCGGATCGGCTGCAGTCATGTCCATTTCGGCTACCAGAACCCGGTGGCAGCCTGGGCGCTGGGCAACGTCCCTGCGTTCATCCCGGCGTCGCCGACGGCACAGCAGGACTGGACCAACAGTCTCCGCCGTCAGCTTGAGTTTTATTGCTGGCTGCAATCGGATGAGGGAGGCATTGCCGGTGGCGCGACCAGCAGTTGGAACGGTCGTTATGAAACACCGCCCGCCGGCACCAGCACCTTCTACAACATGGCCTACCAGGAAGCGCCGGTGTACGAAGATCCGCCCAGCAACCAGTGGTTCGGCATGCAGACCTGGTCCATGGAACGCGTGGCCGAGTATTACTACCTGACCAACGATCCGCTCGCGAAGCAAATCCTCGACAAGTGGATTGCCTGGGTTCTCGCCAATGTCCAATTGCCGGGCGATGGCTCCTTCGCCATCCCGGGCGACCTTGGGTGGAGCGGCCAGCCCGATGTGTGGAACCCGGCCTCACCAGGCTCGAACGCGAACCTGCACGTCACGATCATGGACTGGAATCAGGACCTCGGCATCACGGCTTCGCTGGCTCGCACGTTGCTTTACTACAGCGCGGGAACCAAACGGTGGGCGACTCAGGACACCGCTTCCAAGGACGTCGCCAAGGCTCTGATCGACCGGCTCTGGGCCAACTGCCGCGACAGCATAGGAGTCTCGGTTGGCGAAAACCGCTCCGATTACACCCGCTTTTTCGAGCAGGCCGTGTACGCTCCACCGGGTTGGATCGGCCACATGCCCGACGGCGACACGATTACCAACGGAGTCACCTTCCTGGGGTTGCGTTCGAAGTATATGCAGGACCCGGCCTTCCCGGCGCTCACCAACGCCTACAGCGCGTGGGTTGCGGGCGGGCGGGTGGGCGACTTCCAGTCACCTACGTACCGCTATCACCGTTTCTGGGCGCAGGTGGAAGTGGCCCTGGCCAATGCCACGTACGACGTCTTGTTCCCGGGTGAATGAGGCGGCAGACTGTGACGTCTTGTGGCTTGGCTGCTGCGGAGCACACTTCTGAGAATCCATTGTGACCCGAGCAATCCGCGGTTCTTTGATCGCCCTCTTCTTGGTTCAACAGGTGCCACCAACCTGGAACCGTATCCCGTCAAACCACTGTAACGTCCAACGGACTTGCAGTCGCGGTGGATTGATCCAGACAATCATCAGCTCGCCCAATCGGCACAAAGCAACTCCGCCTGCTGTAGCACCGTCTGCGTGGCCTTCTCCTGCTTATCCGGCGGGTAGCGATGTCTTCCGGGGTCAGGTCGCGGTGGACGCGGTCAATCATTCGCCCCATTTTCCGCGCATCAAGAAAGAGGACTTTGCCGCGGCGATCGTGGTAGGGCGCGTCACTCCGTGCGCGCCGGTCGAGGTTCGACGTCCTACCAGCGGCGGGCAGAGGACTGGCCCGCCCTACCTGATTTATCCCGCGCGAGAAACCAGAGGCAAACAGGAATTGGTGTTGAGTAAAAAAGCTGGCCGGGAAGGGCGACCATGCAATCCACGAGGTCTGCTTCTTTCCTTGTCTTTATCGGATCTTGATTTTCCGCGAGCCATATGCCTCGCGCATATGGTATTTCAAAAAGTCGCAGCGACAATCAAAAATGCCGGCCACCTTTCAGAACCTTTCGTTCGGGCCACAGGGCCGACGCCACATTTTCTCTGCGTTTCCTCGATCAAAGTGGTGGCGGCGAGAACGGCAACCCGTGCGCTTCGGCCACGGCGGGGTGGGTGATTTTCCCGTTCATCACATTGATGCCGCTGATGAGCGCCGGCTGGCGCCGGCAGGCTTCGGCCAGGCCGTAATCGGCCAGCAACTCGAAGTAATGATACGTCACGTTGGTCAAGGCTTGCGTCGCGGTGCGCGCGTAGGCGCCCGGCATGTTGGCGACACAATAATGCGTGACACCTTCCTCGACGAAAACCGGATCATGATGGGTGGTGGGCCGGGAAGTCTCGGCGCAACCGCCCTGGTCAATGGCGATGTCCACCAGCACGCTGCCGGGCCGCATCCGGCGCAGCATATCCCGCCGGATCAGCTTCGGCGCCTTGGCCCCCGGCACGAGCACGGCGCCGACGAGCAGGTCCACGTTCGGAAGCAATTCCAGCAAATGCGATTCGTTCGAGTAAAGCGTGTGCGCCGTGTGCAACGTGATGTCGAGAAAACGCATCCGTTCCAAATCCACCTCGAGGATGGTCACATCGGCTCCCAGTCCGGTGGCCATGCGCGCGGCGTTCACGCCGGCGGCGCCGCCGCCGAGCACGACGATTTTTCCCGGTAAAACTCCCGGCACACCGCCCAGCAACACCCCGCTGCCGCCGAAGTGTTTGGCCAGGAAATAGCCGCCCACGAGAATGGACATGCGCCCGGCGATTTCACTCATCGGCTCAAGCAGCGGCAGACGACGGTTTACCTCGACCGTTTCATACGCCAGCGCCGCCACGCCGGATTTCAGGAGCGCTTCGGTGACCGGCCGGTTCGCCGCCAGGTGCAGGTAGGTGAAAAGCATCTGGCCGTGCCGCAACAGAGCGAATTCAGACGGCAGCGGCTCTTTCACCTTGACGACCAGGTCGGCCTGTTCGAAGACCGCGGCATGCGAATCGAGAAGGGTGGCGCCCGCATGCTCGTATTCGGCGTCGGGAAAGCCGGCCCCGGCCCCGGCGTTGCGTTCCACCAGCACCCGATGCCCTCTCTGGACCAGTTGATACACGCCGGACGGCAGGAGGGCGACGCGATACTCCTGTTCCTTCACTTCCTTGGGCACGCCAACAATCATAAATTCTTTTTGTCATTGGCCGGCGGCACGAACGCAGGCGAGAATTTGATGTCTGTTCCCGAGGCAGCCGGCGGCGTGAGTTCCAGTCTTGCCTGGGCGCGGTTGACAAGCGCCAGCATTGTGACGGCAGAGGCCACCTGTTTCTCGGCCTGCTGGATGCGCGCGAACTCGCCGTAAACTTCTTCGCGCACCGGTTCGTCGCGCGTGATGAGTTCCTGACCCTGCGTGGCGCGCATCGCCATCAGCACGTGATGCGCATTGATCGACTCAAGCGGACGCGCGGGTGTGTAGCCGGCATCGGCGCCTGAGATTTCACTCACCAGATGCGCTGTCAACAGCGTCTGCAACACCTGCTGCACGAGCCGGCTCGGGATGGCCAGTTCGTTCGACATCTCCTGAATCGTCGCCGGCGAAGATCCGTGCTGGAATCGCTGTCCGATGCACGTCATCAGGCGCAAGGCGACGAATTCGCGTCCGCGCTGGTTGACGTTTTCCGCCAGCTTTTCCTGCAAATAAAGGGAGCGATTCTGAAAAGCGTAGGCCACTTGCGCGCCGAACAGAAGAATAAGCCATGAAAGATAAAGCCCTGCCATAAAGACCGGCACCAGCCCAAGGCTGCCGTAGATCTTGCTGTTCGTGACGACCCGGGACACGTAGAGGAATCCGAACAGGTTATTGAGCTGCCAGAGTGAGCCGCCCACGAACCCTCCCACCAAAGCCGCGCTGAAGCGCACCTTCGTGTTGGGTACGAGCTGATACAGCAAGGCAAACGTCAGGCAGATGACGATGAGCGTGAGCGCGGGGAACACGAAATGGCCGACCAGGGGCATTTTGCTGATGAGCTTTTGCGTGGTCTGCAAATGCGGCCCGCTGGCCAACCCCAACGCCCCGGCCAGCAGCAACGGGCCGAGAGTGATCGTGGTCCAGTAAAGCACGATCCGCAGCAGCCAGTTTCGTCCGCGCGTCACGCCCCAGATGTCGTTGAACGTGCCTTCAATCTGGCTGAGCAACTGGATCGCCATGTAGACCAGCGCCAGCATGCCCACGCCCGCGATGGCGCCGCTTTGCGCATTTTGCACGAAACCGTAAAGTTGCCCGGCGACTTTCTTTTGCACGGTGGTGATTCTTGAATCATCTTTGCCGAAGGTCGCCACGGCGTTGGTGAGACTGCCGGAAACGGCGGCCGGGGGTGCACTTTGATTCGTCAACTGGGATGAAGTGGCTGTCGACAGGGCCAAGCCGGCGCTCGGGGCGTGGCTTTGAGAAAGGCCCGAAACCCGGGCTCCCTCCGGTTTCGCTTCCCCGGCGTCGCCCGGGAATCGCGGGAGCGGTGGGGCGCCGGAATCGATCGTCGCGGGCGGCATGACGCTGGAAACGAATTCTTCAATGAAATGTTCGATCTGCTGCTCGCCCTCTTTTCTCAGGAGACTGGTCGTCACGCTCATCGCCACCGCCAGCAGGGGAATGAGCGCCAGCAGAGTGGTGTAGGAGAGCGCCGAGGCGCGGATCGGGCAGCGGTTGCGGACGAAGCTCCTGCCCACCAGCATCCAGAAATGGACGAAGAAATAGACCCGCGAAGGTCGCCCCTGCGAACGGAAAAGGCTCTCATCCCATAGCATCCGGGCGTCCTCCCGGATTTTTTTCAGAATGGAAAACCTGTTTGCCATGCCGCGCCCGCGACGCTAACAGAGCAACCGTGAAACGTAAAACATGATTTGAAATTTGAATTCGCAGTGCGCCTTGTTACTCTGTGTCCATGTCACGAAAGGCATCGGCGGACTCCGAATCGTCACACGGCTTCAACGACGTCATTGGCGTGGCGTTGATGGCCGCGGCCCTGCTGCTGCTGGCGGCTCAACTCTCGTTCGATCGCAACGACGTCTCCTTTCTGACCACCCGTTTGAACAATCCGATCCGCAACTGGATCGGCCCTCTGGGCGCATATATTGCCTGGACCTCGTTCATTCCGTTCGGGCTGGCGGCTTATCTCTTGCCCGGGCTGTTCGTGGTGTATGGCGTGGCGTACGTGCTGAGCTCGTCGAATTATTTCCGCCGGCGCGTGGGGTGGTCGCTGCTTTGGACCGGCTTGCTGCTGGTGTCGCTCACCGGCCTGCTTTACATCTCCGGTCAAGCGGGGCTGTTCGGGAAACTCCACGAAAGAATCGGTTCGCAAAGTGTCGGTGGCTGGCTCGGCTACGCCAGCTATGGGGAGACGCGAAACTACCGGTATGGGTTCAGTCTGCTGGGCGATGTCGGAGCGACGATTGTGTACGCGACGCTTCTCCTGGTGAGCCTGCTGTTCCTGACGGACTTTCGACTGGGCGGTTGGCTGCGCGGCATCCGCGCCGGCCGGGCGGAAGACACCGCCGGCCTGGCTCCCGAGGAACAAGCACTCGAACGGCGGGCGAGCGAACTGCATCGGCAGGCCAGGAAACTGCAGGAGCAGGTGGAGCGCTCCGGCCTCGGCGCCGACCTGCAGCCGGTGCCCGAACCGACGGTGCGGGACTTGAGCGTGCCGCAAGCCAAATCCGGACGCGCGAGGAAACCGGGGCCGGTTGAGCCGGTCAAAGAACCCGTGCCTGCGGACGAAGGCGCGGCCGTTCCGGCCCGGGAAATCGCCGCGGCTACGACCGCGGAGGTCCTGGGCAAGCCGGCCGAAGCCAGGTCCCCAGACCATCCGTTCGCGAAACCGGATGCCGACGCGGAATCCGCGGCCGAAAAACCCGCGGTGGCGGCGCCGGAACCGGCCGTTCACATTGCCGACGGCGCGGTGTCGCCGGCGGCCGCGAAACCGAAATCCGCGAAGAAGAAACCCCGGCCGATCGCGGTGGCTTCCTCACCCATCATTGGCAACTACCAGTTGCCGCCCATCGATTTCCTCCAACCGGCGGACACGACGGTGAAGCCCACCGAGTCAAAAGAGGAGTTGATGGCCAACGCTCGGCTGATGCAGCAAACCCTCGCGCAATTTGAAATCGAAGTCGCACTCGGCGATATCACGAAAGGCCCGACAATCACCCGCTATGAACTGCATCCGGCTCCGGGTGTGAAGCTGGAAAAAATCACTGCGCTCAGCAACAACATCGCCGCCGCGCTCAAAGCCGAACGCATCAACATCCTCGCCCCGGTCCCGGGCAAAAGCTCCGTCGGCGTCGAGGTCCCGAACCCGGTCAAGACGACGGTTATGATGCGCGACCTGCTGGAGTCGGAGGAGTGGCGGAACACCAAGGCGCGGATTCCGCTGGCGCTGGCCAAAGACGTTTACGGCCATCCGATCGTGGCCGATCTGTCGGAGATGCCGCACCTCTTGATCGCCGGCAGCACTGGTTCTGGCAAATCCGTCTGCATCAACGCCATTATTACCTCGCTCCTGTACCGGTTTTCGCCGGACCAGCTCCGGTTCGTGATGATCGACCCGAAAGTCGTCGAGCTGCAGCATTACAACACGCTGCCGCACCTGGTGGTGCCCGTCGTCACCGACCCGAAGAAAGTGATCCTCGCTTTGCGCTGGGTGGTGAATGAAATGGAAAAGCGTTACCAGATCTTCGCCAAGGTCGGCGTCCGGAACATCGCTTCCTTTAACTCGCGACCGAAACACAAACCGCTGCCGCCGCAGGAGCCGGAATTGCCGCTGATGGCGAAAAAGGAAAAAGTCGAGCCGGGCGCGGAAGGTTTCGCTGTCGAGGTGGACGAGGAAATCGTCGTGCCGCGCGACGACGACATTGTGATTCCGGAGAAGCTCAGTTACATCGTTGTGATCATCGACGAGCTGGCGGACCTGATGCTGGTGGCGCCGGCGGATGTGGAAATGGCGATCGCGCGAATCACGCAAATGGCGCGCGCGGCGGGCATTCACTGCATTGTGGCCACGCAGCGGCCGAGCGTGGACGTCATCACCGGTGTCATCAAGGCGAACATCACCGCCCGCATCGCGTTCCAGTGCGCGGCGAAGGTGGATTCGCGCACGATTCTCGACGCCATGGGCGCAGACAAGCTGCTTGGCAAAGGCGACATGCTGTACGTGCCGCCCGGTTCGGCGAAGTTGATCCGCGCCCAGGGCGCGCTCATCACCGACCCGGAAATCAACCGCATCGTCGAGTTCATCGCCAAACAGGGCAAGCCGAACTACGACGTGGAAATCTCCGAACAACTTTCCCAACCCGCGAGCGGCTTCGGCGAAGAGAACGGCATTGACGAGGACGAGGAACTGATCCAGCAGTGCATCGAGGTGATCCGCAGCGAACAGAAAGCCAGCGTGTCGCTGATGCAACGAAGATTGCGGCTGGGCTACACCCGCGCCGCGCGCATCATGGATGAACTGGAGAACCGGGGCATTGTTGGCCCGAGCAAAGGCGCGGAGCCGCGGGACATTTTGATCGACCTGGACGGGACCGGCGCGGATGGGGCGGGACAGTAAAAATCCGTTGTTGCAAACCCGCGCCCAAATTTGCACATAATGACCCGCCATGTCCACGGTTGCCGAAAAGCTCCGTCAGGCGCGCGAGACGCAAAACCTGACCGTCCATCAAGTGGCCGACGTCACCAAAATCCGCACGGACCACATCCGCGCATTGGAGGAGGGGAACTTTAATGTGTTCTCGGCGCCGGTTTACATCCGTGGTTTCGTGCGCACTTATGCCACTCTGCTCAAGCTGGATGTGGCCCAGACCATGGCCGCGCTGGAGGCGGAACTGGGCCGAACCGAAAAATTCAGCGAACCCCCGCCCTTAACCGAGCCGAAGCGGGGCCCGTTGGATTTCGCCATGCTGCAGCTTTCGAAGGTGGACTGGCGGAAAGGGATGATCGGTTTGGGCGCGCTGCTGGGAATCGCGATTCTCGCATCCTTGTTTTTCGCGTGGCGGCATTTCCGCACCCGTGATCCTCTCGCCGGATTGAAGCCGGGGGTGTACCAGACGACCAACAGGAATTCCGGCGACACTTTGCCCGTGCCCGCGCCGGCAGCGCGGAAATGAGGTCAAGTTTACGGGGAGGGCGTTGTTTCAGCAGTGCCTGTGCCTCTCGAAGAGATGGGGCAACGACGGAATGCTGCCCTCCAGCGGCTGCCCGCCAGAGGATTATTGCGCGAGGAGTACCCTGCCCGCATAACCCGCCAGCACCGCGATGTTCACGTAGGCGGCCGCGAGCGCATCATCCACCGTAACACCCCATCCCCCCGGCAACGATTGACTTTGCCGAACAGGCCACGGCTTGAGCACATCGAAAAACCGGAACGCGGCGAATACGGCCACTGTGAGAAGCCAGGTTTGGCTCGAGACAAAATATGCCGGCCCGGGTACTGAACCGGTTTTCAAAACCAGAATTCCAAGCCACCCGACAAAGCAGATCGGGATCGCGGTGATTTCGTCGAGCACAACCGAAGCCGGGTCTTTCTGGCGAAGGAGGATTTCTGCTTTGCCGGAGATCCATACGGACATGGCAACCCCGGCGATGGTTCCGGCGAGGAACCATCCGAAACGGCCCGGGAGCAACAGCAGCGCAAACCAGAGCATCCCTGCCAGCGAGCCGAATGTCCCCTGGGCCACCGGGATCCGGCCGAGACCAAAACCTTGAGCGATCCAGAGTAAAAAAGCGTTCACGGGCGGATCACATGTCGGATAGATAAAGAACGCGGTTTTTCCACAGATAGAGCCAGCCGGAAACGAAGGTCAGGACGACTGCCAACCACTTGGCAATTTCCGTGAACCAGAACGTCCAGGTCTGGCCGAAAAGCTCCCCGTCAAAGAGCGCCCGCGACACCGGGCCCCATTGCTCGTAGCTCTTGAGAATGAAAATCGAGATGATGGCGACGATTTGCGAAACGGTCTTGTGTTTGCCGTAGCGCTCGGCGGCCAGCACGACGTTTTTGGACGCTGCCAGCAGGCGCAAGCCGGTGATCGCCAATTCGCGCGCCACGACAATCACCGCCATCCAGGCCTGCAGCCAATTCAGTCCCACGAACGCAATGAAGGCCGTGCAGACCATGATCTTGTCCGCCAGCGGATCCATCAGAATGCCGAAGTTGGTGATCAGTTTGCGGCGGCGCGCGATTTCACCATCCAGAAAATCACTGATGCCGGCGGCGACGAACAAAGCCAGGGCGATGGTTTCATGAAACAGCATCCGCGGCGAGAAGAGGACGGCCAAAAAGGCCACGGTCAGAATAAAACGCGAAACGGTCAGCTTGTTCGGCAGGTTCATGCAAATGTCGAATTGCGGATTTGCACCGAGGGATTAGAGCAAAGTGGGACGGAAGTAAATGCTATTCGCCAGGCGCGGTTCGCAGGTCTTGCTCTTTTGCGCAGCCGTCTCTGGTGAGGAGGAAGAACCACGAAATACACGAACCACACGAAATGGCAGCCGGAAATCGCCAGCCAGCCCCTCGGTCAGCCCTCAAGACAGTGACCCGAACGACTCTTTGGAAAACAAGTGGATGAATCTATTTCGTGTATTTCGTGGTTCCAATGGATTGTTACGGCTCAGAATCATTCCGGCACCGCCACGAGATCGTAGTCGGTGTGGGCAACGATTTTGACGGATGAAAACCGCCCGAGCGGCAAGCGGCCGCGCACATAAACTCGCCCGTCGATGTCCGGAGCGTCAGCTTCGCCGCGTGCGACCAGATAAGTTTGAGAATTGAGATTTGAAATCTGAGATTGTCTTTCGCGCGAAAAGCCGTGCTCCCATGAACCTGAATTCGCGCCCGGCAACTGCCGGGAATCGGCCGGGCGCTCGATGAGCACTTTGATCGTGCGGCCGACAAAGGATCGGGAGACTTCCCGGGTGACTTCGCGTTGAGCGGCCATCACGAGGGCGCGGCGTCGGCGCTTTACCTGGTCGGGATGCTGCCCGGCCATGGCGCCGGCGCGGGTGCCTTCCTCCCGCGAATAGGCGAACACGCCCAGGCGTTCGAACTTCATTTCGCCAATGAAATCCAGCAACGACTGGAAATACTCTTCCGTCTCGCCAGGAAAGCCGACGATGAACGTGGTGCGCAGGGCGATGCCGGGAATGCCGGCGCGAATCCTTTTCAGCAGGCCGACGATGTGTTGTCGCGAAGTCTCGCGACGCATGCGTTCGAGCATGTTGGGGTGAATGTGCTGGAGCGGAATGTCCGCATAACGGGCGACTTTCGGACAATCGGCGATGGTTTGGATCACCTCGTCCGTCCAGTGCGCCGGGTGCGTGTAGAGCAGGCGGATCCAGAAATCACCCGGCAGCGCATTCAACTCGCGCAGCAGCGTGCAAATGGTCGTGGACCAGACGGGCATGGACCGGACAGCCGCTTCGAATCTTTCCGGGGAAGCGATCGCGCGGCTATGGTTCGGGCGCAAATCCAGCCCGTAGTAGGTCGAGTCCTGTGAAATGAGGTTCAGTTCCCTGACGCCATCGGCGAGCAGCGCTTTGGCTTCCGCCACGACGTCCGCCTGTGGCCGGCTGCGATGCGAGCCGCGCATGCGGGGAATAGCGCAGAAAGAGCAGGGATGATTGCAGCCTTCGGCGATTTTGAGGTAGACATAATGGCGCGGGGTGAGGCGCAAACGCGGCGTGGCGTAATCGGGGATGTAGGTTGGGCGGCGTGTTACGGTGAGGAGGTGCGAAGGGGGAAGGGGGAAGGGCGAGTCGGAATCATCAGGCCACACTTTCTTGGCTTTTCCAGACCTCTCCAGGGGATGAATGCGCCCTGTTTTGGGGCCGACAGTTGCTTCACGACGGCTGTTGGATGCCGCCAGGCGTCCGACGACCTCCCGCTTCTGTCTTCTGCCTTCCGCCTTCAGCCCTGCCACACGCGCTGCTGTCTTCTGCCGTCGTCCTTCGCCCTTCTCGCCTTGCCCTTCGTGCAGCTTTGCCGCGCGTCGCGCCATGGCCTGCTTCGCTATTTCCGAAACTCGCGCGACTTGATCCACCCCCATGAAGGCGTCGACCTCGGGCAGAAGGCCGGGCAGATCGTCGCGAAAACGCTGGGGCAGACACCCGGAAACAATCAAAGCCTGCTTCCGATTCCGGTCCTGGCGCAGTTCGGCGGCCTCGAGAATGGCGTCCACACTCTCTTCCTGTGCCGAATCAATGAACGAGCAGGTGTTGACGATCAGCACGTCGGCCTGCCCGGCGTCGTTGGTGATTTCGAGGCCGTCCTGCAGCAGCGCGCCGAGCATGACTTCGGCGTCCACCAGGTTCTTGGCGCAGCCGAGTGAAATCATGCCGACCCGCAGGGGGCGCTCTGTGGCGCTATTGGTTGTCAAAGGCTGCCCACCATACGCCAGCGAAGCCAGAGAGGCAACTTTCCTTGATGCGAGGTAGTGTCCTGATTCGTGATTTCGTTGTATAATTGCAATGGCAGGGCCGCGCTGCGTCGCGGCCGGACGCGCAGCAGCGCGTCCCTGCCTTTCAGATTAAGATACTGCCTGATGCGAATGCGACCGACGAAGCTTGCTGGAGGTAAGCGCTCCGTCGCGTTCCTGTCGGAAGACGTGATCGACTGGATCAGGGCGCCAACCGATCGGTGCCCTCCATGATCCTACAGGCACCGGATTTCCTGCCAGAGCGGTTCCAGGTCGGAATCATCCAGCGCCATTTGCTTGATTTTCTCCTGGTCTCCGATCTTGAGTGCTCGCCGGAACCAGGCGCGCGCCTGTTCGAGTTGCCCCATTTGGCAGGCATAGCAGGACAGATTATAGGCGATGGTCGGCTCGCGCGGGAACTTGTCGTGGGCCGGGAGCAGGGCGTCCCAGGCTTGTTGGAGCCCGTCGGGGGACACGCGCCGCAGCGAGTAAGCCTGGTGCAACCAGCCGGAGCAACGGTTCGGTGCGCCGGTGATTAAGACCCGCGCGACGGCCACGGCTTCTTTCCAGCGTTTCATCTGCGCCAGCATCAACCAGCGCACTTCCAGCACGTCAGGGTGGCTCTGTCGCCCCGCAGAGATCTTGCCCAACTCGGATTCGGCCTCCGCCGGCACGCCCAACTCCAGCCAACCCATGGCGGCAGATAGATGATGTGTGTCTGGCGGCTCGATAGGCTGCATAACCGGATCCTGATCCTGATCCCAAGCTTGTGCAAACAGCAGCAGCGATGCCAGCCGATTCGCCTTGGAGGGATGCTTCCGCACGCTGCTTGCGGAGCGCGGGCCGGTCCATGGATAGGGTTTCCTCCGCGCTGCAAGGCTTTGGCGTGAGTCATGGTCAACCGGTTCGACACGGCTGAAGCACGAGCATTCCGCTCAACCCAGGGTTTTCACCTTCTTCACGATCGCGGCGGCATCAATGCCGAATTTCGCCAGCAATTCCTCGGCTTTGCCGGAATGCGGCAATTCCGTAACCGCCAGCTTGTACACCCTGATCCCGTCCCTGCTCAACTCACCGGCAACCGCGTCGCCCAAACCGCCTTCGGCGTAATGGTCTTCGACCGTGATCACGGCGAGGTTGGTTCTCTGGGCCGCAGCCCGGATCACGTCTTTCGCCAGCGGTTTGACGCTGTAGGCGTCAATCACCGTGATGCCAACGCCCTCATTCTTCAACGAGTCGGCGGCCTTCAAGGCCTCGAACAAGGTCACACCCGCGGCCACGACCGTGACTTTATCGTTTGGGGATTGGCGCAACACTTTGGCTCCGCCGATGGGGAACGGCTCGTCGTTGCTGTAAATGACCGGTGTCTTCGGCCGGGAGGTGCGAAGAAAACAGAGGCCCCTGGTCTGGGCCATTTGCTCGACCAGTTTCTCGGCCGAAACCGCGTCGCAGGGATACAACACCTTGCTGCCGACCACCGCCCGCATCATGGCCATATCCTCCAAACCCATCTGCGTCGGGCCATCCTCTCCGATGCTGACGCCCACGTGCGAACCGGCCAGCTTCAGGTTGGCCTGCGAGATCCCCGCGACGCGGATCTGGTCGAAGGCGCGAGTAAGGAAACACGCGAAAGTCGACGCAAAGGGCACCTTTCCGCGCACGGCAAAACCGGTGGCGACACCCACCATGTTCTGTTCCGCGATGAAACACTCCGTGAACCGTTCCGGGAATTTCCCGAAAAACTTCTCCGAATAAGTGGAGTTTTTTGTGTCGCCGTCCAGGGCCACCACGCGCGGATCGACTTCGCCGATGCGCAGCAGGGCGTTGCCAAACGCTTCCCGCGTCGCGACCGAATCGCCGATTTTGTAGTTGAGCGGCGGATAATTTGCGGGCACGGCGTTGTTCGGCGCGGGCAACTGGCTCGGGGCGAATATTTGCACGTCGGTCCCCGTTCTGGCTTTCGGTTGAAGCTCCGCTATCGCGCGTGCGGCTTCGTCTTTCGACAACGGTTTGCCGTGCCAGCCCTCTTTGTCTTGAATGAAGGAGATGCCGGCCCCCTTGATCGTCTTGGCCAGTATCACGAGCGGTTTGTCACCCAGTCCGACGGCGGCCAGCACTTCGAGGATTTCATCCATGTCGTGGCCGTCAATTTCCTCCGTGCGCCAGCCGAACGCTTCGAAACGTTTCCTGTAAACGTCAAGGTTTTGGCCGAAAGCCGTGGCTTCGCTTTGCCCGAGACGGTTCACATCCACGATGGCGACCAGGTTGTTGAGCTTGTGAACGCCGGCGAGCGAGGCGGCTTCCCACACTGATCCTTCGGCCAATTCGCCGTCGCCGAGCAGCACGTAAGTCTTGTAATCGAGCTTGTCCAGCCGCGCGCACAACGCCATGCCGACCCCCACGCTCAGGCCCTGGCCGAGCGACCCGCTCGCCACATCCACGAACGGCAGCCGCGGTGTGGGATGCCCTTCCAGATCGCTGCTCAACTGGCGGAGTTTGAGCAGTTCTTCCACAGGGAAAAGGCCGGTTTCCGCCCAGGCCGCGTACAGCAGCGGCGCCGCGTGGCCTTTGGACAGAATAAAGCGATCGTTGTTGTAATAGTGCGGGTCTTTGGGCAGGAAACGCATGTGCGCGAAGAACAGCGCGGCCACAAGGTCCGCCGCCGAACAGCACGAAGTCGGATGACCGCTGCCCGCCGCCGTCGTCGCCGCAATCGAATGAATCCGCAACTGATTGGCAATGCCCTGCAGTTTCTCGATGTCAATGTCGTTCATGAATCTGGAAAATGTATTCGCAGAGGGATAAAAGGAAAGTAGAAAGAATCCCCCGCACCGGCTGCGCAAATTCTTCCAAGCGCCCCTCCACCCGGCCGGAGGCCACCCTCTCCCATCCGATGGGAGAGGAGCGGGGTGAGGGCGTCTTTCCACTTTCCCTCCTCAATCTCCTTTGCTCGATGGTGGTCTGCCGGCTCAATTGCACAGCGACGGCCGTGACTGCGGTTCAATACTTCGGCACGCCGGGGTCAATTTCCCGCGACCAGGCGAGAATACCGCCCCTGACGCTCTCCAGATGCTTAAAACCCTGTCCGCGCAGGAATTGCAGCGCCTGGAGCGAACGCTCCCCGCTCTTGCAGTGGAGGTAATACTGCCGGTCTGGATCCAGCTCGGTGAACCGCTGCCGGAGCGTGCTCAGCGGGAACAGCGGGACACCATTCACATGCGCAATCTCGTATTCCTCCGGCTCGCGCACGTCGATGACGCTGATGCCGAGCTGCGGATCCTCCAGCGCCCGCTTCATGTCCCGCACCGTGACTTCGTCCGGATGGCCCGCGGGCGTGGCCGACCCGGCCCGGATGCCGCAAAACCGGTCATAATCGACAAGCTGCGTGATCGTCGGATGCTCCCCGCACAAGGGGCATTCCGGATCGCGGCGCAGTTTCAGTTCGCGGAATTTCATCTCGAGCGAGTCCAGGAGCAGCAACCGCCCGATGAGTGAAGTGCCTTTGCCCAGGATGAGCTTCAGAATTTCGGCGGCCTGGATGCAGCCGATGATGCCGGGCAGCACGCCGAGCACGCCGCCTGCGGCGCAGTTTGGCACCATGCCGGGCGGGGGCGGCTCGGGATAAAGGCAACGATAGCAGGGGCCGCCGAGGTGCGGCGCGAACACGCTCGCCTGCCCTTCGAATCGATAGACGGAGCCATAGACATTTGGCTTCTGGAGCAGCACGCAGGCGTCGTTCGTGAGATACCGCGTCGGGAAATTGTCGGTGCCGTCCACCACGATGTCGTACGGCCGGATCAGCTCCAGCGCGTTCCCGCTCGTGAGGCGGGTATTGTGAACGGCGACTTCCACATTCGGATTGATGCGCTGGACGGTTTCCCTGGCCGATTCCGTCTTGGGCCGGCCGACGTCGGCGCCGCTGTGCAGAATCTGGCGCTGCAGATTCGAGTCGTCCACGTTGTCGAAATCCACAATGCCGAGTTTGCCGATTCCGGCGGCGGCCAGATACAGGGCGATCGGCGAGCCAAGCCCGCCCGCGCCGATGCAGAGGACGCTGGCGGCGCGAATTTTCTTTTGGCCAGCCAACCCGACTTCGGGCAGAATCAAATGCCGCGAGTAACGGCGCATTTCGTCATCGCTCAATTGCGTCATAAGCCGTGCAGCGAAGGTATTGCAGCGGCAAAATAAATCAAGCCAGGCCGGCAGTGAATCAACCTGATCCCAACGTCGCCGCGGCGCTGCTCAAAAGGCATTCGCGACTGCGGCCAACCCTGGCAGTTATTCTGGGCAGCGGTTTTCAGCAGGCATCGGGTGAGCTGGAAACCGTCGGAATTGTTCCCTACGAGAAACTGCCCGGCTTTCCGCCCACGGTGGTGGAGGGGCACGCCGGTGAATTGTTGTTCGGACGCTCGGGCGACACGCCGGTCCTGGTTTTGCGCGGGCGCGCGCATTACTACGAGGGTCACGCGATGGAGCGTGTGACTTTCGCAGTGCGGGTGTTGGCGGCATTTGGCATCCGGGAGTTGCTGCTGACGAACGCCGCGGGCGCCATCAATCCCCGGTTTCGTCCGGGTGACTTCATGCGGGTGACCGACCACATCAACCTCATGGGTGTGAACCCGTTGCGCGGCCGGCCGGTTGAAAGACTTTCGCCGTTTGTGGATTTGACCGATACCTATGATGCGGATTTGGGCCGTCGGCTGCATCAGGCTGCTCGCCGATGCGGGATCAAGCTTCACTCGGGCGTTTATCTTGCCGTGTGTGGACCGACCTATGAAACGCCGGCGGAGATTCGGGCCTTCGCGCGCCTGGGAGCGGATGCCGTGGGGATGAGCACGGTGCCGGAGGCGGTGGTGGCGAGGCAATGCGGCATGAGAGTGGCTGCCGTTTCGTGCCTCACCAACCTGGCGGCCGGAGTGGGCGGCGGAGAATTGTCTCACGCCCAAGTGCTTGAAACGGCGGAACGTGTGAAGGGATTGGCAGCGCAAATGCTGAAAACATTTGTGGAATCATGCGGGCATAAGAGGAACATGAAGAAAACTATTGAGAAACAGCGCTGAGAACGGACGCTGCGAGCCTGGAATGCTGTAATGAAGTCCGAGGTTGTCTTTGCGTTGGAAAATGCCGGCTGGCCTGCGCTGGTGATCGATGGGACGGGTACGATACTCCGTGCCACGGCGGCTGCGGTGAAGGTTTTTGGCCCCGTGCTGGAGGGAGAGGCGCCGCGGCTTTCCGCGTTATGGGCGCCTGAGAACGGCTCGACGGCGGAACAATTCCTGGCGCAGTGGGAACGCTCGCCCGCGCCCGCCGTCGCGTTGAAGTTTCGCGTCAAAGGCGGCGGCACGGACTCGTTCACGGTTGCGATCTGCTCCTTCACCAAAGAGGAACAGAAATACTTTGTCGCCCAACTGCTGCCCGCAAGCGCGCCGCCTCCCGCGAACCCGGAGGACGCCTCGCCCGAATCCGGCACGGACCAGAAACAGAAACTGGAATGCGCGCTGCAGATGGCCCGCAGCGTGTCGCTCGATTTTAACAACGCGCTGACGAGCATTCTGGGGCATACGTCGCTGTTGTTGAGCCAACTGGACCCGAACCATCCCTGGCGCAATTCCTTGATGGAAGTGGAGAAGTCGGCCGCCAAAGCCGCCGAAATCGCGAATGACCTGGGAACCTTCAGCCGTCAGGAAAAGGAGCCGCGGGGCCAGTTCGCCGGCAATCTGAATTCGATTTTGCAGCGCAGCGTCGAGTTGCTCCAAAAATCCCAGAAGCAAAAGATCGAGTGGGTGCAACAGTTGGAGCGCAAGCTCTTCGCCACGAAATTCGACGAAGCCAAATTGCAGCAGGCTTTCATCAAGATCCTGGAGAACTCAGTGCAAGCCGTCGATGCCGGCGCGCGGATTATCGTTCAGTCCCGCAACGTCGAATTGAACGAGCCGGCGCAGGACCGCGATCTGCGGCTGGCGGCGGGCACCTACGTCTGCATCGAAATCTCCGACAACGGGTGCGGCATTTCGGCCGAGGTTTTGCCCCGGATTTTTGAGCCTTTCTTCACGACCAAGAAGGAGGGCAACCACCGGGGACTTGGTTTGGCGTGGGTCTATGGGATCGTGACCAACCACGGCGGCGGCGTCGCCGTTTCCAGTCAACCCGGGGTCGGCACCTCCGCGCGCGTTTATTTGCCCGCGGAAAAGAGAATCGCCCGCGACAGCAGCATTGACGCGGGCAACCTCAACGGCAATCAGACCGTTCTGATGGTGGACGACGAGGACCTGCTGTTGACGATGGGGCAGACGGTTTTGTCGGCTTACGGATACAAGGTGCTGACCGCGAACAGCGGCCACAAAGCGCTCGAGATCATTTCCCAGAACGCGTCGCCGATCGACCTGGTGATCACGGATATGGTGATGCCGGCCATGAGCGGGCGTGAACTGGCGGAACACATTTGCCGCATCTCGCCGCAAACGCGCATTCTTTGCACCAGCGGCTTCGTGCGACCCTCCCATGACAGCTATGACGATTCGAGCTACCTGCAGAAGCCTTTCACCAGCCAGGAGTTGCTTGGGAAAGTCAAAAACGCTCTGACATCTTCTGGCTGACATGGGTTGACGCGCCGGGTTGAATTGTGTATTCAATCGGCTTATGCAAATCGAAAGCCTGAAAGTATTCTGCGATTTGGCGGAAACGGAGAGCTTCACCAAAGCCGCCCAAATCAACAACGTCACCCAGTCCGCTGTCAGCCAGCAGATCAGCTCGCTGGAGCGCCTGTTCAAATCGTTGCTTATCGAGCGAAGCAAGAAAAAGTTTCGCCTCACGCGCGAAGGCCAGGTGCTGTACGATTACAGCAAGCAGATCATTCAAACCTACGATGCCCTGCACAGCAAGTTGCAGGAGATCAAGGACATCATCTCCGGCACCATCCGCATCGCCACCATCTACAGCATCGGCCTGCATGATTTGCCGCCTTACATCAAGAAATTCATGAAGGATTATCCGACGGTGAACGTTCACGTCGAATACCGCCGCGCCAACCAGGTTTATGAAGACGTCCTGGGCAATGTGGTGGATCTGGGATTGGTGGCCTATCCCACCCGCGATTCCAAACTGGAGATCGTCCCCTTGCGCAAAGATCCGCTGGTGCTCATCTGCCATCCCACCCACCCGTTCGCCAAACAAAAAAGCATGAAGCTGAAGGCCATCGCCGGGCAGAAATTTATCAATTTCGAACCCGACATCCCGACCCGGAAGGCGCTGGACAAAATCCTTCGGGAAAACAACGTGGAAGTGCAAACCGTGATGGAGTTCGACAACATTGAAACCGTGAAGCGCGCGGTGGAAATTGACGCCGGGGTCGCGATCGTCCCGCTCGGGACCGTCAGCCAGGAAGTGGCCAAGCAAACGCTGGCCGCGGTGCACCTGGACGACGGTGATTTTTACCGGCCCATCGCCGCCTTGTATAAAAAGAACAAGGTGCTCTCACCGGCGATGAAGCAGTTTATTTCCATTCTCAAAGAAGGGCACTGATTATTTGCGATCTGCGATTTGCGAGTGACGAGCCGGTTGGCTGATTCAACACGCCAGTCGTTGTTGCTATTAACGCCGACCCGGTTCCGCCGCGTGGCGTTCGCTCCCGGGAAGCGGGAGGGTTTAACCTTTGGCCGCAAACCGCCATTCGCAACTTATCTCAGACGGGCCGGATTCAACGGCTTCAAATCCTTCGTCACAAACAGGCCGTCCTTGCGGATCAGTTCGCCGTCGAACCAGACTTCGCCGCCTCCCCATTCGGGCCGCTGGATCAGCACCATGTCCCAGTGCACCGCCGACCGGTTGCCGTTGTCGCATTCCTCATAAGCCTGGCCGGGCGTCAGGTGAAGCGAGCCGGCGATTTTTTCATCGAAGAGAATGTCGCACATCGGGTTCAGGATGTAGGGGTTGAGTCCCAGCGAGAACTCGCCCGTGTACCGCGCGCCGCCATCGGTGTCCAGGATTTCATTCAGGCGTTTCGTTTTGTTCGAGGTGGCTTTGACGACTTTGCCATCCTTGAACTCCAGGCAGACATTTTCAAACCTGGTTCCCGAATAAACCGTCGGGGTGTTGAACTGGATTCGGCCGTTGATCGAATTTTTTACGGGGCAGGAAAACACTTCGCCGTCCGGGATGTTGCGGTCCCCTTTGCACATTTTTGCGCCTGTGCCTTTGATGCTGAACGTAAGGTCGGTTCCGGGACTTTTGAGGTGGACGCGATCGGCGCATTTCATCCGGCGCTCCAGGGGGGCCATCGCCCGCGCCATTTTGCGGTAATTCAGCGTGCAGACATTGAAGTACAGGTTTTCGAATGCTTCGGTGCTCATGCCTGCGGCTTGCGCCATGCTGGGCGTCGGCCAGCGCAGGACGCACCAGCGGGTCTTGTTCACGCGGTAATTGAGGACGGGGCGGACGACTCGTGAATACATGGCCATGCGGCTGGCCGGCACATCCGCATTCTCATTGGCGTTTTCACTCCCGCGAATCGCGATGTAGGCCTGCATCTTTTTCATGCGGAACAGTTCGATGTCGCGCGCCAGCGCGGCGTGTTTCTCGTCGGTCCCGAGCAACAACTCGCGCCCGATCCGCGTCTGCCGCGTTTCGACAATGGGGATGGCCCCCGCCTTCCGCGCCGCGCGGATCAATTCGATGGCAAACTCCCCGGGGATATCAATCAAGTCGAGCAGGATGCGGTCGTCCTTCTTCAGCGCGGTGGAGTAGTCCACCAACAATCTGGCCAGTTTGGTGTATCGAGGATCGGTCATAATGGTCCCAGGATAGCAGAACGCCTCGTGTTGGAAACGCCGGAAACGCGACCGGGCTTAAGCGCGCGAGAGCTCTTCACCGCGCTCGGCGTTTTCATCCGCCAGCCGGCAAGCCGGTCGATCTTTTCAACGCCATTGATGAACGGTTCTTTCCTGGCGTGCCCAGCATAAGCCCGCCGACTCAAACAAGGCAAAGCCATGCGGCGCTTGGACAGTGCCCTATTTGCCGGCTGCAGTTTTGCTGGAGCCGCCAGCGCGAGCCATCCGCGCCTCCTGCTGTCGCCAGATGCGTTCCCATTTCTTGATTTCGCGGTGCAGCAGCTCTTCCGCTGACCAGCCGTGTTGTTGAGCCAGCAGCGCGAATTCAAAAAACTTCCCGCTCAGAGCGGTACTGGAAAACGGTCGCTTTGACGGATGGCCCTCCGGAAGAAGGCCCGCCTTCCGCGCCTTCTTGACGAGTTTTTCCGCGCGCAGCAGCGCCGGCAGGTGTTTGGGAATGCCGTCGAGGACCGAAGGGCGTGCGTGCCGGGTCCCACGCTTCTCGGCGCGTTTGATTTGTTCCCAGTTGGCCCAGACCTGGTCCACGCTATTGACTTTGAGCCTGCCGAAAACGTGCGGATGCCGGCGGATCAGCTTGTCGGTGAGGTGGCGGGCGACCTTGTCGAAATCGAATGCGTCCCGCTCGCTCGCCAATTGACAATGAAACACCACCTGCAGCAACAAATCCCCGAGTTCCTCCTCCATCTCGTGATCGTCCCCGGCTTCGATGGCATCCATCAATTCGTACACCTCCTCCACCGCATGCCATCGCAGGGAAAGGTGGGTTTGCTCGCGGTCCCAGGGACAACCCCGGGGGGAGCGCAAACGGGCCATTACTTGCAGCAGGTCAGAAATCGCAGGTTTCTTTTTCATTAACGATTTTCGATTGACGATTGAGGCGTGTCGTTGAGGTTCGCGCGTAAATCGTAAATCACATCATCCTCAGTGGATCGGGTCCAGCCGCGTTCTTACGAACCCGGCTACAGGATCACCAGATTGTCCCGATGCACGACTTCCACGCGCTGCAAGGTGCGCGCCTTGATTTCGCCGGATCCGAACCCGGCAATGCCCCGCGCAAATTCCGTCCCGTCAAGATCGCAAATGCGCACCACCTCGCCCTTTTCGAAATCGCCCTCGCAGCGGGCCACACCGGGCGGCAACAAACTTTTCCCGCCTTCACGCAGCGCCGTTCTCGCGCCCGCGTCCACGAACAAAGCGCCCTTCGGGTGATGGAAAAAGGCGATCCAACGTTTGCGCCCGCGCAGTCGGAACGGCTGCGGCACGAACAAGGTGCCCTCCTCTTCGCCGGCCAGCACCCGTTCCAGCGCGCCCTTCTTTTTCCCCGACGCGATCACCAGCGGGATTCCGGAGCGCACGACAATTTTCGCGGCTTGAATCTTGGAAGCCATGCCGCCGACGGCGGTGACGCTGTCGGTGCCGCTGGCCATTTTTTCCACGCCGCTGTCGATGCGTTCGACGGTGCAAATGGTTTTCGGATTCGTCTTGCCGTAATTCTCGATCATGCCGTCCACGGTGGTGAGAATGACGAGCAGGTCCGCCGGCAGCAACGACGCCACCAGCGCCGAGAGCCGGTCGTTGTCGCCGAACTTCAATTCGGTAATCGACACCACGTCGTTTTCGTTGATGATCGGGACCACGCCGCGGCTGAGGAGGGTGACAAGGGCATTGCGCGCGTTGAGATGGCGTTCGTGGTGTTCCAGATCTTCGTGCGTGAGGAGCACCTGGGCCACCGTCAGGCCAAAGGCGCCAAACAGCTTCTCGTATATCGCCATGAGGCGCGACTGGCCGACGGCGGCGCAGGCCTGCAGTGCCGCAACGTCGGTCGGGCGTTTCTGATAACCGAGCAACCCCATGCCCGCGCCGACCGCGCCGGAGGTGACAAGCACGATTTCTTTGCCGCGTTGGTGTTGTTCGGCGATCGGCGCCACCAACCGTTCCATTTGCGCAAGGTCCGGTTGGTTCCGGGCATCCGTCAGAACGCCGGTTCCCAGCTTCAACACGATGCGCGCAACATCTTTCAGCAATTCGCGTCGCATGCAGCGAAAGTAGCGCGCGGAGGCGAAAAGGTAAAAGTTAAAGTTCCAACAACACGGCGTAGGGACGTGCTGCTGCGCGTCCAGGCCGCGGCGCGGCGCGGCCCTGCCAGGCTCATGGAAAGCCTCGCCTCACCAGGAAAAGCCCTGGAAATGATTTGGTCAACAGGCCCTCCAGAGGCACCCTGACAGGGGCGCAACTTGAGAGTGCCACCGTAGCGGCGGGCGTCTCGCCTGCCGTAGAACCGGGCATCCTGCCCGGCGGACCCACACTGGCTGTTGCCTCAAGCCGCAATCCGCGTGCGTCATTCCGGGCGGCAGGATGCCGCCCTCTTTGGCAGCCAAGATGGCCGCCGCTACAATCCCATGGTGGTACTGCCCGGCTGCGCCCCCTGACAGTTGGCGCCAAGCCGCGCTTGCAATCCGCCGGGCACCACTCCATGCTGAACCGGTTACTTGATCATCATGACCAATCGAGTCCCGAAGCATTCGGGGCTGAAGTGAAGGAATGAGCACATTGCCTGAAAACGAACTGGACCTCGAGCGACTCTTTCTGCCTGCCTGGGCGCAGGAACCGCCGTCGGCCAAACATTACGCACGCTACGAAGGCGAGCAAGAAGACACCAAAGATCGCAGAAGGGAGCAGGGTCGTCGACCGTCCAAACGGGAAGGCGGCGGCGACCGTCCACCTGAAGGTCGCCGGCGCGGTGGCCCGCCGGGCCAACCCCGCCGCCAGTTCGACCGGAAGCCGCCCTTCTCCAAGGAACGGTTCGTCGCGCGCGGTGAGCCACAGGAGCGTCGCGAGCCGCCTCCGCCCCTGCCGGAAATCAATGTGCTGTTCTTCCCGGACGAGAAAGGGGTTGAGTCGCTGGCCCGGCAAATCAAGACCACGGGTCGGGCTTACCCGCTGTTCGACATCGCCCGCCTGATTTTGCAGAAACCGGAACGTTACTCGCTCACCTTCAAAACCAAGAAGAAGCCCGATGGTCAGGCCGCTCAACCGCTGTTCGTTTGCGCGCTCGATGAAACGCTCTGGCTCTCGGAGGACGAGGCGGTGGAACACGTGCTGAAGAACCATTTTGCAACTTTTTATCAGACCGAGCGCACCGCCACGGAGCCGCCTAAAGGCAAATACACCTTTGTCGCCCAATGCGGCATGAGCGGCGTGGTGCTCGGGCCGCCCAACTATCACGATTATCAAAACCAGTTGCGCAAACTGCATGCGGAGCGGTTCTCACGAATGCCGTTTGACGTGTTTAAAGCGCGCGTAAAAATCGTGCGGGACGAAGAGGTCGTAAAGAAATGGATCGACGATCAGAGTTGGAAGACCGAATACATTTGCCTGAACATGCCGGAGCCGCTCCACCTGGGCAACCGTGAGGCGGTGGAGAAACATTTCCGGGAAGTGCACAAGGAAGCCATCATCAAGGCAGCCGAATCGCACACGCTCAGCGGAACGGCGGCCCGCGCGCTGCGCAGCCACGAACTTGCCCGGCTCGCCCGCCTGGCGTGGGAAGACCAGAAGCGGTTTCCACTGCAAATCGCGACGGCCCTCAGCCAACAGTTCGCGGCGCATGGGTTGCAGTTCTTCAAAGTCAACCGGGCCGTCACGCATGTTTCCGTGGCCCGACCGCACTTCCTGGACCTCGAGATGACGCCGGTCTCCGACGGCGTAAGGCGGATCGTGGAGTACGTCAATCAGCACGTGAAATGCAGTCGACGCCAGCTTCTGGAAGCGCTCGCGCCGTCGCCCCTGCCCGGACCGATTCCGGTTTCAGCCGCGCCCGCAACCCCGGCGCCTGCGGCTGCGCCCGGGGCCGAGGTCACCGAAACCACACCGGAGCAAACGGCCGTGATCGCGGATTTGCACTGGCTCATCCATCAGGGGCACGTTATCGAGTTCGCCAACGGACTTCTGGAAACCGCCAAGAAACCCGTGCCCAAACCACCCCGGCCGGAACCGAAGCTGCCCGCCGAACAGCCGGCTGAATCGGATGCCGTGGCCGAACCGGCGGCAACACTGGAGACGCTCCCGGAACGGAATGCAGGACCGGAACCGGCGCCCATTGCGCCCGAGGCGCTTCAGCCAGACGCTGAGGTGTCGGCCCCGGTGATTGCCGATCCCGGCTCGCCACCGGCCATCGGCGAGGCACAGGTTGAAACACCGTCAACTCCCACCGGGCTGCAGCCCTGACGGATTCCCGTCGGCATCCAGGAACTGAATATCTCCCCAGCCCAGTTGCCGGATGGCGTGCTCGATTCTGGCGCGGTCGCCGACGATCACCCATACCAGTTTGTCCGGGTGCACGACCTCTTCGGCGGCTTTCGCGAGGTCACTCACCGTGAGCGCGCGGATCTTGTCAGGATAAGTCGTGAAATAATCGTCCGGCAGACCGAAGCGCACGATTTGGCCGATGGAATTGAGTATCGCGCGATCGGTTTCCCACGAGCCCGGCAACTGAAGGGTTTCATGCATTTGGGCGGTCTTCAACTCCGCATCCGTAACGGGACGCGGTCCCAGGATGGCCCGCAGTTCCCGGTCCATTTCGATCGTGGATTCCCCGGTCTTGTCCGTTTGGACCGACGCGTAGGCGATGAAAGGTCGCTGGCCACGGGCAGGCAGGATCCACGTGCGCGCCCCATAAGACCAATGCTTGTCTTCCCGCAGGTTCAGGTTGATGCGCGAAGTAAAGGAGTACCCTAAAACGTAATTCATGGTTTCGATCGCGATCTCTCCGGGGTTGGCTTTGGGCGGCGCAACGTCCCCGGCGAAAATGATGGATTGGATGGAGCCGGGCCGATCGACCAGGAACACCGACGTTTTCGCGGGTTGTTCAACCCGGCTGATATTCTTTACCGGCACATCGCCCGGTTTCCAGCGCCCGAACAGCTTTTCCACTTTCGGCAGGATTTCCCGCAGGGTCGTGTCGCCCACAACCATCAGCGTAGCCTCGTTCGCTTTGAACCAGGTGTCATGGAACTGCTGCATGTCGGCCCGCGTCAGTTTGGCCACCGATGCCTCCGTGCCCGAACCGGTCAGGGGATTGCCATAGGCATGCTGGGGGCCGTAAAGCAGGCGCGGGAAAACCCGCAAGGCCATGCTCACCGGCTCGGTTCTCTCCCGTTGAATGCGCGCCCGGGCCTGCTTTTGCAGCCGTTGAAAATCGGCTTCCGGGAACGACGGGTTCAAAATGACGTCGGCGTAGAGGTCCAACGCGCGGTCCAGTGTCGAGGTCAGCGACGACAGATTGACAAAGCAGGTGTCGAGGTCCGAACTCGCATCCAAGGTGGCGCCCAGGGAGGCCAGATCGTCGCTGATTTGCAGCGCAGTCCGCCGGGCGGTGCCCGCGTCCAGCATCTCCATCGCCAGGCGGGCCGTGCCGGGAACGGCGAACTGATCGGCGGCCGACCCGGCGTCCACCTGCAGACTGAAATTGACCATCGGGGTGGCGCGCCGTTCGGCGAGGATGATTTTCAAGCCGTTGGCGAGGTTCGTCCGCTGGAGCGCGGGGAACTGGATTGCCGGTGGCGCGCCCGCCTCCGGCAGCCGCGAACGATCCACCGTGCCGCCGGAGGTTTCGTATTCCGGATACGGATGAACTTCGAGAATATAAACGTCGTCCGTCAACCACTGCTGCGCCGCCTGCTGCAGATCGCGTGGGCTGGCTTCGCGCGCGTATTTCAGCCGGGTTTTGTAGAAATCGGGGCTGCCACGATACGTTTCGCCTTCCGCCAGGACGTCCGATTTGCCGCCAAACCCCCCAAGGCGCTCGATGCCGCGCACAAAATCGGCAAGTTCCTGCGCTTTCACGCGTTCGAGTTCCTTTTGAGACGGTCCGCCCGCCACGAATTTAGCCAGTTCCTCATCGATGGCTTTTTCGATCCTGCTCAAGCCGACGCCCGGCCGGGCTGTGGCCCTGATGGTGAACCGGCCGCTGATTTCATTCGGCTCAACGTACGCCGAGACATCCGTCGCGAGCTGGTCGTCATAAACCAGGCGCTTGTAGAGCCGCGCGGTTTTAGTCCCGCCGTATGACAGAATGTCGCTGACCAGCTCGAGGCAAACCGTGTCGGGTTCGCCATAACGCGGGATGTTCCAGACCTTGTAGAGGCGCGCTTGTGGAACCCGGTCGGACACACTCTGGCGGCGAGTGCCGGAAATCACGGGAAACCATTGGTCGTATCTGGCAATCGGCGGGCCGGGCGGAATGTTGCCGAAGTATTGCTCCGCCTTGGCGAGCGCGGCGCCCGTGTCGATGTCGCCGGCCAGCACCAGCACGGCATTGGCGGCTCCATAATAAGTCTTGAACCAGGTCTGCACATCCTCCAGCGAAGCCGCGTTGAGATCTTCCATCGATCCGATCACCGTCCAGGAATAGGGATGTCCCGCCGGCGCGGTGCCTTTGGTGATCAACTCCCTGGTGACTCCATAAGGCTGGTTTTCTCCCTGCCGCTTTTCGTTCTGGACCACGCCGCGCTGCGCATCGAGCTTCGTCTGGTCGATCGCGCCCAGCAGATGTCCCATGCGGTCGGATTCCAGCCACAGGGCGATGTCCAGGGCGTTCCTGGGCACATTTTCGAAAAAGTCGGTGCGATCCTCGCTCGTCGTGCCGTTGAGGTCGGTGGCGCCGATCCGCTCCATGGCCTCAAAAAAGGCCCGCTGATTTCCGCCTACTTTGAAATGCTCGCTGCCGGTGAACATGAGATGCTCGAACAGGTGCGCGAAACCGGTCTTCCCGGCCTTCTCGTTTTTGGAGCCGACATGATACCAGACATTGACCGCCACAATGGGAGCTTTGTGGTCTTCGTGCACGATCACCCTGAGTCCGTTCGTCAGCACGAACTTCTTGTAGGCAATGTCGGTCTCGATGTCGGTTGCAGTCCCGGCCGCCATGGCCAGGGAAAGTGGAAACAACAAAACACAGCCCGCGAAGATGGAATTGGCCAACGATTGGTTCGGCATAATGCTCGGTTCGTTCAGTTAACAGACTTCCAACAATATCGCTTTTGTATCCTCCCGGCCAGAAAGAAGAAAAAACGGTAGTGGCACAGTTCAGCCCAACGGTGGGTAGCCCAACGGTGGGGCGAGTGTCCTCGCGAGCCGCGCCTTGATTGGAGGGCACTGCTCCGTCAGTGCCCAAGAAATCAGGGAAGCGACAAAGCGCTTCGCTCCAAAGCAATCGCGGCTCGCCGGGAGTCTCGCCCCACCGAACTGACCCGCTGCCGGCGGATTGGGCGAGCGTCTTCGCGAGCCGCGCCTTGATTGGAGGGCACTGCTCCGTCAGTGCCCAAGAAATCAGGGAAGCGACAAAGCGCTTCCCTCCAACGCAATCGCGGCTCGCCGGGAGTCTCGCCCCACCGAACTGTACCACTGTTGTCCTCAATCCCGGTTTGATGACCGGGACAGTTTGCGGTAAGAGAATCAGCATGAATGACGTTATTCACCTCTTTCAACCACTGACAATCAAGTCTATCACGCTCCGCAATCGCATCGGCGTGTCGCCCATGTGCCAGTATTCATCCGCAGACGGCGTTGCCACGGACTGGCACCTGGTGCACCTGGGTTCGCGCGCGGTGGGCGGCGCGGGGCTGGTCATCGCCGAAGCCACGGCCGTCTCCCCGGAAGGGCGAATCACGCCCGGCGATGCGGGCATCTGGTCCGATAAACACGTCGAGCCGATGTCGCGGATCAATCGGTTCGTCAAACAACACGGCGCGGCGCCCGGCATCCAGATCGCTCACGCGGGCCGCAAAGCTTCCGCGGCGCGTCCGTGGGAAGGGGGCGCGCACCTGCCCGACAACGCCGGCGGCTGGCCGACGATGGCGCCGAGCGCGCTGGCGTTTGGCGGCGAGTTGCCCAAAGCGCCGCGGGCGATGACCGAAGCCGATATCGCCCGGGTGCAAGGCCATTTCGTCTCGGCTGCCGGGCGTGCTCTGGCTGCCGGCTGTGAATGGCTTGAACTGCACTCGGCCCACGGCTACTTGAGTCACGAGTTCCTTTCGCCGCTGACCAATCAGCGCACTGATCGTTACGGCGGCGGCTTTGAAAATCGGATCCGGTTTATTCTCGAAACCACGAGCGCTGTTCGGGCCGTTTGGCCCGAACGCTTGCCGCTCGCGGTGAGAATCTCATGCACGGACTGGGTGCCTGGTGGCTGGGACATCGAGCAGAGTGTGGAACTCGCCCGGCGGCTCAAGGCCGAAGGCGTGGATCTGATCGATTGCAGTTCCGGCGGGCTGTTGCCGGATGCGAAGATTCCCGTCGGACCGGGTTACCAGGTGCCATTTGCCGGGCGCATTCGGAGAGAAGCCGGCATTGCCACCGCAGCCGTCGGCGCACTGACCGCGCCGGCGCAGGCGGATCAGATCGTACGGAACCGCCAGGCCGACGTGGTGTTGCTGGGGCGTGAGTTCTTGCGCGATCCCTGCTGGCCGCTGCGCGCGGCGCGAGCGCTCGGGCATTCCGCTGCGATCACTCCCCCGGTGCAATATGCGCGGGCGTGGTGAAACCGGGCGGGCCTATCGATGAGGGGCGTGTGGCCCGCAGGCCGGAGCCCAACCGCAGCGGCTTGGCGCCTGTCCCGGCAAAGTCCCGCAAATGCGGGACGAAGACGGATACTCGCGAGCCGAAATTCCGTTCGATCGCTTGGGCGAGCGTCTTGCCGAGCCGAGGATGATCGGTTTTGCACGCCACAGTACCTTCCAGGAACGCTTTATATTTTGCCCCTGGCGTGGCCGTATGCAATTGTTGGCTCGCATTATGCGGTCTCTGGCGTGAAAGCAACGCGATGGCCTCACCGACAACCGGAAATGCAGAGTCGGACACTCACCGCACGACGGCACTCATCGTGGAAGGCGGAGCTATGCGCGGGGCATGGGCCGCGGGCGTGCTGGCCTTTCTTCACGAGCAAGGGCTGAGACAGTATGACCTCGTTTACGCGGCGTCCTCCGGCGCCTGCTCGGCGGCTTATTTTGTCGCAGGAATGTGGGAATCTGGCCTGACCATCTGGCGCTCACAGGCCAGCAAAGTAGTCCGCAAAACGAATTTCCTTCGCCACAAACCCATCATTGATCTGGCTTACCTGGTGGACCACGTGTTCCGGCAGCACGTTCCCCTCTCGGTCGAAGCTCTGAAAAGGGCGCCAACGCGCTTCTTCATCGTCCTGACCGACTGCCAAACCGGCGAACCCGTTTACTTCCACGCCCGGGATGAGCGCGTTTTCGCCGCTCTCCGCGCCACCTCCTCAATGGCCCTGGCGACGCGCGGCTTTGATTACGTGGATGGCCAACCCTTCGCCGACGGCGGGGTGGCTGATCCGATTCCCGTTCAACGCGCGCTGCAGGATGGCGCGACGGACATTACCGTGGTGCTCACGCACAGGCTTGATCTCCGGCTCAAGCCGATGCCGCACTGGTTGGGGAAGTTTGCTTACCCGGATTTTCCCAACGTGGCGCGGGTCTGGACCGACGGGCAATGTCTGAAATACAACGCCGCCCTGGATCTCATCAAACAGCCGCCGGCAGGAGTTCGCCTCCGGGTGTTCAGTCCCCTCAGGCCATTGGCGGTCGGTCCTTTAACCATCGAGCAGAAACGAATTGATGCGGCCCTTGCCTTGGGCTACGACGAGGCGCTGGAACAAACCATAGCTACTGGCCCCAGCCTCGGCCCGCAATCGCCGCATGGCCCGGTTTCTGAGTAAGTCATTGTCCCACGCGCCTCGGCTTTCAACCCCTCAGCCTTCGCCCGCTCCTGTTTCATCAAATCGCCAAGTCGAAGTTCGGCGACAGACACACGGTCTTGTCTTAAGCGATTTTTGAATGAGCTTGCCCCCTGCGCGAAACCGTGCGTAGATTTTGCCCGATGGAACGTAGGTAACGAGATATGGCCTTATTCGCATCCAGGTTGACTGGCTTTTTTCTCTCTCATGCAGCCGGTATGTAAAGTGCGTGCTAAAAAATCAATCTGTGCTCGGACTGTCTATCGTCAGTAATCGCAGGTAAACGGCGGGAAGGGTGGCTGAGTGGTTGAAGGCACCTGACTCGAAATCAGGCCTAGGCGTAAGCCTAGCGGGGGTTCGAATCCCCCCCCTTCCGCCAGTGTGAAATTTCGGATTTTGCGCCGCAAGCGGCGAGATTGGTCGTGCGTGCAGAATTGAATTCGGCCAATGAATTCCACGGGTTTTTGAACTCCACCGTCAACGATTTCTCCGCCACATGAAAGTTCGAACCGATTTTTTTGAGGAAATCGCGGTTCTTTTCCCGATTTCCTTCGGCGAGCAAAATAGTGGCGTTTTTAGCCTGTAAAACGAACTGGATGGCCGGTTCGAACCAGTTGTGGCGATTGCGTTCAAACGCCTCCAATTTGCCCTCCAATTCCGCTTTCCGGTTGACCAGAACGTGTTTCTTGGAAACGTATTCCGGTTCGTTGATTTGCTCGTTCAGGCGCATATCGAGCAAAAGGTCGATCTGCTTGTCGCACGTCGCCAAGTCGGCCTTGCAGCGCGCGATGGCGGCTTCCTGGCCTTTGACCGCCGCCTTGCGCTCCCTTTCAAGCCGACGGATCATTCTGTCGGCAATGGTGGCTTCCAGCGCCACCCGCTCAATGGTGCGGTCAACCTGTATGGCAAAGCGATTATGAAGATCGCGGTGCATGATGTAGTGGAATGATTCGCCGTAAGCATCTGGCATATTGCGTATGTAGCCTTCGATGGTGTCGAGCAACGGCTGCACGTCCAGTTTTTCGGTCTGTGCATTCATTTCCGTGCTTGTGCTGAACGGATATCCATAGTCTTTTTCGCCCAACTGGTGCGGGAAAAGCCGATCATGGATTTCCAGGTTGATACGCCACTTAAACAGCTTTTGGCGCATGCGTGTGAAGAACGATCCGGCTGTGTTTTTCATCAGAAACTCCTCGTGGTTTCGTGGTTGACAGTTGAAGAAACCAATCACTTCGTGTGACGGGCTTCATACGACTGCCAACGTGAGTGGGGAAAAACACCCGGAACAATCTGCACATATTATATCACACAATCGGAATTAGTACAAGGGGTATGGCTCATGTGACCAAGCGCCCTGTTGAGCCGATTCTCAAGGCATGGTTTAATGGTGGACGGAACATTCGTTCCTTACACCCTCAACAAAGGATATTCTTGTGACCGCATGGATTGACTTCAAGGCGCTACGCGGAAGCCTCGACTTCGAACAGGTGCTTCGACACTACGGCATCGAGGTAATAGATTTAACGACCTTTGCGATGGCAGCGATCTGTTTTGTAGTCTCCGCCGGAACAATTGTGATATGTGCGTCTCCAGGTTCACTTTTTCTCGCTGTCACTGCCGCGCCGACCGCTGAAGGCACAAATCAGGATCGCAATCGTGATCAGCAGGATGAAGAAACCCAGTGCCCCAGTGCCGTGGCCGAATCCGCGGTGGAATCCAAACCAGGGATGACAGTGGCGGAGGACGATGAAATAAGCGGTGTGCGTTAGCATACGTTGACCTTTCTGTTTTGAGTTGTTGTTTCCTTTAGACGGGCGAGCTCTGTCCGAGATTCATTGCGGAAGCGATTTGCCTCACGCCCTGTCATGGGGTCCAGCGTGTGGACTCGCCTGCCAAAACAGCAGCCTACTAGGCGCTGTCAGCCGAGTGGCGCTTTTCCAATTAGCTGCAATTCGTGCCGAATGGAACAATTACGTGGAAGGACTGGCCCGAAGGCAGGCAGGCAGGAACGCCACGGTGGAAATCGTTCCGGCACTATTTCCGGCGGAATTTGGCGGAATAAAGCGGAATTTAGGGGTTTCCGCCGGTATTCCGCGGAATTCCGCCACGTTTTTGCCGGAGCAGTTCAGGTGCTGCCGCGGTCTATGGAGCCCACGGCAAACGCCACGATTCCAGCACCGCCGCCGAATAACGCCGTGCCACGCGTCGGTGTTTTCCGGTAATTTTGCGGGAATTCTCCGATTAATTATCAAATACGGGTAGTGGGCTATTTTGACTTTGGATTTCCATTCCCCGCTGGTTGTGGCAAAGTTTGGGCATGATTACCGTGGTTCCACAGTCTGTGAATTTCAGGGAGTGAAACCAAAACACCATCACTAAAACGCGGCCTTCAGCCCCTTGCGATACTGCTCAAACGCCACGCGGCCGGCACGCGTCAGCCGCAACAGTGTCTGAGGCACTTTACCGCGATACGTCTTCTCAATTTCGACGTACCCAGCCTCCTCCAACCGGGCGAGATGGCTGGAAAGATTACCCTTGTTCATCTCGGTTTCGTGCAGCAAGTAAAGGAAGTCACATTCCTTGACCGCCCCGAGCAGGGCAACAATCATCAGGCGCCCGGGTTCGTGAATGACTCGGTCTAGTTCGGTAATGGCTCGAATTTGCTCGTTCATTCGGCCTCCGGGGCGGGCGGTTGGGTGTATCGAATGTACGAATACAGAGTGGCTCCGCCGGATCCAAGCCAGACAAGACCAACGAACAACAACGCAGGGTGTGACAACCAGATAAAGTCACCGGGAACGATGAGAGTAATCGCCAAAAGCCCCAGCCCCATGAAAATTAAAACCAGCCATTTCCACGGGTCTTTCTTGCACATGAAGAAGACCCAAAACGCATACACCGCTATAATGCTGGCCAACATGCCCATTCGTGGGATGCTCATCGCATCATGCCGCCTTGCGAACCCCATCAGACATGCCCCAGCGGCCGCTATAACTGCCGCAATGAGGAAGGTTGCGACGATCCCAATCCACCAAGACTTTCCGCCACGGCGAGGGTAGGCGGCATACCCGGTGCGCGGCCAGGTGATATGCTTCTTGATGACTCTGCGGACCCAATAGCCGAAACCCAGTACCGGTATCAAGACCCCGTATAGCACGATCCCGTGCATCCACCTCGACGAATTCTCTGGCAGGATGGCCTCCAGGTAACCCGCCAAGGCAAAGCCCAGTATCATCAGACCCATGAACATCTCACCAGTCCCGTCGATATTGTCATACCGTTTGGGCCGGCCCATGTAATTTTGAAGTTCATCATTCATACAATCTAGTTTGCAGCACAAACAACTTTGTGTCAACAATATTTTTTAACTTTGTTTCCAAGAGCGAACGCTGGGGTGACCCTCGGGCCAAGCACATGCGGACAATCGCGCCGCTACGCCTGGACACCAGAGGCGGGAATCAACCTTTGAAACCAGCCCCGCGAGCGTCAGCGATTCCAATAGCTCAAGCATGAGAGCGAAACGAATCGACATCCCGCCCGGTACCCCAGGGGCGGCATGGGTGCTCTATGAATGTCGATTGACCACACACCAGCCATTTCAGAACACCTAGCCCAATAATCCCTATTGAATTGATAGAGAATAGATCGGGCTATCTCACAAAACCGATGTTTTACACGGAAAAATGACTTCAAACTAATCACAATAATATAACTTGACATACTCATGTATTGGCGTATTATCGCTCTCATCGAATACAGAGAAACTATGAGTTCATCGACCAGAGCAAACCAGATCGAGCCGCAGTGGCTGGACATCGTGGAAGGCCAAGTCGCCTCATTACGCTTTGGTGTCGTGCAGATCGTGGTGCATGACGCTCGCGTCATTCAGATCGAGCGTACTGAGAAGCTGAGGTTGGATAAACCGGGGAAGGGCCGCTCTTTGTCATCGTGCGATGCCGGCGGTGCCGCTGGCCCGGGAGCATTCGACCAGACCCAGCATGCCGGCGGATGATTTTTTTATGAAAACCACCTTGTTAAGATCAAACTCGGAAGCCGTCGCGGGACCATTGGCGGAACGGCGGGCCTTGGCGCGGCTGTTGGCCCCCCTGGACCAACTCGCGGAGCAGTCTCCATGCTTCGTCGCCAGGTCGCTCGGGCAATTCGAGAGCGCCGGCCGGTCCTACGCGCTGCCGCGTTACATTTATCTCGGACTGAAAGGAGGAGGCGACATCATCCGCGTCGGCATTTTCGCCGCCATCCACGGTGACGAACCGGAAGGGGCGCGGGCACTCACGCGCTTTGCCGGAGCGCTTGAGAAAAACCCGGAGATCGGCAGGGGTTACGCGCTCTTCCTCTACCCGGTGTGCAATCCGACCGGGTTCGAGGACAACACGCGCCACTCGCGCAGCGGCAAGGATCTGAATCGCGAATTCTGGAACAACTCGACCGACCCGGCAGTGCGGCTCCTCCAGAGCGAACTCGTTGTGCATTCCTTTCACGGCATCATTTCGCTGCACACCGACGACACGTGCGACGGGTTTTACGGCTTCGTGCACGGGGCGACATTGACGAAGCACCTCATCGAACCGGCGTTACGCGCGGTTGAGACGTTTCTGCCGCGCGATGGACGCCCGGTGATTGACGGCTTCCAGGCCCGCAACGGTGTCATCCGCGACAGCTACGCTGGCATGTTGAGTGCGCCGCCCAACGTGCGCCCGCGCCCGTTCGAGATCACCCTCGAAACGCCGAAGGCGCCGCCGTCATTTCTGAAGGAATCCGCTTTTGCGCTGGCGTTGAAAACGATCCTGACCGAATACCGTAAATTCATCGCTTACGCGCCGAACTTGTGAGGCCCAACCAGGAAAAGGCAGAGCTAACAACCACTCGATAAAAGAAAGGACACCAACCATGGCAGTATATCCGGACATCATCAGCACCGTGGGACACACCCCGCTGATCAAACTGAACCGTATCGCCGGCGGCGCGGGAGCGACCATCGCTCTTAAAGGCGAGTTCTCCAACCCTCTCGGCAGCGTGAAGGATCGCATCGGCTACGCGATGATTGCCGCCGCTGAGCGCGACGGCATCCTGACGCCTAAAACAACGATCATCGAACCCACCTCCGGCAACACCGGCATCGCCCTCGCCTTCGTCGCCGCGGCGAAGGGTTACAAGCTCGTTCTGACGATGCCCGAGAGCATGAGTTTGGAGCGGCGCACCCTGCTGGCGTTGCTGGGGGCCAGACTGGTGCTTACGCCCGCCACCGAAGGGATGAAAGGCGCCATCAAAAAGGCGGAGGAATTGAACCGGGAAATTCCCGACTCATGGATCCCTCAGCAGTTCAACAACCCTGCCAACCCGGAGATTCATCGCCGGACCACCGCTGAAGAAATCTGGGCCGACACCGAAGGCCGCGCGGACATTCTGGTTTCGGCAGTTGGCACCGGCGGCACGATTACCGGCGTGAGCGAAGTCATCAAGTCGCGGAAGAAGAATTTCCAATCCATCGCCGTCGAGCCGAAGGATTCACCGGTCATCACCCAGACCCGAAGCGGCCAGCCGGTTAAACCCGGTCCGCACAAAATTCAAGGGACAGGCGCCGGCTTCGTGCCGAAGAATCTCAACCTGCAAATCGTTGATGATGTCATCACGGTCAGCAATGAAGACGCCATTGCCACTGCCCGGCGGCTGGCGGCAGAAGATGGAATTCTGGCCGGCATCTCGACCGGCGCGAACGTTTGGGCGGCCTTGCAGGTCGCGAAGCGCCCGGAGAACAAGGGCCGATTGATCGTGACCATCGGTTGCAGCACGGGTGAGCGTTACCTGAGCACGGCGCTGGCCGAGGAAGCGAGACGGCAGGTTTCCGGGTAGCGCCAGCGGCGGAAGAGATAATTGTACCTACCCATGGCCATTGCTGTTCGCCAAACCCAACCCCAAGGGCACATCCGCTGCGGAAAGTGTGCCGCCTGGCTGGAACCCATTTAATCCCACCAGAAACCTGGAGGAAAAATCAAAAAATTAGAACGCTACGCCAAGCTGACCCTGCCATCGGAGGCTGGTTGCGATTGAGAATCCATAAAGATGAAAACGGGCCTGTTTGTCCTAGCCAATAAATTCTTTGACCCTGAATCCGTCCGCCGTTCGACGCTGCCAATCGCCCTGTTGCTCGCGACGGCATCCGTTGCCGGCTTGAAAGCAGACGACGCGACCGAACCTCCCGCGCAACCCGCGGTCCAGGCAAAAGCGGAAAAACCGCCGCCACTTCCTTTGCACCAAATTGAAGGCAACGGTGGAATTTTCTCCACGCTGTCGGCCTACATCGTTAATCCGCCGCGGGACGGGGAACCTGTGGGCCGACCCAGCGTGGGCTTCGCCTATGTCAACCTGGGCCACGAAGTGAACCTGGAAGCGCTCACCATCACCGAATCGCCGTTCAAGCGGCTGGAGCTGGGCTACGGCTGGGATCGGCTGGGACTGGGCGATCTGCCGCTGGCGCTGGTCAACGCGGGCGTCACCGGTTTCCATGCGCACGAAGTGCAATTGCACAATCTCAACGCCCGCCTGCAGGTCCTCAAGGAGGGGGAATTCGATCAGAGCTGGCTTCCGGCGCTGACAGCCGGCGTGCACTACAAATACAACGACGGCATCAGCGAGGTGCGGAATGAAGTGAGAAACGGGGCTGGCGCGGACTTGTTAGGCAGTGCGGGACTGACCGGGCACGATGGCGTGGACTTCACGCTCTATGCCTCCAAGCTCTTCACACAACTGCCGCGACCCGTGCTTCTGGAACTCGGCGGACGCGGGACCCGCGGCGTTTGGGAAGGCCTGGGCGGTTTCACCAGCAGTTACAGTTTTGTCTTTGAGGGCAACGTGGTGGTGTTCGTCACGGACAACCTCGCGCTGGCGGCCGAATACAAGCAGCAACCCAACGATTACCGGCCCATCGGCAGCCTCGTGCGGGCCGAAGGCGACTGGTGGACGATCGACGCTGCTTATGTCGTGAATAAGCACATGACACTTGCGGTCGGTTACGGGCATTTCGGCGGCGTGTTGAACCACGATGCGAACTGCGTATGGGGCCTGACGACCAAATGGGAATTCTGAAGCGAAACTGGCCCACGTGATCGGCGTCCGCGGGCAGACAGTCAGTCAACATCATCAACCACTGAGAACAAACCTATGAGTACTCCAAACTACAGACTCGGCACCCGGGCGCTGCACGCCGGTCAGGTGCCCGATCCCACAACCACCGCCAGGGCTGTGCCGATCTACTCGACAACCAGCTACGTGTTCCACAACACCGAGCACGCCGCAAATCTGTTCGGCTTGCGCGAATTCGGCAACATCTATACCCGGCTGATGAACCCCACCACGGACGTCCTCGAACAGCGTCTGGCGGCGCTGGACGGCGGCGCGGCGGCGCTGGCGTTCTCCAGCGGACAGGCGGCGATCACGGCGTCCTTGCTGACGATCGTTCATGCGGGGCAGAACTTCGTCTCCGCCAACAGCCTGTACGGCGGAACCTGGACGCTGTTCACGCAGACCTTTGCGAAACTCGGCGTCGAGGTGCGCTTCTTTGACCCTAAACAGGCCGAGAACATCAGCCGGTTGGTGGACCAGAACACCCGCGCGGTTTACATCGAAACGCCCGGCAACCCGAAAAACGACGTGCCGGACTACCGCAAGATCACGGATATCGCGCACCGTCACGGCCTGCCGGCGATCATCGACAACACCGCGCTGACGCCGGCGCTGTTCCGCCCGATCGAACACGGCTTCGACATCGTGGTCTATTCGACGACGAAATTCATCGGCGGCCACGGCGTGCATGTCGGCGGCGCGATTGTGGACAGCGCCAGATTTCCGTGGGCCAAAGACGCGAAGAAGTGGCCGGAATTCACCGCGCCCGACCCCGCCTATCACGGCGTGGTGTTCGAGGAGGCGTTGAGGCCCCTCGGCAACATCTCATACGTCATCCACATCCGCACCCATTGGCTTCGGGACACGGGGAGTTGCCAGAGTCCGTGGGGATCATTCCTGACGCTGTTGGGATTGGAGACATTGCACCTGCGATTGGAACGACATTCCAGGAACGCGCTGGCGGTGGCGGAGTTCCTCGAGAAACATCCCGCCGTGGAGTGGGTGAACTATCCCGGCTTGCCGAGCCACCCCGACCACGCCAGCGCAAAGAAATACCTGCCTGACGGGCAGGGTGCGATCGTCGGCTTCGGGATCAAAGGTGGAAAAGAAGCCGGCGCGAAGCTGATCAACAGCGTCAAGCTGTTCAGCCATCTGGCGAACATCGGCGATGCGAAATCGTTGATCATCCATCCGGCGACGACGACCCATTCGCAGCTCACGCCGGAAGACCAGGCGCAGACCGGTGTGACGCCGGAATACGTCCGCTTGTCGGTGGGCATCGAGGACGTGCGGGACATCATTGCTGACCTGGACCAGGCCCTGCAAGCCTCCCAAAAATAGGGCCGTGTCTTGATTCTAATGGTAGGGACGCGCTGCTGCGCGTCCGGCCGCGACGCAGCGCGGCCCTGCCATTGCATTCATTCGATGAAATTTCAAATTACCAAAAACCGGGTCGTGGTACGGTTCAGCCAGCAAGACGGCGGGCCGGGCGTCACGCCTGTTCACTTGGGCAAAGGTGGGGCGCGGTGTCCTCACCGCGCCGCCGGAGGTGCTGTGTAGGGATGAAGAGTGAAGAAAACCGCGCGAGCAATAATCTCTTCGAAAGCAGCGACAGTGTGCGGCACGCAAAACCATTGCGTTACGCTCAGTCCGTCACTTTCGACGAGCCGTTGCAGCTCGAGCTGGGCGGACGTCTCGCCGGCGTTACCGTCGCTTACGAAACGTACGGCACACTGAACGCGGCGGGCGACAACGCGATTCTGATCTGCCACGCCATCAGCGGCGACTCGCACGTCGCCCAACACGACGAGGGCGACGATCCCGGCTGGTGGGACGTTGTGGTCGGCCCGGGCAAGCCGGTTGACACCGGCCGTTTCTTCGTGATCTGCCCGAACCTGCTGGGCGGTTGTCGCGGCACGACCGGCCCGGGCAGCGTCAATCCGGCCACCGGCAAGCCCTACGGCCGTGATTTTCCGACCGTCACCATCGGCGACATGGTTGAAGTCGAACGGCGCCTGCTGGATCATCTCGGGATTGGGCAAGTGCTTGCGGTTATCGGCGGCTCGATTGGCGGACATCAGGTGCTCGCCTGGGGTGTGCGTTACCCCGGCCGCGTGCGCGGCGCCGTGGCGGTGGCCACTTCCCCGCGCCTGGCCAGTCAGGCGATCGCCTTCGACGTGGTTGGGCGCAACGCGATCCTGCGCGATCCGCACTTCCATGGCGGCCAATACTACGACAAACCTCACGGTCCCGGCGTCGGTCTCGCCATCGCACGCATGATCGGCCACATCACTTATCTTTCCCGCGAAGCCATGACGCAGAAGTTCGAAGCCAACCGGCTCCAACCGCGGGATGCCGCCATTGAATTTGAAAAAATCTTTTCGGTCGGTTCGTACCTGGGTTATCAGGGTACGAAATTCGTCGAGCGCTTCGATGCGAACAGTTACATGGCCCTGTCGCTGGCCATGGACTTGTTCGACCTTGGCGGGGCGCCCGAACAACTGGCTGCGGCTTTGCGTGGCGCCCGGTGCCGCTGGCTGGTCCTCAGCTTCTCGAGCGACTGGCTGTTTCCTCCGGAACAATCCCGCGACATCGTCAATGCACTCGTTGCCAATGAGGCCCCGGTCAGTTATTGCGAAGTTCGAAGCACCTGCGGCCACGACGCGTTTCTGCTGCCCGACGACCTAGCCAGTTATGGCGAAATGATTCGCGCCTTCCTGGAGAACCTTGACACAACTTCCAACGCGGGCGCCGCCGTGAAAGACGAGCCGCCCGGCCCCACGAGCATTTTTCACCAGCGGCGGCTCGATTACGATCGCATCGTCGAATTGATTCCGTCCGGCGCGAGCGTTCTCGACCTTGGCTGCGGCTCGGGGCGGTTGCTGGCGCGACTCAAGCAAAAGAATCAACGACGGCTCGTTGGCGTGGAGTTGGATGAACAGAAAGTCCTCGCGGCCCTCCGTCGCAACCTCGACGTGATCCAGGCCGACTTGAACGACGGTTTGCGCGCGTTCTCCGATCACCAGTTCGATTGCGTGGTGCTGTCCCAGACGTTGCAGGCGGTGCAGGACGTGGAGGGTGTGATTTTCGACATGCTTCGTGTCGGACGCACCTGCATCGTCAGTTTTCCCAACCTCGGTTATCACAAGTTGCGCCAGATGCTGGCCCGGGAAGGGCGCGCGCCCAGGGCCTGTGGCTGGCTGCGTGACAAGTGGTACAACACCGCCGACATTCGTTTCCTGGCCATTGCCGATTTCGAGGAGTTCTGCCGGGAGAAGAATATTCTCGTGCGACGGCGCATCGCGCTGGATACCGAAGCCGGTTCGGAGGTGTATCAGGATCCAAACTTGAATGCCGACCTGGCCATTTTCGTCATCGGCCGCGCCGACGGAGCGCTTGACGGGAGCGCTTAGAGCATCTGCCGGAAGTAAACTCCAGATCGTGCAGGGACGCGCTGCGTCGCGTCCAGGGCCGCGCGCAACGCGGCCCTCCCATTCATCGGAAATGAATTCTGAGAATCACTCCAACCCAAGGGCGCCAGGGCGGCTGCGTCAACCTGCACGCTGGCCGCCGTCGCCTCGTGCCGGCGCTTGGGCGCGCCGCAGAAGCGGCAGGCGCCTGAAAGCCCAGGTCATGGCGCGGAAGGTTGTTGTGTATCCGGCCGAGGGAGCACATCTGCCGGGGTGTGCTCACCCGCCGTTGCAAACTTAGGAGTCGGACACTCCCGCTGAAAAAACTTTTCTCGCGACGCAACCCATCCCAGGTCCGGCGCTGATCGCTTAAGTTTTCAAGGAATCAGATCTGTTTGACTTTTACGACTCGGCATAATTCGAACTTTCAAAACTCCCAATGCAATCGTGCGCCGAATACTGACACCGGGCCGCGATCACGATTGTATGCCGGATCGGCGATGAACTGGTAATCCAGCGCGCCGTGCAGGCTTTTCCAGATTTGGAAATCGTAGTAGGCTTCCAACGATTTCTCCCATCCATAGTTCAACTTGCCATCCCCGGCGAGAATGCCAACGCCGCCGTCAGCCAGGAATTCCTGATGCACCCGGCTGATGGCATTGACGACACCCGCAAGGCCGAACGTGTCATTGGGCCGATTCCACGGTTGGCCCTTGACGCTCACACCTGCGGAGGCCGTGCGATCCACGTCGGAATATGCCCACGCCTCAGTATGTCCGTCGCTCCAGCCCAAACGCGAGAAGACGCCGACATTTTTGCAGAGCTCCTGTTCCACATTGAGCCCAAACCCGTATTTATAGCAGTAATCGCGTGTTGCTTCAATATCTATGCCCTTCCCTTGATCAAAGTCATTGATCGCGCCCTGGTAACTGCCCATGTGGGCGTGGTTGAGGTAGCCGAGCAAGCGGATCGCACCGGGGTGACCTTTGACGGTGTAGCGGCGTTCAAATTCCGTCACCATGCCCCAGGCTTCGAGATAGTGCGCGTCCTGAGCCATGCCGTTGGAAACGCGCGGAACTTGAAAAAAGCCATAACGAACCGCCCAGTGCGGCTGGTTCAGCTCGGCCGCGAACCCGGTCATATATCCGATGCTGTCTGCCGGATAATCCCACGCTTCGTTGGCGACCAGTGCCCAACTCATGAATTGAGTGCGCGGGTCATGAGCGTACATGTTGTTATCGAAAATATCGGTCACGGCCATCTTCCCCACCGTGAGCGTCAGCCGCGACACATCCTGTTTGCCAGCGAGCGACAGTTGGTCGTCCTCGACCGAGTCCTGTTCGCCGCCCAGACCGATGGTCTGCCGGACGAACAGGCGTGCGAAGGTGACGTTGGGAACCTCAATGCCCAAACGGTATGCCTCTCCGTTGGGAAAGGCTTCGATGCCGAGAGTCTTGCTCAGGCCAAACCCTTGCCACATCAATGCGTCCACATGCGCTTCTGCGCCATGCCACAATCGGACACCAGCGAGCAAATCAAGGGAAACGGTTTCACGAATTTCGCCGCGACTATCGAGGCTGTTCGGCCCGGAATACTTTGCGGAGAAGCCCGGATCGCCTTGAACAATGTCGGTGTTTTGAACGTGCCAGTTCCAATCCTGCTGTACATCACCGGGTCTGTTCATGACCGGCTCGGTCGTGGAATTCGTGGAGTTTTCCGAGGCCAAAGCCAGAGTCGTGGCTGTGCAAGCCAAAACAGTGGTTGTGCCTATTGTCTTAGAGGAAAACACGCAGGATGTTACTTAGGGCTTGGTTTCGACAGTCACCTGGTTGGTAGTGACGGTCGCCGCTGCCGCGGAGCTTGTGATCGCTTTGTCGTGCTTTTGCGAATTGGAGAAGACGCGCGCGAACTTCAACCCGATCAGGGAAAGGAGGACCAGCAGGTAGATTCGTAGTGCCCATAGGGCAATTCGGACCATTGGAGTCGTTTTGATGCGTGCCATATATCAATCAGCTTGAGACTCAAACTTTGCGCCTTTCATGATGTCCCGGTTGCGGACGATGCCGAGCAGCCGGTCCTGGGCGTCCACCACCGGTAGCATGTGGAACTGGTATTTGGCGAACAGCGCCACCAAATCTTCGCGCAGGCTATCATGGTCCGCCGTGACGACGGGCGAAATCATCAGTTCACTGAGGCTGGCGTTCTCCGGCGCGACCACCAAATCGCGCAAGTCCACCACGCCTTGCAGGGTATTTCCCTGGCCCATCACGATGTAGAGATAGGAAATGTTCCGGTGATCCCCGGCAGAATTGCGGAGCGAATGCAAAATGTCACCCGCCTTCGCTTCTGGTGTGAACGCGAAATACTTCTCGCTCATCAACGTCGCCGCCGGCACGTCGGCGTTGGACATGATGGCGTTGACGCGCGTTGCCCGGGCCTGCGGCAATAGTTTCATCAGTTCGGTGGCTTTTGCGTGAGGCAACTTGGAAAAAAAGTCGGCGATTTGCAGCACGGACATTCTGGCCAGTACCTGGCACGCTTTTTCCTCCGACAAAAAGGCGATGAGCTGCCGTTTGGCACGGGGTTCGGCTTCGACGAGCACTGCAGCGGCCTTGTCCGGGTCGAGCGCGGAAAACATCGCCTGTTGCTCGTCGCCGGAAAGAACCTCGAGCGCGTCAGCCAAATCTTCGCTGGGCAGTTCCAGCGCCTGCTCGCGGGCGACCGAGAGCGTCACGATGTCCTTGGTGTGGTCTTCCACCGAGAGCGGCTGGACGTAGCGCCAGGAAATCAACTGATCCTTGGCCGTCGCGAAGCGTTCCAAACCCCATTTGCGGAGAAAGCCGTTGAAGGAGATGTCCACGTGAACCAGAATCATCCGGCCTTTGGAGAAAAGCAGGTGAACGTCGTTGACCACTTCGGTGCGCCGGCCGTTTGTATCCAGAATCGTCTGGCCCATCAGGTGTTCGTTGAGCAGAATCCATCCTTTCTGGTCAATGAACGGTGGATACGGATTGCCGGTTTCGGACGGCGTGATGAAAATGGCTTCATCTTCAATCCGCGCGACCTTTTCCCACGGGATCAATTCGGTGGGATGTCCCTTGCCGTGTTCGATGTAAATTCCGACCGCTTCGGGATACGGTTCGGAAAGCCGGAAAACCAGGTCGGTGAGACGACCGTTTTTCCGGTTGGTTTTGTCGAGGCAAATCCGGCGGTTGAGCAGCCTGGAGAAATACAGGAGTTGAAACGCTTCAAAACCGGCCGGCTTGGAGGTGAGGTTGTTTTGGGGATTGTTCATGGCAGGTTCTCCTAATTGCCCACCCCGAACCATTCGGGGAACAGCACGGAAACGCCGTAGGCGGTCGAGATGACGATCACGAATGCCGCTATGCTCCAGTTGGCGATGTTCTGCCAACGGGTATTGGCGTAATCGCCCATGAGCGGTTTATCGTTGAGCAGCAAAATCAAAAACATCAGCGCCGCCGGCAGCAGCGTCACCGCCACGACCTGAACGAAGATGGTGATGATATTCTGCGCGTCAATGCTGGCGATGAGTGAGACGACGCCGGCCGACATCAGCATCAGTACGTAGGCGACATAGAACCACGGCGCTTCCCGGACGCCGCGGTTGAGGGAATGCGCCCAGCCGAAGACTTCACCCAGCGCCCAGCTTGTGGCCAGTGAAATGCACAGGGCACCCAGCAACCCTGCGTCGAACAAACCGACGGCGAAGAGCATCCTGGCCCACTGGCCCCAGTGCGAACCGGCGGGCATGACCGCGGGCATGGCTGCGGCGGTCTTGGCGGCAGAATCCATGTCCTGCCAACTGTGGAACGAGGGATCAACGCTCGACCAAGGACCAGCGGTAGGGCGATTGGCTGCACTGTCCCCCGCCAGGGTGACGGCGGTGGGATTGGTCGGGTTGTAGTAGAAGACGCCGGCAGTGGCGATGATGATGAACGCCGCCACCACGCAGGTCATGAACGAACCGAAGAAGGTATCGAATTTCCCGTATTTGATCTGCTTCACGTCCATGCCCTTGTCCACCACGGCGGATTGTTGGAAGAAAATCTGCCACGGCGTGATGGTTGTGCCGATGTTCGCCATGATCAGGGTGAGCAAAGCCACACCCGACATGCCGAAGTTGAAATCCGGATGGTAAAAACCTTTTCCAACCGCGCTCCATCCTTCCCGGACGTTCCCGGTGTGCATCGCCCAGATTGCGGCGGGGATATAGACCAGGTTGAAGAGGCAGAAAAAGAGCGTGATCTTCTCGAACGTCCAGTAACGCCCGGTGATCACGATTCCGGTGAGCAGCAACGTCACACCAAGGAATGTGACCCACGGCGGGATGTTGAACAGGCTCATCGCTTGGGTCATGCCGATGTATTCGGTGACGAGCGTCAGCCAGTTGATTACGGCCAAATCGAAAATGGAAAACCACCCCCAGAACTTGCCGAAACCATCGAAGATGGCTTCGGCGTGGCCGCGCTTGGTGACCGCGCCAAGCCGCACCGTCATTTCCTGCACATAATACGCCATGGGGACAAGGATGATCATGGCCCAGAGCAGGCTGAAGCCGGTCTTGGCTCCGGTCTGGGCGTAGGTGGAGATGCCACCGGCGTCGTTGTCGGCGATCATGGTGATGATGCCGGGGCCGAGTGCGGCAAGGAAGATCAACGTCCGGCGGTTTAAGCGGCGGATTTGATGAAGCAATTTGCTGATCCAATACATAATTACTTTGCCGTGTGAACCAGAATTTAACCGCTGACCTGCAATCCGCTGTCGCGAACGTCTTAACGAGGGCAACGCTACACCCCCAATGAGAAAAGATGTTACTGAAGAAAGTCTGAAGATTTCTTAAGACTTCGTTGCCGACGACGCGGCTGCCAGACGCAATTCAAGGACCCACTGGGCGCAACCGAAGGCAAAAGACGCTGCCGCGTCCGACCTCACTGTCGAGTTCCACCGTGCCGCCCATCCGCTCTGCCGCCCATCGGACAATCGCCAAGCCCAAACCCACGCCGCCCTCCGTTCGCGACCGGGCTTTGTCCACACGATAAAATCGCTCGAAGATTTTTTGGTGATGCGCCGCTGAAATACCGGGGCCTTTGTCAATTACTTCAATGACAATCCCGCCGTCTCGTTCAACACCCCGCAAGACGATAGGCTTACCCAACGGGCTGTAGCGGATCGCGTTTTGTGTCAGGTTCATCAACGCCAGCCGCAACAATGCTGGATCAAAAACCGCCAGCACGTGGTCAGCGCAGTCCACTTCGATTCGTTGCTGCTTTTCCTCTGCCACGAGACTTAGCGCGTCGCTCACTTCGACCAATACGTTGCGCACCAGCCCGGCTTCCAGATGCACTGGCATTTCGTTGTTATCAGCCCGCGCCAACAACAACAACCGGTCAATGAGTTGGTTCATCCGTCCAATCTCCTCCAGCATGCTGCCGACGGCGTCATAGAGGACTGCCGGATTGCGCTCGCGCAACGCGACTTCACCAACCGCTCGCATGGCGGTCAGCGGCGTGCGCAGTTCGTGCGAAACGTCCGCCGTGAGTCGATCCAGTTCCGCAAAAGAGCTTTCGAGCTGTTGGAGCACGTCATTGAAGCCAGCAGCAAGGTGTCCCAATTCATTGTACGGATTGGCCACCGGCAGTCGTTCGCTCAAAGTCTTCGCAGATAATTGTCGCGTCCTCTCGGCCATTTCTCTAAGGGGCGCAAGCAGGCGTCCAGCAATGAAGTAACCAGTGATGACAAAGACCAGTGTTGAGACGAACGCGCCAATCGCCAATACGAGCAATATGCGCAAGCCGTTCACCGGCTTCCAGACGTCCAATACCAACGCTACGATGGAGCAAAGCAGCCCCGCTGCCACACCAACCGATGTGAACAAAACGGTCAGTCGCGTGCACAACGAGCTTTGGTGCCACCAGGATCTCACTTGCGCGTCTCCTCTCGCAAAACAAACCCCACGCCGCGAACTGTGTGGACGAGCGTGATCACGTGCCCTTCATCCACCTTGCGGCGCAAGTGCGCGATGTGGACATCAATCACATTGTCGAGCGGGGTCACGCGACTGGTTTCTCCCCACACCTCTCTTGCCAGCATCTCGCGTGTCACCACCTGACCGGGTTGCTTGAGCAAGTAGGCCAACAGATCGAATTCGCGCGGTGTCAGTTCAATTGGCCTGCCCGCCCGCCATACCCGCCGCGCCTCCGAATCCACAACCAAATCCGCGATAGTTTTCTTTAACGGTTCGGTTGTGGCAATCCGGCGCAACAGTGACCGAATTCGCGCCACCAGTTCGGCGAAGGCAAATGGCTTGACCAGATAATCATCAGCGCCGTTTTCCAAGGCGAGTACACGGTCGTCCACGGCGTCGCGAGCCGTGAGAAACAGCACCGGCGTTTTGATTCCACGAAGGCGGATTGCCTTCAGCACATTGATGCCGTTGTGACCCGGCAACATCCAGTCCAGCACTACCATGTCAAACGGATCGGTGTTGAGCAAAAAAAAGCCTTCTTCGCCCGTACGCGCCACTGTCACAGTGAATTCTTCTTGTTCCAACCCTGTCTTCAGCGCGTTGGCGGTTTTTGGATCGTCTTCAACAATCAAGAGGCGCATAAAATCCTCAAGGATCAAGGCTGCCATAATACTTTTCTCAGTGCGAGCCGCAACCAGCTTAAGATTCCTTCAGAAAATCTCCAAATGCTTCTGACATCAAGGTGGCAAAGTGGGAGGCTTGAATTGACACTCCGCGCCTCCATCCACTCAGATTGCAGCGATTCCAGCCCGGAGCCCGGGGTGGTGAATCAGGGTCGGTGAATCCCTGTGGACTTTGAGACGCATCTTCGATAAAACCGGTCCTGATGAGTTTTCATGGTCATCAACAGACAGAAGCCGCACCCGCAACTAAGGCTGCGCCACTTCGATCATGCAACTGATCCGAAATCTTGAGCGACGATCACGTGCGTTTTTCGTGCTGACCTGTCTTGGGTGCTTGATCGCAGTCGGCGTCGTTGATTATCTGACCGGGTTCGAGATTTTCTTCTCCGTATTTTATCTGCTCGGGGTTGGACTTGGCACGTGGCAGGTTGGCAAAAGCTTCGGGGTGCTCATGTCTCTGCTGAGCGTTGCCGTCTGGATAACCGGAGATCTGGCCGCCGGAGCTCGTTATTCCAGTTCCTTCATCCCCGTCTGGAACTCGCTCATCCTGCTGGCGTTCTATCTCATCGTGGTTTGGCTTTTGGCCAGCTTGCGCTCCCTCCAGAAGGATTTGGAGAACAAAGTCCGGCAGAGAACGACGGCTCTGACCCAGGAAATGGCCGAGCGGGAGCGGTTGGAGAAGGAAATCCTGGAGGTCAGCGAGCGGGAACAACGGCGCATTGGCCATGATCTGCATGACAACCTCTGCCAGCATTTGACCGGCACGGCACTGGCGGGTCAAGTGTTGCAAGAGAAGCTTGCGGCGCGGTCGTTGCCGGAAGCCAAGGACGCGAACAGGATTGTCGAGTTGGTGGAGGACGGCATCACACTTACCCGGAACCTGGCTCGCGGAATCTATCCGGTGGAAATGGAAGGGGGAGGACTCGTGGCCGCCTTTCAGGAACTGACCGCAAACATTACCAAAACGTCAAAAGTGACTTGCGTCTTCGAATACGATTCGCCGGTGTTGATTCACGACGCCGCCACCGCGACGCACCTCTATCGCATTGCGCAGGAAGCCGTCAGCAATGCGATCCGCCATGGCAAAGCGGGCCGTATTGGAATTGCTTTGGGCAACCGCGATGGGCGCGTGATTTTGATCGTCGAAGACGACGGCACCGGATTGCCGGACAATTGGCAAAAGGGCCATGGACTGGGGACGCGCATCATGGCGCACCGGGCGGCGATGATGAACGCTTCCTTTTCGATTGAGCCGAACCCTACGGGCGGCACGCTTGTGGAATGTTCGCTTCCCGCACCGGCAACCACGGACAAGGACGGACCACACGGATGACCATAACCGCTGATAAAACTAAGAAGACAATTTTCCTTGTGGACGACCATCCGCTGGTTCGCGAGTGGCTGACCAATTTGATTCATCAACAGCCGGATCTCATGGTTTGCGGGGAGGCCGAAACCGGGCCACAGGCCAGACAGGCCATCGCCGCGCTGAAGCCTGACGTTGCGATTGTGGACATCTCGCTCAAAGACTCCTCCGGCATCGAACTCATCAAAGACCTCAAGCAGTGCTATCCGGGGGTCGCCGTGCTGGTTCTTTCGATGCACGAGGAATCCCATTACGCGGAACGGACGCTGCGGGCAGGCGCCAGGGGTTACATCATGAAGCGGGAGATTACGAAGAAAGTTATTACTGCCATTCGTCAGGTCTTGGAAGGCAAGCTCTACATGAGTGAGAGTTTGGCGGCAACGATGGCCGCACAGTTCGTTGCCAGCACGGTACGGGTGACCGGAACCGGTTCCCCAGTCGAGCAACTCAGTGACCGCGAACTGGAAGTGTTCGAACTCCTCGGCGATGGCCGCGGAACACGCCAGATTGCTGAGGCGCTGGGGGTAAGCATCAAAACGATCCAAGCCTACTGTGCGCGGATCAAGGACAAACTCAATCTTGCCAGCGCGACCGAACTGCTGCGGGAAGCGGTGCGCTGGCGCGAGGCTGCCAAATAAGAAAGGGCTAGAGCGGGTTAAAGCCGTCTCGGGGCAGTTGGGGTTCAGCGCGGTGCATCCATGTCGAGAGCCTGGATAATCTCGGTGTCCGGCCAGGACCATCCTGGTCGTCCCGCGGGCCACGCCGGATTCGCTTCCGGGCCACCCGCATCTGTGGCGCACAACCTCCAACGGGTTTTCGCCTTTTCCTAAAAACTGGGGAAAGTCCAGAATCATAATCATAATTGACCGCACTGTCCTTCATGATGTATAAGTTCACGTTATTAAGTTGAGCCAGACAATCATTAAGCAATATTCTTAATAATCAAAAAGCTAATAATATGAAATTGAACAAGTTAGCTTCCGTGGCCATCGTAGCCGCGCTTGCGTTGTGGAGTTCCAACGCCAAAACAGCACCTGTAGGCTACCGATTTGAAACACTCAACTTCAGCCTTACTGCCGCACAGCAGGGGCAGGGGTTTGAATACTCTGAAACATCTTCCAACGTTTTTGTACCCACCATCAAGACCTTAAGAATCACCACCAAGGACCTCTTGAGCCTTTTGGCGACGGCCTTTGACACAAACTGGCCTGCTGGCGCACAACTGGCGCTGGATGACTATAGCCGGGAGATTTTTGTCGTGGACGAAACCGGCACCAACCCGGTTTTTAGCGTCAGCACAGGTATAAATGTCGGTGACACTAATGTCGTTTACTTTGGCTTTGATTCTGACACCCCTGTTTTCACGAGCAAGGCGTGGCTGGTTGAAAAGAATAGCAAATTGTACCATCTCACGGAGGGAACTCACTTCGAGAGAATCTTCTTTCATCTCTTCGATGAACGGAATGGAATCACCAACATTGATCTCAATTTTGATGGTCTCGATGTGGCCGAGACCACAACAAGTATTTACAGCACCACTAACACAACACCCGTGAGTTTCACCATCAGTGAAGCAGCATTAGTTGCCGGCGACGGCATATTTAATACCGGAGTATGGACCGTGGTAAAAGGCAAGGTGACCGGCTCAGCGAAGTGGAATGGAAACTTGCCCCTCCCCATTCCTGCGCCAATACAACTGCCAACGAATCTACCGCCCATAATATTTCCAACGAATCCACTGCCAATACAACTGCCAACGAATCTACCGCCCATAATATTTCCAACGAATCCACCGCCAATACAACTGCCAACGAATCTACCGCCCATAATATTTCCAACGAATCCACCGCCAATACAACTGCCAACGAATCTACCGCCAATAATATTTTCAACAAATCCACTGCCGCCAATAGTCGTAATAACCGCACCGTAAGAAAACACGCAATGCCTCCTTCTCAAACCGGCCGTTAGAAGAATTAAAAAGGCTGGACAGATTCAGATGTTCAGGCCTATTGTTGCAGCTATGGGAAGGCTGCTTCGACCAGGTCCGTCAAAGTCCAAAGGGTGCCATCGGTGTTGCGCGTTTTTCGCACTTCCTTTGATGGTGACTTTCCTGGCGACGTGGGTGGCGCGGGGACAAAACCTGGTTGTCAACGGCGGATTCGACGGGGGGGGGCATGGAATTCCTGATAGGTTCAGATGTAGGGTTTGATCCTGGATGGACGTGGGTAGGCCAACCTGATTTCATTGGATATGTTGGTGAACCGGGGTCAGCCCAGGGAGGCGGTGGAAATTGGATCGGCCCGGACGGAACCCTCTATCAGGATCTAAACACCACTCCAGGTCAAACCTACCTGCTTTCATTTGCAGCCCAGGGTTTTCCACCGGGCCAATCGTGGCGCATTGTCGGCTTGCAGGTTTATTGGGGAGATCAACTGCTCGTGGACTACGCATTGCCGACGACCTGGTATTGGAACTACTACAACTTCGTCGTTGTGGCGTCGAACTCAGTAACCCGCCTGCTGGTTAGTGGCGCCGGCTGTCCGTCTATAGACAATTTCAGCGTCACCGTAGTCCCGATGACGCAGCCTCAAATCGTCCTTACGACGAACATGGTTTACCTGGGGCCGACCAGTGAATTCCTGCTGACGATGACTGCCTTCCCATCCGTTGCCGCCGGCCGCACCGTTTCGGCGGTGGACTTCTTCGAGGCGGGTGCGAACTTGATTGGCACGGCCACCAACGCGCCGTACAGCGTCACCTGGAGCAACATCGCCGCCGGCAATTATTTCATGTCCGCGCGCGTCACGGACAGCGCCGGAGCGGACACGATGTCCGGTGGTGTGAATGTTGCAGTGAACCTTTCCACCGTGGTGGGGCCGCCCGCGATCTTTGCCCCCCCTTCAAGCCGCACGAACAACGCTGGCACGACTGCGACCTTTTCGGTCGTGGCCACAGGCACAGAGCCGTTGACTTATCAATGGAGTTGGAACGGCACGGATCTTTCCGACGCAACCAATGCAACGCTGACGCTGACGAATTTGCAGATCAGTCAGGCTGGCAATTACGCGGTATGGGTGACCAATGCGCTCGGATCCATCCTCAGTTCCAATGTCCTGTTAACAGTGAATCCTGCGCCGCAGTGCGTGCCTGCACCGGCGGGATTGGTGGGGTGGTGGCAGGGGAAGGGTAATGTGCAGGACTCGGCGGGCGGCAGCGACGGGGTTGTTTTAGGCAACCTGACGTATGACCCTGGAGAAATGGGCCCGGCCCTCAACTTCAACGGGGTGGATGCCGGTGTGCAGTTGCCAGCCGGTCCGACACTCGATGCGGGACAAGGCGATGGACTGAGCATCGAGGGATGGATTAAACCCACGGTAGTGGATTTCGCAAGACCGATCGTGGAGTGGAACAACAGTGCTGGCGGGATAGGGGTGCATTTGTGGATATCGCAGGGGGGAATCGGAAACGGGGTGGGTTGTTTGTATGCCAACCTGATAGATACGGCTGGCAATTGGCATTACTTTTCGTCGCCGGCCGGACTGGTTGCGGCCAACTCGTTCCAGCACGTTGGGTTGACCTACGACAAAGGCAGCGGAGTGGCCAAATTATTTTTGAATGGGGCGGTTGTGGCGCAGCAGAACCTGGGCACATTCATACCGCAGACGACTTACGATTGTTACTTGGGCCATCGGTCGAGTGGTGCCTGGTGGGTGGGGGCTATGCACGAGATCAGCCTCTATGCCCGGGCGTTGGCGGACGGAGAGATTCAGGCGATCTATAACGCCAACAGCGCGGGCAAGTGCGCCGCCGGGATTGCGGCGTGGATTCTTCGGCAGCCCGCCGACCGGATCGTGCTGGCAGATTCAAGCACCACCCTCGCGGCAGCAGCTTGCGGGACACCGCCCCTCAGTTATCGATGGAAGAAGAACGGTTTGGACCTCTTCGACGGCGGTGCTGTTTCCGGAACGACGACCTCGACACTGAGGTTCAGCGCAGTGTCGGCTGATGACGCAGCCAGTTACAGCGTCTTCGTGAGCAACGCTTACGGCACGGTTCTCAGCTCCAATGCCATGCTGACCCTGATATACGGTTCCAGCATCGTTCCCTGGGGCGACAATACTTACGGCCAAACAAATGTGCCGCCCGGGTTGATCGACGTAACGGCCATTTCAAGCGGACCCGACAGTTACCACGCCCTGGCGCTGAGAGCCAACCACACCGTGGTCGCGTGGGGGAACAATGACTGGGGCCAGACCAATGTGCCGGCGGGTTTGACCGACGTCATCGCCATCGCTGCCGGCGGGATGCACAGCCTGGCGTTGCAGGTCAACGGCAATGTGGTGGCCTGGGGGAACAACGACTACGGCCAGACCAGCGTTCCGGCCGACCTGACCAATGTTGTGGGGATCGCTGCTGGTTACGGCCACAGTCTGGCCCTGAAGGCCGACGGCACCGCGGTTGGCTGGGGAGATGATTCGTCCGGACAGACGGATGCGCCGCTCGGACTTACGAACGTGGTCGCATTGGCTGCCGGTTACAATCACAGTCTGGCCTTGAAGGCTGATGGCGCGGTGGTCGCGTGGGGGAACAACGACTACGGCCAGACTGATGTGCCGGCGGGCCTGACCAATGTGGTGGCTATTGCTGCGGGAGATTCGCACAACCTGGCCGTGAGATCAGATGGCACCATGGTCGGCTGGGGCTGGAACGGTGAAGGTGAAACAGACATACCCGCCGGTTTGAACGATGCGGTCGCGATTGCCGGGGGGTTCACGCACAGCCTGGCTTTGAAATCCGACGGCACGGTGGTGGCCTGGGGATGGGACGCTGAAGGTGAGACGGACGTGCCGGCGGAGTTAAGCAACGTGTCGGCAATTACGGCAGGATATTTGTGCAGCCTGGCACTCGTAGAGGCGAGTTCGCCCGTGATCCTGAAGCAACCGTCGAACGTGACTGCAGATTATGGCGCAACAGTGCTCTTCAGCGCCAACGCCGTGGGGGCGGCGCCGCTCAGTTATCAGTGGCAGAAGAACGGTTCCAGCTTGAGTGACGGAGGCAATGTGT
>Ga0326727_10000564_pt1 | contig 150760 bp, 133 predicted proteins | sample MB2enrmetagenome_FD_207643 | JGI IMG/M metagenome (GOLD analysis project Ga0326727, IMG submission 207643) | Lab enriched peat soil microbial communities from McLean, Ithaca, NY, United States - MB29MY | ecosystem: Environmental > Terrestrial > Soil > Wetlands > Peat | place: USA: New York... | reverse complement strand
AGGATTTTGCCGATGTTGCATTTTCGGCACGGCGCATGCCTCAGTTCAGTTATGGTTGCGCCGTTTTTCTTCAGTCCGACATTGTGAATTTTCAGCGCCAAGGATGGACTCCGGAAGAGATCCTCGCCGGGCTGGCCAATGTGCTCCCCAAAAATATCTTCCTCTATGTTGCGGGAGTTTCCAATGTAGCGACGCTCGGAAGGCGCTTCGTGCTCCAGGGCGGCACACAGAGAAATCTCGCCGTGGTCAAAGCGGAGGTCGATTTCATCCGGACGCATTATCACGGAAGTGGACAGCCTGAAGTGGTTGTTCATCCGAATTGCTGCGAGGCCGGAGCCATTGGCGCCGCTCTGGAAGCAATGGAGCTATGCAGGGCAGGCCACTCCACTGTCTTTCCCGGTTTCGACTTCCTGGATGCGCTCCACTACACAATCCGGAGAGACGAAACTACGCGTTGCCACTTTTGCGCCAATCGCTGCCTGCGAACCTTCGTCGAGTTGAGCACCACCACCTCAAATGAGCCGGATCGGAAGCGGGTCATCATTGCCACCTGCGACCGCGGAGAGGCAGAAGACACAACTGCCGCCAAAGGAATCAGCGCTTCTTGGACAGCCCTCCGGCAGCGTTTCCCCAATTACGTTCAGTTGGCCGGTGAGCAGGCATGGCTCCCCGTGCATCCGGCGGCTGCCATTGCAGGTTCACATCGGAAATCGATTCTGTCCTCCGCGCATCGAATCCCGGCCAAACAGCAGCGTCGTGCCTGCGTACAAATCGGAATTCCAAGGGCACTGAATCTCTTCACGTATGCTCCGCTGTTCTCCGCTTATTTTGAAAGCCTTGGCATCCCGGCCGGGAACCTGCATTACTCGCACTTTTCGAGCCCCGAGCGTTACCAGGAAGCAGCGGGTTTTTCCGCCATCGATCCATGCTTTCCTTCCAAGGTCTCGGTTGCCCACGTCTACGAACTGCTCCAGAGGGCAAAGAAGGAACCGCTTGATGCGATCTTCTTCCCGATGTTCGATGTGCTGACCACACCGCTTGAAGGTTGCAGTGGATCGTGTGCTTGCCCTTCCGGGTCGGCGACACCGGAAGCAGTTAAAGCAGCGTTTTCTCGCACCATCGATTGGTTCCAGGAGGCTGGCGTCACATACGTAAATCCCGTGCTCGATCTGGCGGATCGCGACTTATTTAAGTACCAGATGTTCTCTTGCTGGAAAGAACTGCTCGATCTCGGCTGGGAGGAGAACTCGCGCGCGGTTGATATCGCATATACCAGTTGGGAAGCCTTTGAAGCCCGTTTCCGTCAGCAGGCACGATTGACGCTCAACGAATTGGAACGTGGCGGAAACATCGGACTCGTGATGCTAGGCCGTCCTTATCACCACGACCCGGGCCTGAATCAGGGAATTCTCGAAGAGATGCAGCGGCTCGGCTATCCCATCTTCTCGCAAAGCCTGCTACCGCTCGATCCCGATCTATTGGATCGTTTGTTTGGAGTTGAAGTCGACGTTGGCCAGATCCTTTCCCCGCTGGATATTTCAGATGTTTGGAAGAACACCTTCTCCGCCAGTTCCAACCACAAGCTTTGGGCGGCGAAGTTTGTGGCGCGTCATCCGAATCTCATTTCGGTTGAACTTTCCAATTTCAAGTGCGGACACGACGCGTTCATCAGTCGGGTGATTGAACAGATCATTGAACAATCCGGAAAACCCCACTTTTCCTTCCGCGACCTGGACGAAAACCGGCCACTCGCCTCCATTCGCATTCGTGTCGAAACCATGCACTATTTCCTGAAAAACTACCGCCAGCAGCTGCAAGCCCGCGGCCAGCGCTCAGCGGGCGCCGAACCGGGACGAAGTGAGTTGGCCTCTCGATCGACACTCGGTGAAGACCTCACCGGCTTCGCACAACCTCGAAATTCGATATGCACGTTTGGCGCGATTGACAGCACCGAAGAGAACAGCCCGCCCTGATGTGGGAGAACCCGTTCTGCTCTCAGATGACCGAGTGAACCGTTGACGCGCGGTTGGTCATTGCAGCGTCAAGGAGAAAATCATGATTCTAGATATCCTCAAATTCGTGCATGTCGTCTTGGCCGTGGTTGGTCTTGGCGCCGGAATCTGTCTTTTGTACAGGGTGGTCTCAGGTGGCCGCATTGAAAGATGGGCCGTCCTATTCCTGAAATGCAGCCTTCTGGCCTGCGCATCCGGTATTTTGCTTTCTCTTTACCGTCCTGGTCTCGCACGGTGGGGCGCAGTGCTCGCGGTCTATGTATCTGGATTAGCAGTCCTCGCGCTGCGCAGGTTCCATCTGGCCGGTATCTGGGCTCCGACCTTCGTGCTGAGTCTCATCTCGGTGCTTTGCCTGGATTTCCTTGTCGCGGTCGCGCACCTGTTCAGATTTCTCTCGGCATACAATCTCTTGCCCCCAGAACAGACCAGCCAACTGCTCTTCTTTACAGCGTCAATTGTCATGCTGTTCTTCGCGGCGCTTGGCATATTCGCCGTGCGAAGGTATTGCAATAAACTGCATAGCCCTTTGGCTCTCTATAGGTGAATGGATGCGATTAACGATCAACTGTGGCCCGGCGACATTGGCGGGGCTCCTATTATTGTTTACGTCGTCTGCCCAACTGTCGGCGCAGCAACAGAACGCAATTCTCTCTGCTGGAACTGAGCTGCCTGAAGCGCCGCAAGCACAGTCGGTCGGGGCCAGGGAAAATTCTGTTGCACTACAGTCCTCGATCAGCCAAAACGCCGGCCAAGCCGCTCCCGATGCTGTCGGACCGGAGGCAGGAGGTATCAGCGGGACCGTTACCGATGTGAGTGGCGACGTTCTGACCGGTGTGACCGTTGTGCTCGACGGCCCAACACCCGGAGATCACCGCACTACCGTGACAAACGACAATGGCGGATTCGCATTCGAAGGTCTCAAATCTGGCACGCCCTATCGCGTCAGCATCAATGCCAGCGGATTCTCAAGTTGGACGTCAGCCACCGTTATCCTCGCTCCCGGACAACATGAATTTCTGACCGACGTGAAGCTCAAGATTGAAGGAAACACAACATCGATCACTGTTTATTCTTCAACGGAGCAGATCGCTGTCGAGCAGGTCAGGATCGAGGAGCAACAGCGTGTTCTCGGCTTCATTCCCAATTTTTACGTCGTCTACGACTCAAAGAATGCCGTTCCGCTCACGACAAAGCTAAAGTTCACTCTTGCCATGAGAGTCTCGGCCGATCCCGTTACGTTGGGAGGAATTGCATTTCTCGCTGGCATCAATCAGGCGGCGGACACTCCAAACTACGTTCAGGGTGCGAAAGGCTATGGCCAGCGCATCGGTACTGTCGCTGCGGACGGCTTTAGCGACATCCTGATTGGCGGCGCCATCCTGCCGTCGCTTCTGCGCCAGGATCCGCGCTACTTTTACCAAGGTACGGGCTCAACCAGGTCGCGCCTTCGGCATGCGTTTTTCAGTCCGTTCATTTGTAAGGGAGACAATGGCCGGTGGCAGCCCAACTACTCAAGCATCGGAGGCGATCTGGCATCAAGCGCAATATCAAATCTCTATTATCCAGAATCGAACCGCGGCGTGGGACTGGTATTTGGCACCTTTGCGATCAACACCGCCGAACGCCTGGCAAGCAGTATTGCGCAGGAGTTTATCTTGCCGAGGTTTACGCCGAGCGTCCGGAAGAAGCACTAGCCAAGATGGATCCAAAGTAAATGCCTGAACAAATTCATGGCTGTAAAGGAGGCGAATATGAACTGGTTGAAGACTCCTTTGGCAGAGGCGATATACAAAAGGCTAAGAGCAAACCGACGATCCAAGTGCGCGCTCAGGACGTTCTCTTCATCTGCGGCCAGGCTCATATCGAAAATTTCTCCCGGCTCCTCGAGGCAAAAGGAGTCGAAGTGACCGTCGTGGCGGAACGAATCGCGTCCCGGGTTCGTGATGTAGTTCCCTTGCGCGAGTTCGTGAACGAAGTGCGCTACGGTGCCTGGAGGCGCGAAGGTGAGGTCCACCAGTTCGGCCACCTTGGATCTTGTTTTTCTGTAGATTGTCCGAGAATAATCTAAATGTTTGATTGTACGCTAGTTATATCCTCGCTAAACTCTTCCAGGGAAGACCATTGAACGGTTTTGAGCAACGCCGACTGCGGGCCAGTGCTGACGCGAAATATGCGATGACAATTATCCGAATGCGTGATAATCTATATCGCGTAGGAGGATGCCAGCCATGCCCTCTAGTGCTTTCGCCAAGCAGATCCGGCACCAGGACGACTGGGAGGTAGAGGAAGGTTCCGCCCAAGAGATCGCGCCCAAGCTCAAGGATTCGAAGGCCCAAGCCCTCGTCTTCGTATCCCATTCCAATGGAGACAACGAACGCACACAGGCAAGGTTTGAAGCGCTCAAGCGAGCCTATGCATTGATTGACACTCTCATGGAGACGAAACAAGAGGATCGCTGGAAGGCCCTTTTGGAAGGTCTCACGCCCGATGTTCCGCTCAGTCCGAACAAACTCATCGAGGCCGGCATGTTTGCGCAAGCAATCAAAGGGATTTTGGAGAGCAAGGATTTCGCAAAAGCCGCGGACATTGCCGAGATCGCACATTTCAGCAAGAGCAATCCAAGCTCTCAGCCGAATCGCTGGAAGAAAGCTGGGCTGATCTTTGCGGTTCCCTACAAGGGCACCGATCTCTATCCGATTTACGCGCTGGAGTTCAGAGACGGAGCCCGGCCTCTCCCGATTATGGAAAAGATCTTGCACGTCTTTGCGGACAAGGACGATTGGCAGAAAGCGTTTTGGTTCGGAAGCCTGAATTCCTACCTCCAAAACAAAATGCCCAAAGACCTTCTCCGGTCGAAGCCGCAGGAAGTGTTCCGCGCTGCTGAGATTGAAGCTGCCGGCGTCCAGCATGGCTAGGAGCGTCCATCAAATCTCCAGCCGGCAAACTCGAAGCGACGATTCTCTCCTGGGGTGAAGGCGAGACGATCTTTCGTGTTCACCCGGCGCTTTACGGCAGCATTCAGTTCAATCCTTCCAAGATCGGCGATGCGCGATTCAGTCCTCTCGTGACCTCAGCCGGTGTTGTCATTCCCACGCTCTACGCGGGAACAACCCTGGACTGTGCGTTGATGGAAACGGTCTTTCATGATGTTCCATTTGCCGCAGGTCTGAAAAACTGGTCCAAAGCGACCCATGTTGCCAGCAAGGTTTACTCAATGATCGAGCTGGATCGCGACCTGGCCCTGATTGACCTTTCGTCGATTCCGTTGCGCAAGCTCGGAATCTCGCGCAAAGAGTTGATCGAATCCGACAGTTCGCAATATGTGAAGACTCGTGCCTGGGCGTTGGCATTGCATGATCAATATCCGAATGCAGAAGGTCTTACATGGACCTCTCGCCAGGCAGACCCGGCTCGCGCACTGGTTCTGTTTGAAGACCGTCTCGTGGGACCGGCCTTCACCGTCACAGGCAGTTCAACTTCGCTTCTCCAGTCTGACGGGAGCGCGATACTCGACGTTCTCCTTCTCGCACAACGCTTGGGCGTGAACCTCACCCCGTAATCACGAAAGCGGTCTCGCGCACCCAACCCAGCGCATCGCCTTATCCGTGTTGTACAGGAGTTTCTGGGGCATAGCTCGATTGCCACGGCCGAGCGTTACACTCACATTACAAAGGAGCACCTAATTGGTGTTCAGAAGAAGCAGTATCCTTCACTTGGTCTTCGCGCCTCGATTTGAGGGACATGCTCATATCCTGAACCGAAACGTCGAAGAGAGTACGGTAGAGAGCGGACTGCGCATACAGCACCGAATGGGCGCCTACCGCGGCAAGCAGGCCCTGATCAAGTAGGGCAAAGCGGTCCACCCACGTAAGTGAACTGATGCGGTGCGAAATGACAATGAGCGTCTGGTGTGGACAGATTTTTGCAAGGGAATGCGCGCTTCCGTCCATAGGAGAAGGACACATTCTCGATCTTGAAGCCCTGGTGCAGACGAAGTGAGTTGAAGCACATTGTCTCCAGAACCCGTACGCTCGGTACTCCGGCAAAGAGCCAAGCCCTTGACCCGATTCTTCGCCTGCCGCAAAATCTTTAACATCGAGGGCGAAGCGCTTTCGAAATTGTGCACGCTACAGGTTCGCCGCTTAATCGAGATTGGGAGATTTTGACCGCTACAATCCTTTGGCTCGTTCCATGCGTAAGTCTTGGGCACCCTATACGCTGTGACTTCTTGCATCGAACCAGACGGGAATGGGCACGGTCGCCAAATGAAGTACATCCCTCAGCTAACTGCTCGCTTTCCCCAGGTCCTCGCAGATATGCAATCTCATTTCAGCGCTCTTTTCGAGGAGAATTCTCGTCTGTGTACAGACCCATTTCCTGCAGAGAAATTAGTGAAGCCTTAATCCATATTCGAAACTTGTATCGCCGAGACACACCGAAGAATGAACGCAAAGCCCTTGTAGACGAAAGGCGCGAAGCGGTGATACGGGATCTGCTCTCGAATCTGGCCCGCACAAGCGAGCACCCAACTCTAAAGACGCTACTCGATGTGTTCGAAACCTGTCAGTTGACGCTGGAAGGCGCACACAGGTTATTTGGATACGACCTTCGTTCGATTCGCGAATACGATTTTCAGTTGAATGGCGGTCGAACGCATATTTTTGAGTCATACCCCTTTGAACGTGATCTTCCGATTGATTTGCCCGCCCGGTTTGCATCCCACGCGGCGTTCGATAGTGACGCTCCGCTCAGAGACCTCGTTCGAGAATGGCATGCTGCAGTTCCAATACGAACATTGGAAAGTGATGCGTGGGAACATCCTGGCACCTTCTACGTACATGTCGGAACCGAGGATAGTATTGGATCGAGCATCCCGCCGGGGTCGATGGCGTTGGTTGAACCTGTTGCTGACGTCGAAACAATGTCTCCCAATCCGCGACGTATCTACCTGCTTCAGTTTGGGAACGGATATCGATGCAGCCAGTGCCTTGTGAGCCGGGGACGACTCTTATTGCTCGGCTCCGACAGGATTTATCGTGGCCGCGAGAATTTTGCTCACCCTGGGTCAGTACGGATCGCGGGGCGGATCCGGATGTTTGCCATGAGCCTGCCCATGCCGGAGTATTCTCGGCTATACTCACTTCCTGACAGCCGACAGCCCGCCGCATTGATCCTGCCCTGGGAACATGCCTCACGAGACCGGCTGCTGGCGACAAAGCGGAAGCGCTTCAGGAGAACCAAGGAGGAGGAGCTGTTTGTCAGCGGATTCCTGAGGCAGGAATTATGCGCAAAACTCAGCGCTCGAAGTGAACGGCGCTATCGGAGCGCTACGTCTTCAGATCCTCACGTCAATGCACTGATTCATCTCTCCGTGGCAAGCATGGCGCGATACACAGATGCGCTTCGGGCTGGTAGCTCGTGGCTTTCTGACGAAGGCCGTTTTTCGCTTGAAGCGCTCCTTGGCGCGAGCCGTCTCGAAGATGCCGCCGCGGCGGGGCGAAATGTAGACCCGCCAGATCCGCCCGATGTATGGCAAGCCCGGCGAAGTGAGTTTGGGGGATGGCCTCCGCTGCTTTCTTTGAAGTTTCCGCAGCACCAATCCCCAGCTTAGAACTCTGAAACGGTCTACTTCCGAGCTGCTTCCGAGCTCTTCAAGCCAATTCGCAGTTGGCTTCATCATGAACTGAAAACTGTGAAAATCGTGAGGAGCAATCTGGGCTGGCCAGGGCCAACCGCCGGAGCCATCCGCCGATTGGGAACTGATCGGCTTGTGACGAGCCCCCAACACAACCGAATCTACTGTGCGGTCACTGTACAGTCTTTTGCGAGAATCGTCAGAACTCCTAAAGCACCACCTTCAGACGTCCCTTCTGGCCTTTTGGCGAAAGAGTAATCTGAAGTGCCCTCAGGTCCAGCGCACGATCAGGTGTAATGTCCTCGCCTTCGCGCACCCCCGCGCGAAGGCGACAGCGCGGAACGCCAAGGTTGGCTAAAGCCTCCTTTGTGAGCTCATCTCCGGTTCAATCCCTTGCAGGCGTCACCCGAGTCTCGGTGAGCAACAGGTGACCGGCCAAGTGAGAACCAAGAGCACGCGTCCGACAAGCCGACTAGAACGAAGCCGCTGGCGCGGCGGACACTGCCTTGGCGTGCAGCTATGAGCAGCGGTGGCTGCGGTAGGTTGATTCACAAGGAAGGAGATCCTTGTGACCAACTTACGCAGGCGGATGCTGGAAGAACTGCAGCGGCGCAACTACTCACCGTCCACGATCCGTGGCTATCTACAGGCCGTTGAGCAGTTCGCTAAACACTTTGGAAAATCCCCAGATAAGCTGGGACCAGACGAACTCAGAAGCTATCAGGCCTATCTGCTCACGGAGCGCAAGCTGGCGGTGGGAAGTGTGGTGGCGCGCGTAGCCGCCTTGCGGTTCTTCTTCGTGCGCACTCTCAAGCGGCGCGAGTTCTGGGAGGAGTTGCCGTACCCGAAGGACTCAAAGGACCGGCGTCGACTACCGACGGTGCTCAGCCTGGATGAGGTCGCCCGGCTTATCGATGCCGCCGGCAACCTCATGCAACTCACTCTGCTGATGACGCTTTACGGCACGGGCATGCGGCGCACAGAAGTATCGCTGCTCAAGGTGAGCGACATCGACAGTCGGCGCATGATGATCCGCGTGGAACGCGGCAAGGGTGGCGGCGGTCGCGATCTCCCACTCAGCCCGGCTCTGTTGGAGACGCTGCGCGAGTACTGGCGCTGGAAGAAGCCTCGCAACTACCTTTTCCCGAGCCACCCAGGTAATCGCGGTCCGGACAGCCCCATCTCGGACAAGACTGTCTGGTACGCCTGTAAAGAAGCCGCCCGCTACGCGCGCATCAAGAAGCACGTAACGCCTCACACCCTGCGCCACAGTTGGGCGACGCACCTGCTCGAGGCAGGAACAGACCTGCGCACGATCCAGGTCCTGCTCGGCCATGTGGATCTCGAGACCACTGCCCGGTATCTCCATTTATCGCAGCGACACCTGCAGACAGTGTCGAATCCACTGGAGCATTTGCAGCTCTCCAGCGCCAGCCAGGCATCCCGCAACTATCACAGGAAAAAAGATAAATGAGTCGGCCTTCCGTGGAGGTGGCCGACATCCTTCGCATCCAGGGTGACTGCTTTCGAGAACAGAACCGTTCCTGGCTGAGCTACCAGCAACTGTGCGTGTTGCGGGCCATCACCAGATGCCGAACAGCTGCGCTCGGAGGCCATCTGGATTCCTGCTCGCGATGTGATCTCCAGGCCATCTCTTATAATTCGTGCCGCAACCGGCACTGCCCGAAGTGTCAGGCCCAGGCGCGCCATCGCTAGCTCGCGCGGTGTGAGCAGGACCTGCTCCCCGTGCCCTACTTCCATGTCGTCTTTACTCTGCCTCATGCGTTGAACCCACTCTGTCAGCGATATCCCCGGCTACTCTACGATCTGCTTTTCCGCGTCGCCGCTCAGACCATGCTTGAAGTCGCAGCCGATCCCAGGCATCTCGGAGCCAGGATCGGCTTCCTCAGCATCCTGCACACCTGGGGACAGAACCTGCGATTGCATCCTCACCTCCACTGCGTCATTCCCGCCGGCGGCTTCGATCCAGGCTACTCGCACTGGGTTCATCCCAGGTATGCCTTCTTCCTCCCCGTCAAGGTTCTCAGCCGCGTCTTCCGCGGCAAGTACCTTGCTCTCCTCCAACAGGCGCTCCGTCAGCGCCGCATCGACTGTCCTTCAACACTCGTGCGTGCGCTGCTCAAGGACGACTGGGTGGTCTATGCCAAGCCTGCCTTCGGAGATCCCGTGCGCGTGCTGCGCTATCTCGGCCGCTATACCCACCGCGTCGCGATCAGCAACCAGCGCCTACTCAGCTTCGACGGTCACCGCGTACGCTTCCGATGGAAAGACTACGCACATGGCAACAAGCAGCGCATCATGACGCTCACCGCAAGCGAGTTCCTGCGCCGCTTCTGCCAACATGTGCTGCCCAGGGGCTTCGTTCGCATTCGCCACTTCGGCTATCTCGCCAACGCACGCCGGGCTGCTCTCATGGCCCTCGCTCGCCAGCAGCTCGCTTCCAAAACTCCGCCAAGGCCGCATCTCTCCGGTTCCACACCAGCAACATGGCGCTGCCCTCGCTGTGGTGCCAACATGAGCATCGGACCCAACCTCACTGCACAACAACTGGCTTTTCAATGCAAGCCAGCGGATTCTTCATGACTCTAAACCCACTGAACGGCTCTCGCAGATGTGACCGCACGTCTTCGCACCCCTATGTTTCGAACGCAAAGCTCCAACTTACAAACCACTCCAAGACGCATGTACCAGGCGAAAAGACCCGCTCCACGTACTGCCTAACTCCCTGGCTCGCCCCTCCGACCGATGACGCCGCGGTTGTTCCCCTACCGATCAAAGCCAGTTCTCGCCTTTAGCTCCATAGCAGCGCCCCCCACTGCCACCGACTTCCTTCTAGTCTCCTTATCGAAAATGCCCCGGGGCAGCAGCGGGAGCACAGCGTTTGACTGCGAGGACTTGCCCCGAGGCATTTCCGATCAAGGCTAACGACTATTCGCTCAAGTGGATTGCCGCAGATAAGCACGCGTAACGGCATTCCAGGAACCTGCGTCGTTGCCTCAGCACCACATTCTTCACACGCACGTAGCCCGTTCCAGCTGTTGCCCACGCATTCGCTTTCAGTTGGCCGGTTGGCCGCGGTCATTCGGGGAATCTAAAGCCTATCCGGGTCTTCACTGGTCGTGTTTCAAAAGGGGTGTCGAGAATCGAGCTGCCGTTTATAGCCTTTTGAAACGGCTACGGTGAAGTTGCTGGAACCGACGAGCGCGGATGACCCGACAACTGCTTTGCGTGTGTACCCGGAAGACGCTTCCTCGCGTCACACACCTTAGGCAAGAGCCGTATGCGGTAGTTCCGCCCGTACGGATCTGCGCGAGGGGCAAACCGCAATGTTCGTCCCTATCGCGACCAGTTCAACTTTGTCCGCTACAATTTGGTCTATAGCGTGACGCATTTTAGGGGTTCGGTCAAAGAGCGCGGACCCGAGAATCATCCGCTCTCCCCAACAATTGGCTAATTAACAGTTAAAGTCAAAGTTGCTGTATGCGAGAGGCTACCGGAAGTTGCGGATACGGTTACAGTCGATGTGGTCTGCGTTGGCGGCGGGTTTTGTCCTCCTGAGCTTGTCCCTCCGCCCCCACACGCGCAGAATGAGAGGAGCCCAACTGCAAAGAGGATCGTGAACAGCAGCGTCCGCCGTGACCGCTTTCCCCGCAGGCCCAACCATCCGACTATCAACGCCAGAGAGACAGTCGGCATGAAAGGGGACCCCACCGGGCCGCGGTTGCTACTTGTACTCGCTGGAACTGTTATCGTCAACGTAGACGAATTCCCCGGCGTCACCGCAAAAGGCGAAAAGCCGCACGAAGCGCCCGAGGGCAGTCCCGAACAGGCAAACGACACGGAACCGGAGAATCCATCGATTGCTGTAACTGTGATGGTGGTTGTACCCGTTCCTCCGCTGTTGATCGTCAGTGAAGTGGGATTGAGAGTGAAGGTAAAGTCAGGCTGGGGAAGATTAATCACATAGGCCGTCGAAACGACGGCGCTTGCCGCATCGCCGGGAGCTTGCGCGATTGCCTCAATCGTCTCACTCGCCGTGACCTCAAGCTGGGATCCCGCTGGAAGCTGATTTGAGCTCCCTACGACAGGCGTAGAGCCGTCGAGCGTGTAGTAAATAGCCGCGTCAGAAGCTGTGTCGTTCAAGGTCACTTGTTGATATGAGGTGTACGTGCCGCCCGGGGGACTAAACGTGGGCGCAGGGGTCACAGTAGTCGAAGTGACGGTCTCTACCAAGGAAGCGGAACTCGGATGATCGATCAGTACAGGTTCTGCTGGATAGAAATTTACCGTAATCGTGTTAACGCCGACGGAAAGGGCCGTGCCATTTGTCTGCCAGACGGCCTGACCGGCGCTATTGAGCGTAATCTGCGCTGTACCTGTCTTCCCAACGGAGAGTTGCACGTATCCTTGCGCTGGGTTTCCGGTCGCGGTTTCAGTTGTATTGACTGTGAACGTAAGCGGTTGTCCGTAGGGCGCAGGATTCGCGCTGGACGTGATTGTCGTCGTGGTCGGAATCTGATTGACCGTCTCCGTCATCGTTCCGCTGCTCGGAGCATTGTTGGTGTCGCCCAGGTAGTACGCAACTATAGGAACCTGGCCTGTGATTAAGTCGCTGGTGGTGTAGGTCGCAACGCCGGAGTTGTTGAGAGGAACTGTGGTCCAGGGTCCCATGCCGTATTCCGCGTTTCCGTCGGCGGCCGGGACCATCACGCTGAATCCCACGGTTCCTGTTGGAGTGCTTCCTGAAGTTGGCTGGACCGATGCCGTAAAGGTTACGGATTGTCCGTAGTCTTGCCCGTTACCGCTCGACGACAAAGTTGTTGTCGAAGCAGGAAGCGTTGTCATTTCGCCTTCATTAAATTCAGTGACGAATGTACTCCAAAACCATCCTTCGCCTCCCATCTGCGTTTGAAAGGCTCCTTGCGTCGAAGGGAAATCAGTTGAAACAGTCCATCCTGCCAGGTACACATTTCCGGCAGGGTCCAAAGCGATACCGCTGGCACAGTCGCACGTCTCGCCGCTGTTGTCGCCACTACCGCTGAAATAGGTCGAGTAAAGAATCTGCGAGGCCGTGGGGTTGATTTTGGTCAGAAAGGTGGCGCCGTCGGCCGAATTCAATTGGGCCAGATTCTGGGACTCGAACGCTCCTTGTGTTACAGGAAAATCGATGTCCGGGGTTGCGCCAGTCACATACGCGTTGCCGGAGCCATCCACGGCGATTCCCACGCCCGCATCTTCCGCTGCGCCGCCGGTGCCATTCTTGCTCCCGCCCAAATAGGTCGAGTACACGAGCGCCGTTCCAGTGCTATTGAGTCTTGTAATGAATGCATTCTCCGCCAGCGCAAAGCTCCCCAGATTCAGTTTTGGCTGAAACACACCGGAGGTCACCGGAAAATCGTCCGAGTTCGCGTAGCCGGTCACATAGGCGTCGCCGGATGAGTCCACCGCGATGGCCTGGACACCGTCCATCCGCGATCCGCCCAGAAATGTGGAGTAAACCAGGGCGCTGCCCGACGGGTTCACTTGCGTCACAAAGCCGGTCCAACCGTGTTTCATCGCCGTCTGGAAGGCTCCTTGAGTGGTCGGGAAATCGCTAGATTCCGTGTAACCGGCAATGTACGCATCTCCGTTCGCATCCAGAGTGATTGCGCCAGGATAGTCCCCGCCGCTCCCTCCAATGTAGGTGGAGTAAATCAAGCCTGTTCCAGCGGCATTTAACTTTGTGATAAAGCCCTCTGGATCTTCATCGGGATCGGCCTTGGGGGATGACTGGTATGCGCCGGCAGTCGTTGGGAAATCGAGATCGTAGGTATCTCCTGTCACAAAGGCTTCCCCGACTGAGTCTGCGGCGACTCCAGTGATCTCGGTTTGCTGGCTGCCGCTCAGGAACGTGGAATAGACCAAGGCTGTCCCGGTGCTGTTGATGGCGGCAACGAACCCGGCGCCATTAGCGGCATGATTGATTGTCTGAAAGGCGCCCGCGGTGACAGGAAAGTCCGCGGAGAAAGTCCATCCTCCGACATAAGCATTTTCCGCGGCGTCCAGGGCAACTCCATAGGCGACATCGCTTTTCGAACCGCCCAGGTAGGTGCAGTAGACGACGGCGGTGCCGGAACTGTTGAGCTTCGCAACAAATGCGCTAGTGTCGCTCGGCAATGCTTTCGTCGGCAGATTCGGCTCGATGCCAGCCGTCGTCGGCATTCCCGCGTTGGCCGAACCGGCCACGAATGCCTCGCCCGCTGCATCCACTGTGATCGCATACGCCTGACCACTCTGCCCAAAATAGGTCGAATAGTTGAGAATTGGATCGATGACCAGCGGCTTCGTGCGATCGTACCGTCCAAGCGTGAAGGCCACGGTGCGGCGCGAGACAATGCGAAACGCGCCCTCGACGGGTTGCCTCCCGTGCTTGCCCGAGGGCTGGTAGAATGCGGGCTTTTGAAAGCTCACCTGGCCGTGGGCGGCAGCGATGACCAAGCTTCCGTCCTTGTCGAGCCTCAGGCTCCGCGCCCCATCGAAGCGGAGCCTGATTGAGTGCGGATCGGCGCCAGGCGCGAGATCGAAGTCGAATTCAAGACGCTGCCCGCTGCCGTAATAAGTCAGGTCAATACCCGGATAAACGCCGGTGTACGTGACACGCCCGAAGGTCGGCACGCCTGTGAGCCACTTCGAAGGATCGTTGCCGAGAAGATAATTCACCACTCCGGGAAGACGGTCCTCTCCCGTAAGGGCAGCGCTTGCCCTGGACCCATCAAGACGCATCCGAAGGAGGTCGGCCGGCTCTGTTGAATTCTGCGGACTTGCCAAGGCTCGCCGGTCCCTTTGTATTCGATCTCGAACTGGATGGCGATGAGAGAGCAGGAGAACGGCGTCATTCCGATCGAGCAAGATCGAGTAACCGGCGCCACGGGCCAGATAACGCACCTCTTGGCTGGCCTGCCCCAGGTTTTGTTCAAAACTCGACGGCAAGGCGCCATAGCGGTAACTTGCCTGAGCACTGGCGGTGTTGGAACCTCCCACTGTCTCGGCGGCCGGCGCCGGAACTGCCGCCAGCGGCAAGGCTACAGTGATGAGAATCGGGAGGAAACTGCAGAACAAGGACGTGCAAGGAGACGCGACGTGCATGGAGGCCCTCGATCTCTAACGCAGACGGAGAAAGGCAAAGATGATTCCGGCTCTGCGGCCGGCCTGTTATGCGATCAACTGAACTTCAAAGATTGTGCGGGAGAAGTATAGCCGATTCGTGAGCGGAGCGATGGCACTGCTTCCAATGCATCCTGCCCAGAGTCAGCACATCATCCACGCCTGCCGTGGCCGTGCCGCCGGTCAGCCGGTTGAAGTCGTCGTAGGTGTAGGACCAAGTGCCCATTACTGAATCCGTCACTCAAAGCACGTCGCCGTTGGGCGCGTAGCTATTGATGGCCCAATTGTATGGCGCGGCGTTCGTCCCGCCCGTGAGCGAGACGCGGTTGAGATTCGCGGTATCCCACCCTTCCGCGATGAGGCTGCGGAAGGATGGGGCACCCTCAATTGTGGTAAGTCAAGGGTGGGCCACCCCTCAAAGCTCCACTCGGCGCGCACTGAAGTTTATCGGGGGGCTCCCGAGCTGACCAGCAATGCTTGTAGCCGGAGTGCGCTTGATTGGCCATTCCTCGCGCAATCACAACTTCCGTGTCGATCAGATGATGGCTAGTTCGATCTTTTCTTCCCGTCCCAATCCTCGACTTAACGGTTAAACACAGCCCGCTTCACGCCCAGATTGAATTATGGCGAGGGACAGGTCAGTCACCTGTCCAGCGCTAGCGGCATTCACCAAATGGCGGCGAGCTGCCGATAGTACGTTGGTAGGTCCGACATCGGAGGCTGCAGCGCTGCGTGAACACTAACGATAAGAAGGGAGGATGCGAGCAAAGTGCATATGAGAACGAGACGCATCCTGGAGGACATTTGCCGTAGCTTCCAGCCCAGGAGAAACATAGCTCCCGAAACGGCAATGGGCCAAACAAGCGCTGCTAGGACGAGCAGCGGCGATACAATGGAAAGACCAACAGTTTCGTCGACAATCCACAAGCCGAGGCCGCATACTACACTCCAAAAGAAGTTCAGGAGCCTCAGGTCGCCTGGAAATGGGACGTACGGAAGAAACACGCCCCCAAAAAGTGGCCAGAGACAAAACAATAAAGAGACAGATAGCCTTCGCATTTCATCATCCTCCCAAAAATCATCGGCAGCCCATGTAGGCCCGTGCATTGCCAGCATTTACATCCACGCCCGCCTCGAAAGGAATAACTCCTAGCAGATGCTGAAGACTGCCGCTTGGGTACACGACCGCAATGGTGTGCCCAAGCTTCGGATCGTTATACATCTTCACAACGAAAGTGCTCTGTCCAGGGATTGTCGGCGATTCCAATCCAGTACCATGTACCGAGGGTTCCTTTTGCCATCCTTTCGTAGAAACAGCGGCAGGGTCTGCCACTTTTGCGAAATTTCCGTTGAGTGGCATTATGTTTGTCGTCTCGTTTTGACCAGGATTGAGCTGGGACAATGCTTTCACGGCAGCATCTCGAACAATCTGCTTGTCGTCCTCAGAGCAGACGTTCTTATTCGTGGATGCTGTCGTCGCCGCGGGCGCTTGTTTGGCCACCGGGTCCCGTGGGCTTGGGTTCGAAGGCGCTGGGGCCCCGCTGCTCGGCTTGCCTGAATCCGTGGTGGCGCCGGACGGATTGGAGGAACTCGTAGTCGTTCCTGAGTTGCCACCCGCGCTCGCCATATTCCCAGAGGGGTTCCACGGGTCAACCTCACTTGCCCCTCCACCGTCCAGGAGGCCCTCTATTGAGGCCATGTTGTTACCGTCATGCCCGCCTAAATCGATCCCCGTATTGGGGTTGTTGTTGACGTAGGCGTAGAGATTCAAAGTTTGCGGCTCACCGAACGTCGCATACGGCACGGCGGTCGGCTTCGCCGCCCAGTCCGGTGACATAAATCTTGCTAGGTCGGACGTGTAGTACCGCGCGAAGAAGTAATCGAGCCCGGATTCGGTATCCCGTTCTTTCGATGTGAAGTGGTGCTCGGTGGCATCTGCTGTGCCTGTGCATAGCAGGCCATCACCAAATGGATAGCTATAGCAGACTTCCTCGTTGTTGCCGGCGGCGGTGGTCTGCATGCGGTTGGTGCCCAGCCAGTCGGTCAGGTGGAAATGCCAGGTGTTCGGATGCGGTCCCGCGGTGCCCTCATACGTGCCCAGCAATCGCCCGCCCGCAAAGACGTTCGAATGTACCCACGCGCCCGAATTGTTCAACTCCGTGATCTGGTTGCCGCCGAGATCGAGCAGGTAGCTGGCGCTGATGGTCCCGCCCGAATACTTGGCCAAACGCCGGCCTTCGGCGTCGTACAAGTACGTCGGACTGCCGTTGAGCGAGATGATGCGTCCCTCGGCATCTTACGCGCAATTTAATGGGAACTTCGTATTCTCGGGAACTGAAACCGGCGTGGACTTCGCCGACTTTCTTATCGGAGTGCCGAGCCAGTACAACCAGAGCCAGCTGAATCCCTTCTATGCGCGCAACAAGTATGTGGGCCTGTTTGCTCAGGACAGCTGGCATCTTCTGCCCGGTCTCACGCTGAACTATGGCCGTCGCTGGGACCGGATCGCACCCTGGGGCGAGAAATGCAATCAGATCTCTACCTTCGTTCCCGGCGCTCAGTCACAGGTCTTCCCGGGTGCGCCCGCCGGCATTCTCTACCCAGGTGACCCGGGTATTCCTGGTACCCTTGCGCCGATCAACGGGTCGGAGCGGCCGGAGTTTGCCGGCCAGACCGCCGCCAGATTGGCCAGGTCCACCGAGCCCAGGCCAGTGACCTCGTCGTATCCTGCACCTGTTGAGTATCCACTCGTGCCGCTGCAATAGGTGCCTCCGGCGAGGCAATCGTTGTTGCCCGAGGTAACATCGTGGAATGCGGATGCGTAATCCGAGCTGTTCAACGCCAATGCATACAGGGTGGAATTGGCCAGGCCCAGCCCGGTTGTGAAGTCGAGCTTTTGATTGAGAATCGCCACCATGCCCGCAAAGATTGGAGCGGCGAAGCCGGTGCCACCAGCAACGGTCAGATAACCGGTCGCAGAATCGCGGAATCCGCTGTTGCAGCTTGCCTGCTGCGGGACTGACAGCCACGCGCTTGTATCGCTCGTACAGTACAGGTATTCGGGATTGTTTGGCGAGGAGTAAAGTGCGACGTCCGGCGCCAGGCGATAGCTGCCCGATGGAATTCCGGGTACGCCAGTTTGCCATATCGGACGCGATACGTAGATGCTGGTCCCGCCTCCGCTCGCACTCAACCCATAATTGCTGTCGTCATCATTCCAGGCAATCTCAGGGGTGTACTGCATGAGCCAGCCCCAGCGTGAGCCACAAGCTGCGCCGCGAGCCCTTCCACAGCGCCACAAACGGCAGCGATGAGCCGAGGAAGAAAACACTGCGGACAAGCTGGATGCCGAAAATGGCCGACAGTGAATTCGGTAGTTGTAATCCTGCGATTCCGGCACGGTAATACGGAACCACGATGGGCGCAACGCACATGCCGAACAAGAAGTAGACGGCCGGCCAGGCAAGCCAGGCGATCGCTCCTCTCCAGAGCCATGCCGGCACGGTTCTGCGCGCCAATCCCGCTGGTTGCCCCTGGCTGCCGAAGGAGAATCCGTAAGCGGCCCCGAGAACGACTGCCAGCGTCACGTAGAAGGCGATTACGCCCCCCATGCCGCCATCCAGAACGTGCGTAAATACCCTGACCTCGATTAGACCGTTCAAGCCGTAACCAAGCAGCAGAAATCCACCGATTGCCGCGGCTCTCACGATCGGGGGCGCGGCCAATCCGCGCGCCAGGGGGTACAGTCCCACCACCAGCACCACACCGGCTGCAAGCTCAGTCAGGAACATCGATTGAACGGTCACTCCGCCGGGCAAAGCAATGGGGTTGAGGTGAAATATCCGGTCAATTACTCCGGAAGCGATTGACGCAGCGGCGAAGGCGATCCAGCAAATTACGAGTTTGAAGAGGCCTTTCATCGAAGATCCTCCTTTTTGTGGTTCCTGCGTTGGAATTCAGGCCCGGCCTCCGCATCAACAGATTGCCGCCGATGGCGGAGGCTCACATTCGGCTTGCTCGAGCCGTTCGCGGGTTCGCCGCGCCCAGCTCACCTGTAATTCCATGCCTTCAATCCCCGACTCATAGGCCAGAACCCCCGTGTGCAGGGGGATCTTGGAGCGCATTTCCTCGAGTTTGCCGCGCGACTCTGCGGCGTAGGCGGCCAACTCGCGCTCGAATTCCCGCAGGAATCGAATCGTCGTCGCGCGCGGCACGTTGCCGTCCATGAAAGCGAAGCGCAGCATCAACTCGCTCAACCGAAAGACCGCGTCGTCTCGCGTGACCGGCTGACGAAGCCAGGTAAGAAGTGCTTCCAGGCCATCCGTCGTGAGGGCAAATAGCTGGCGCTTGCGGGGATCGTCTTGCTCGGTTCGGCCTGGAACCGCCTTAATCCAGCCCCGCGCCTCAAGCCGCTTAAGCGCTGGATAGATCGATCCAGGGCTGTCGCTGTAATGGCGCATGCCCGTGGTGGTAAAGGTCTTGCGCAGATCGTAGCCGGACTGCGCCTTCTGTTTCAGCAGGCCGACGAGCGCAAACTCGAGTGCGGACTTGGCTTTCATGATACGATTCGTACTATAGTACGACGCGTACTATCTGTCAAGAATAATTTTCGCGACTTCCGCCGCTCGCCGCTCAGCGATGAATCGTTGTCCCCACCCTCGCAATCGTCCTAGCGGAGTTGAAAAATGATGCGGAAGAAGCAGAAAGAAAGATCGATGATGTGTGCAGGGATCTGTGGGCTGGACTCTTGCAGCGTTTGCCAGCCGGTATAGCGCGGCACTGGGAGTTGCTTTTTGAAATGGACCCAAGGGATCGCTATGCCTCCGCCGTTCTTCAGCGATTTTGCGTGGAGCCGCCATTTGGTGACACTCTTTTAGGACTGGCTGATCGCCTGAAGGCCGATGTATTGATGGGGAAGACTTCGTTACCTTTGGCAAACCCGGCAGCACGCCAGAGACGGCTTCCTTTATTCCCCCACCGCCCGGCGAAGTGGCTCCTTGTCTGGCAGCCTGGGAGAATTTTCTCCACGATTCCGAACTGCCGCCGCTGGTGACCATTGCACTTGCCCACTATCAGTTCGAAGCCATACACCCTTTTCTCGATGGCAATGGCCGCGCGGGACGTTTGCTGGTCACGTTGTTTCTTATCGAAAGGAAGATCCTTCCCGCCCCCTGGCTCTATCACTCGGCGTTTTTTGAAGCATCGCGACGGGACTACTACGAAGGCTTGCGCGCAGTCAGCGAGCGCGGCGCGTGGCAAGACTGGCTGGAGTATTTTTTGCAGGGAATCGCCCGTATGTCCGAAGATGCGGTGAGCCGGGCAACACGCATCAACGACCTGCTGGCTGAGTGGCGGAGGAAGCTGGCCAGCGAATCGACGAACACACCGTTGAAGGTGATCGATCTGCTGGCGGCGAATCCATCCATTACCACCACTGGTGTTGCCGATCGATTGGGACTTGCCTTCACTACGGCACAGCGTGCAATTGAACGGCTGGAAAGAAACGATATTGTGCAACAGACGACGGACGCGAAACGCAACCGCGTCTACTGTGCGCGAGCGCTGCTTGAGATCCTTGAAGAACCGGCTCACCTTACGCCAGAGGCTTCGCAGTGAAAGCTCGCGGCCTTTTCAACTCTCTTGTCATGGCACAGAGGGAACCGGGATTGTTCTTTGAGTCTTGGTTGATGAAGCTGGTAGCTTTTATCTATGAATCCGGCGCAACTTGCTCCCATTCTGACGCCACACGGCCATCTCTCGCTGGCGCGGCGGCACGGGGCAGCGAGCGGGGCGACTGCTTGCCGAACAGCGCAAGACCTTTGGCGGCCCATCCAAGCTTCTGCACCCCTGTCCACACTGCGGGGAGCCGTTCAGCGCACGATCCCTGCTTAATCACACGCCTCGCTGCCCCGCACAATCCGCGGCTGCACGCATGAGTTACGAGGATAATAGCAGCGGTTATATCCATCGATATCGTCGCTCGGGATGCGTTGTTGCAGGACGGCAACGGCGATGCCTGTTGTGAGTTTTCGGACTTGTCCGGCCACAATCTTTGCACCTGATAAAGGCACATCCTCGGATGTCGGATTGGGTGGGCACCGTATGACTCAGTTCGCTCTCATTCTGTTTTCGGGATCCGTTCCTGGCGAAGAAGTTCAATCCACGCGCCCCGTGTGGGGCGCGACGTACGGCATCGGTACGTCCCGGTCACTGTTTTGTTTCAATCCACGCGCCCCGCATGGGGCGCGAATACACCGTTCCGGTCCCGTTGCTGCCTCCTTAGATGGTTTCAATCCACGCGCTCCGAGTGGAGCGCGACGGTTCTACTGTAGCAGTTTTAGTCTCAGCATCCTAGCCTGTCCATTGTGCGAACTGTGCCAAAAACAGATGTGGGGAACGCCACGGAAATAGGCCATGCTGCCCTGCGGGTCGCGGTGTGCGCTCGTACTCCACCGGATACGGCTTGCAAAGCCTTTTGCGACGAGGCATGGAAACGTCCGCTCCGCAGCCTCACACGGCAGAAACTCGAGAATGTCGGCTTGCCCGGAGATGCCGGGCGAAGGGACCGCAGCGGAAGAGTACGCCGCACCAGCATCTCGGGGCGGGATTCGATTTCGGCCGACTGCGCTTTCTCATGCAGCAGTTTGCCCTCAGCGATGAAGAAGTTCTCCTTCCACTGCTGCTCGAGGTGAATCAGTGCCCAGTGCCGCTCGCAGAAGGCGAGATGCTGAAGACCGGACAAAGGAAGGAAATCCTCTTCTCTGTGCATGGCGTTCTGTCTTACTTGTGACGGCTATGCCAGACCCTCGATGAGGGTAATGCCTTGAGGCAGCGCACTGGGATCGGGAGGCACGACGGTGTAGTCCGTGAAAGCGCGAGGGCTTTCAACGTCTGGCTTCTTTCCGACCTTGATTGACTCGAAGAGTCGTTGCGCCTGAGCGTTGCCAAGCTTGCTCTCGTGCTTGAAGATGTAAAGTCCGCGCGTGGCCATGGTGCCTCGCGCCGCGGAGCGGTCCAACTCAAACAAATTAGCGAGGGCCTTCCACAAGAGCTTGAGATCATCGTCGTTGAAGCCGGTCTTTGCGGCAAAGACCGGGTTGATGTAGCCATGCGCGAGATAGAGTCCGTAAGGGATGGTGTACTTGCGCCCCAGCGTTCCTGTGCCGGACTTGATGTCCTTTTCGCCCGTAAATGCCTGCCGTGAGATCGTGTGTTCCGTCGGCAGAATACGGTCAATCGAACGTGCAAAGGTGATCTGCACCGGGCCGCGCACCTGTCCACAGTTAAACTTTGTCGTGCTCATCACGGCGCCGAAGGCGCGCACATCGAAGAAATTCCTGCACATCCATCCGCGTGCCTTCTCGATGTGCGAAGGCTTGGTGTCCTTGCCCTTGGCTTCAGGCTTATCCTCGCCCTCCCATTCCTCGAAGGGCTCCCGCTGACGGCTTTCGAGCGTGTTGCCGCTTTGTACAAAAATGCGATTATTCTGCTCTTTAACCGAGCCGATGGCAGTGGAGTACGAAACATAGTCCCGAATCTTGCGCTTCAAGCAAACGTCGGAGACGAGCCCTTGAAACGTCTCAGGATCGAAGCGCGGACAGTTGTCGGAATCCGGGTCTCCATTCGGGTTGCCGTCCTCGCAGTCAAACAGAAAGACGAAGTCGTAGCGGCTCTCAATCGTGCTCATTAGTTCTTCTCCTGATCGGTAGATTCGTTAAGGGATTCGTTAGCCGCATCGTTGGCTTGCTTGCGATCCTGCGCCTGAGAACGTGATCGGGCCTTCTGGTGGTAGTAGCCGAGGGCAAAAAGCCCTTGGCCATCGAGCCCGAGCTTGCCTGGAAAGGCACCGCTCGCTAACGGTTGAAGGAGGTTGTGCAACTCTTGAAGCCGACCGTCGATGATATACGCAACGAACGGCTTGTACCTGCGCAGCTTGCGCAGATGCTCTTGTGCAAGACTCTCAATCATCGGGAAAGCAGCGGCGGGATACGTCGATGCCAAAGCAAAGTAGCGATCCAGAATCGATGAATTCAGTTCGCTCTCACTTGATGAGCGTTGCAGGTTTTCAAACTCCGCCATCAGTCGGCCACAAACATACGCCGGAAATGGGCAGGTGGGGTCCAGTCCTTCACTCATTTGTTTTGCTCCTCCCTGTTGTCGAAACAAATCGTTAATGCACATGCGGATCAGGCCAATGGGCACGCGCAGTCTGGCCAATGACCTGGGGTCGCTCTTCTTCTCTCCCGCGTTTTCCTTCAAGTCGATACCGCCAGGGTGGTGCAGGCGTGTGAGCGCAGTCGAAAGTACGGAGTAGCCAAGCGGCAGCCCTTCAATCGCGCGGCGCAGCAAGGCCAAAACAATGTGGTTGTCGGGCCTGCCTTGGCGATCCAGAGCATAAAGCAGTTGCAACAGCCGCACGGGAGCGGGTTCCTCCCAGGGAAACTCGACGCGCAGTTGTTCGTGCCAGTTCCCTAAGTTCTCTTTCACCTCCGCAAGCGCAACATCCACCCAGTGGTGAACCCGCAGGCGCCCCCCGTTGGCGGAAACAGCGATCATGTAGAAACGGTTTGCATCGGGTCCGCTGCGTGGATCAAAGCTGAGGAGCTTTTTTACTTGCTCGGAATCAGCCCGGTCGATCAGATCAAGCGCATCCAGGTCCGCGGCATTCCTGAGCCAATAAAGGAAACCAATACCCCCAATGTCTTTGCGTCGTCCCTTGTCCTGCTTAAGCAGATCGTTTATGGCCAGCACGTAGGCCAGTGCGCGACCCGGCGAGACCGGACTATTCCGGCTTTTCTTCCAGCCATAGGAGCGAAAGGCCTCTTTATCAAAGGACATCAGTGCAACGCCGGCGGCTTGCCCTCCGAGGCTCACTACGCCTTTGATCCTCTCGTGGGTACGGGCGATGGGTCCGAAGTTGCCGGAGATCAGGCACTCGCCCTTGTTGCCCTTCATGCGCTCATCAAACTCACGCTGATAGTGTTTGCGCCAGAACTGCTGGACCGACTCGCGCTCAACCAATGGCTCGCCGACCGAAAGTGCAACGATTGTGCCGCGCTTGACATCTTGCAGTGCATCGCGAGCCTTATTCACCTGTTCAGGATTCTCGTAAAAGCAAATGCACGCTCCCAGCGCGGCGTCTCCAGTTTCCGCTGCCGCTTTGCCGATGAGTGCTACAAAAGCTTTGTGATGTCTTTTGGCTTTCGCTTTATCGGCTTTCTTGTCGGGAGTCCAGGGACCAATGCCGAGGACGTAAGTAATTTCGTCGGTTGCCAGCAATGGATGTTCCCCACTGACTCGAATCACTGACGAGCGGGGTACGCTCATCTGCATGGGAATCTGCACCTGCTTGTTGCCACGCGTCTCAGTCGTCATGCGTTGCGTCGCATTCAAAAACGTTCCTCCCGGCGAGATTTCGAGCAGCCACGGCACGGGCTTCACCTCCCAAGCCGCATTGTTCAACTCATCGGACAGATAGTTGTCTGCGTATTCGGCTAGCGCCTGTACGAACATGCGAGTACCTCCTCGCGCCGGCGTTTGTCGGCCAGAACCGTCTCTGGCGCAGTAACCATCACGCCATTCTCCAGGCGCGCTTCGAAGAATGTGGCTCGATTCCCTTCGGGAAGAAAGACGATGTCATAGAGCATCCGGCCAATTTCCATCGAGACTTGAATGGGCTGGTCTTCCTCGCGAGGAGGGCCAAACTCGGCGGCAAACTCGCGGCAGCCAAGATAGGGCCGCTGGAAGCATTGCCCCTTTTCTACGCGCCGTCGCATCATCTCGACATACTTTACGGGCGTGTTATCGCCGGAGGCGTCGAAGACCCGCGGATACGCGTCGATCCAGTAGGCAACCTCGCGCAGCAGCGCTGTATTGCGCGGCGTTCCATCGGTGCCGATTCCCGCTCCGGCGATTAGCGGTTCAAATGTAGACGTATTGCGCATCCATTTCTTGATTGCAACCGGCGAGACCTTGCTCTGGACCTCGTTGCGGAGCACGCTCAACATGCGAATTGGCCTCAGCACCGTGATGCTAGTGACGATCCATCGCATCTGCGGACGCCAGCAGATGGCGTCCAACACGTTGCGCGCCGCTGAAGGCGTCATTACCGGGTAAGAGAATCGTTCTACCTTGGCCTCCGGCCGCGTGAAACACGCAAAGTCCCCGGAGACTCGAACGCGGACAGTGGGAATGGGCATCGATAATAACCTCCATTTCCATTCATGTGCATTAATACTCTCCAGGTTTCCTGAAAAGTAGTAGGCTGGAAATGCTTTAGCGGAAGGGGGAACCCTATGGATGCACAAAATGCATTTCCCATTCTTGCTTGCCCCGGCTGGCGGCAGGCTGTTGCAGCGGCCTGCCAGCGGGTTGAGACCCTTAGATGTGTCAGGAGCGATCCGGAGGGCGAAGCGTCTACGCTCTTGTTGAGAATTAAGTAGACTTGAAACCTACGGGAACTCTAAATGAGGAATCCGCCGTGTGGGCTCAGCCCGACAATGTAGCGTTGCAAAGTGCGGCGCAACGATGGTGTGATCTCCCCTGAAAAACGCAATTGCTCGATTGCCTTCCGCGCCTCCTCATCGTCCGGGACAAAAACATCCCGCGTCCGGTTCGAAACCATGTCAAACTCCTGGGCCAGCGGTGCGAATCGCTTATGCTCACGGTATTCCACCAACTTCAGCCCGAGGTCTGTTCCAATTCCTCCATGATACCGCTTGGAATACAGACGGACTGCATTCGCAGAATCCGCCTGCACGCTACGTTCAAGACCCATGTCTCATTCGACGGCCTCTTGAAGGACGCTCTCCGGTTCTATCCGGACCGGATCATCCTGGGCGAGGTGCGCGGAGTTGAGGCGCGAACTCTGCTCGATTCCTTTAATACGGGCCATTCCGGACCTCTGGCTACCATCCATGCGAACTCCGCCGAAAAGACTCTTTGCCGCTTTGCCAATCTTGTCATGCGCGGACATGCTCAGACGACCTTTTCCGACACCGAAGCGGAGACCTCAGAGGCGGTCGATTTCGTGGTCCATGTCGAGCGCCAGCCTGGACGCAGAGCGATCCGGGAGGTATTGCGGCTGAATGGCTATGACCGCAAGTCGGAACAGTTTCGATTCGAACTCGCATTCGGCGCTGAATCAACCACGAATTCAGGGAGCTTATTCGCCCAGCGATTTCAGGCTGTAAATGTCACCGGTTAGGACAGGTCGGTCGAGCGCGTTCCCACACTCCAGACGTGGTCTCTCCGGCAAATGTAGTGCCAGTTCTAACGAGACAAACTGGTATCACCGACCTGCCCAGCAAAACTGAGCCAAGCGGCGTTGAAGATTTCGTCCACCGCTTCGTGCAACACTAACTCTTCTCTGGATGGCCCTAGGTTGCAATCCCGTTCGCGCCAGAGCATCATTCTTATAATGCAAGAGTTGCTCTCGAAAACAGATGATCCCCAAAAACCGCTCAGTGAACGAGAATTCTACCAGCTTCGGCTCGAGGATTCAGACGACATCTGGCGGCCTGGTTTCATCGTGAAACAGGCACATGCTCAGTGGAGCGAGATCGACCGGGATATCCTGTGGGATGATTTTGAATCGGAGCGATTATCGACTCTCGAAGAAGTCAAGGGGCGATACGAGGCTCGGAAGCTTGCTCTGGTTGAAAAGGGATTCATCTACTCTGACATGGAACTCTTCTGACGCGGAGCCAACAGTACAACGTCGAGACGAACTTCACGCATATGGTCCCAACAAGCGATTCGGATAATCCCCCGGCTGTTCGCGAAAGAAGCGCTGTTGATAAGGCGATGGACAGCCTGTTTATTCCTGTGCAGTTTTGCCTTGTGGGACTCTTACTAGTCGGGGTATACATTGGCGTGATTCAAGGCGCATGGATTCCCCATCGCTTCGACATGTCTGTCTGGATTCAAGGGGATTGGCAAGACGGCGAGTATCGCAGTTGTCAATTTCTCCTGCCGGCTTCGCGTTTGTTCTGCGGAAGCTGGGAAGGCGCTCGCCATGGGGGAAGTTTGTCGGAGTTTATCTCGCAAGTGAGCAATGATGATTTCACTGCCGCATTCAATGCGGCAATGACCGGGAGCGCTGAATCAGAATGGACATCCCTCGGCAAATACTTTCATGTGCTGCGCGTAACTTTCCACGGGCGATTTCAGAGGTCGGATCGTGACCGAGTTGTGATGTCTTGGCTCTGTCAGCGTAAGGACGACGCTTTGGTCTGTAAAGCGCCGAATTGAGAGCGCCCTAATTCGAGAAGGGGATCCCAGACACAGTATCGGCACCCATACTACAGAATGCAGTCGCGGATCATGCTAATCGCGATTGGCGATTCTCATGGTTGCGTTGCCTTTCTGCCATTTAGAGCTTCGAGCTGCGAGACGCAAGCCCGCAAAGTACCCCAAGCAAATCAACAACTTAGGTGATAATATCCGCGCGGTGGCTGGACCTCAAGCTTCTCCAAAAGCAGGTTGCTAATCAAATTGGTGTTGACGAAGCCACGATTACGAACTGGGAGCGCAACGCATCCCACCCAGCTGTCCGATACATCCCGGTGATCCATCGGTTCCTAGGCTACGACCCACCGCCGGCTGTCGACTCCCTCCCTGGACACCTTGTCGCCGCGCGCAGAGTGCTCGGCCTGTCGCAGCGGAAGATGGCCGCGAAGCTGGGTGTTGATCCGGCGACGCTTATGGGTTAGCAAGCCGGATGCGTCAGCCCACAGGCAAGAGCTTAGATTTGATCGCGAGAATTCTTCAGATTAGGTAACGGTGGATTGCAGCGGTGGCAAGTCTCCAGTTGGAGACCATCGGGCACAGCGGCTGTTCGCAATCAAGTCGCGGCTGATCGAGGCAGCGACAGATGGCGCTGCTGCGGGGAAAGCTTCTGCCCATTTCACAATCGTGCCCAACACTAGTTTCTCCTGGTCCAGTTTTCCGGGTTTGGGTGAACCTGCCAGTTTGTCTCATCTCTTCTGGTACAGAATCTGCCGGGCAACCCAGACAACATTCGCTTCGAATCCATAACTTGAAGGCCTCTTCGCAGTCGCTGTGGGCATCGTCCTACAATTATCGACACTGCATTCCCACAACTCTTACTCCATTTGTCCGATAGCTGAACTCCGGCCATATTCCGATGAGCGTCGGTGAGACATGAAACCGGCGGAGAGCTTCTTCTGCAGGTTTCCGTCGGACCCCTCTCGTTGTAGAGGTCCGAACCCACTCATGAGCTGGCAGGAGCCGCTTTTGGCTCCGTGGAGAACACGCACATGCAAGATCAGGATGTGATTCGCGAATTCCTCGTCGAGAGCCACGAGAACCTCTCGCGCCTGGATCAGGAGCTCGTAAAACTGGAAGCGCGCCCGAAGGACGCGGCGTTGCTGGCCAGCATCTTCCGCACCATTCACACCATCAAGGGCACGTGCGGTTTCTTCGCGTTTTCGACGCTGGAGCGGATCACGCATGAAGCGGAGAGCCTTCTCAGCCAGCTAAGGGACGGCAAGCGGCTTCTGACACCGTCTCTCATCTCTCTCATCCTGGAAACGGTCGACGCTACCCGCAAGGTGCTGGCTTCCATCGAAGCGAGCGGAGAAGAAGGGCCGGAACGGTTTGAGGAGCTGGCCGAGCGATTGCGCCAGGCGGCGCAGTCGCCGGCGGGCGCCGAGATCAAGCTCGGCTCCGATTTGGCGCTCGCTGCATTGATGGAATCTCAGGACAAGAACGGCTCCTGCGATATTCCCGAGGGGCAGAAAACCGAAACGACCGGCACGAAATCTTCCGCTGTGGCCGATGCCAATATCCGGGTGGGCGTTGGGCTTCTGGACAAGCTTATGGATCTGGTGGGAGAGCTGGTGCTTACCCGTAACCAGATCCTGCAATTCAACACCGAACGCGAAGATGCCGCACTCAATGCCACTTCACAGCGCCTCAACCTGATCACCACCGAGCTGCAGGAGGGCGTCATGAAGACGAGAATGCAACCGATCGGCATGGTCTGGAACAAGCTGCCGCGGGTGGTGCGCGACATGGCCGTCGCCCTGGGCAAGCAGATCCGGCTGGAGATGGACGGCGCCGATACCGAACTCGACCGGACCATCATCGAGGCGATCAAAGATCCGCTCGTGCACCTGGTTCGCAATTCGTGCGATCACGGCATTGAGCCGCCGGATGCGAGGACGCGCGCCGGCAAGCCGCCGGAGGGCAGACTCACCCTTCGCGCCTATCACGAAGGCGGGCAAGTCAACATCGAGATCGGCGATGACGGGGCAGGGATTGACGTCGCGCGTGTCAAACAGAAGGCCGTGGAGAAGGGGCTTCTGCGGCCCGAACAAGTAGAGAAGCTCACCGATCGCGAGGTGCTCAACCTCATCTTCCAGCCCGGCTTCTCGACAGCGCAAGCCGTGACCAACGTTTCAGGACGCGGCGTCGGCATGGATGTGGTCAAGTCCAATATTGAGAAGATCGGCGGTGTCGTCGACGTTTTCAGCCGGCCCGGTGAGGGCACCACAGTCAAACTCAAAATCCCTCTCACTCTGGCCATCATTCCCGGCTTGGTGGTTGCCAGCGGAGGAGAATGTTTCGTCATTCCCCAGGTCAGTCTGCTGGAGTTGGTTCGCCTGGAAGGGGATTCCTCGGAGAAGCACATCGAGCATGTGCATGGAACGCCGGTCTATCGTCGGCGCGGGAGCCTGCTGCCGGTTGCCTATCTCAATCAGGTGCTGGAGCTCGATTCGGCCGAGCGAGCCGATGCGGTCAGCATGGTCGTGCTGCAGGCCGAAGACCGTCAGTTTGGCCTGGTTGTAGACGGTATCAACGATACCCAGGAAATCGTGGTCAAGCCCCTTGGCAAGCAGTTGAAGGGGCTCACGGTATACGCCGGCGCGACGATCATGGGCGATGGCCGCGTAGCTCTCATCCTCGACGTTCTCGGTATCGGCCAGAGCGCCGGGGTGCTCACCGAATCGCGCGAACAGAGCCGTGCGGCGGCGGAACAGAAGTCGCAAGCGAGGATCGAACAGCAGCGGCTGCTTCTGTTCCGGGCCGGCTCCTTCGATCGTCTGGCGGTGCCACTCTCTCTGGTCGCCAGGCTGGAGGAGTTTCCGCAAGACTCCATCGAGCATGCGGGCGGATGCCCGGTGGTGCAATACCGGAACCGCATTCTTCCCCTTGTATCTCTGCGCGCCGTGCTTGAGCCCGGCGCCACCGGCCAGAATCAGACCTCCGATTCGGTGCAGGTGGTGGTATTCAACGACGGCGATCGCAGTGTGGGTGTGGTGGTCGACCAGATACTCGATGTCGCCGAAGAGGCGGTGACGGTTCGCCAGAACTCGAGCCGCCGAGGGCTGCTGGGCTCGGGCGTGGTGGGTAAACGGGTGACCGACTTTCTCGATCTCAACCAGGTCATTCACGCCACCACCGAGTCCTGGGTCCAGGGCGCCGGGAGGGCTGCGAGCAGCAAGAACATTCTTGTCGCTGAAGCCTCGGCGTTCTCGCGTGGTCTGATCCGGAGCAGCCTGGACATGGCGGGCTACCGGGTTCAGGAGGCCGCGAATCTCGACGAGACGATTCACCTGCTGGAGCAGCAACCGGCAGACCTAGTCGCAGCGGCGCTGGAGCTTCCGCCCAACGGCGGCGCCGCTCTGCTCGCGGCCATGCGCGGGCGACCGGAGTGGAAACAGATTCCCGTCCTGGCGCTGGCTGATTCGACCGGGCAAACCCAGTCATCAGCCGCCCTTTCGGCGGGCTTCCAGGATTGCCAGGCAAAGTTCGACCGAGCGGCCATGCTGGAGTCGGTGGCGCGCCTGGCCTCGGCGCCGGCTTCGGCTGAGATGGAACCGGTATGCGTGGGAGAGGAGTAATAACCGATGGCAACCGATATTACAACCCGGAAATCCGAACTTACGCAGACCAGCGGGCAGTTCTCAACGTTTTTCGTGGCCGACCTGTTTTTCGGCATCGATGTTCACAGCGTTCAGGAGGTGTTGCGTTACCAGCAGATGAGCCACGTGCCGAAGGCCCCGGAGGTCATCGAAGGACTGATCAACCTGCGCGGACAGATCGTGACCGCAATCGATATGCGGCGGCGGCTGAAATTGCCGCCACGCGCCGGGGACCAGACTCCGACCAACATGGTGGTCCGCACCGAAGACGGCGCGGTGAGCCTGCTGGTCGACGAGATCGGAGACGTGCTAGATGTCGATGCCGGCAGCTACGAGCGGCCGCCGGAGAACCTCGATCCCGACGCGCGCGATCTCATCCGAGGCGTGTACAAGCTGAAGGACCGGCTGCTGCTGGTTCTGGATACCGAGCGAACCGTTGATCTCACCGTGGGAAGTGTGGAGTAGCGCCCGCAATGCGGTCACCACTGCGCAAGAGGACTGACGCTACGCAGGCATATAGCGCCGGCCGCGATTGCGGCCAGGATTAACGCGGGGCGGCGCGCCAAGCCGGGATCAGGGAGACACGGTCAATGCGGAAGCTGAAAGCGAGAATGTCAATGCTGAAATCGAAAGTGTGGCTGTCATGTCTGGTTTTACTGACCACTGCGATCGTACCTCTCAACGCGCAAAACAACCGTGCCGGAAGATGCGAGATTGCGCTGAGCGCTATCGGCGCGGCCGGTGAAACCGCTGCGCCAAACCCGGCTCCAGCTCCCACCATCGTCCCCAAGCCAGCCGCGGCCATAAGCGCTGTGAATCTTTCGGGATTGCTCGATGCGCTCTTGAAGAAAGGAGTGCTTACGCCTTCCGAGGTCAATGCCCTGCGCATCGCAGATCCCGACTCCAAACTGCAACTCCTAATTGAAGCGCTCACTCGCAAAGGCGTGTTGAATGTGGCGGACTTGTCCGCGACTTCGGCCGCGTCTCCGGCCGCCACTATGACCCCAGCCCCGGCCGCAACACCGGTCCCGGCCACCGGCACTAGGCCCGCGCCGAAACCGCAGGCTGCCCCCGTGCCGCAACCCGAACTTGCAGAATTGATCCAGCCCACCGTGTCCGTGGTTCCTGCGATCGTTCCACTGCGCGTGCTGGCCTTCGACCCTCCCAAACCCGGCGGTTTAGCCGGTCTCAAGGTCGGCTCGGTCACCTTCACACCGTTCGGCTTCATCAAAGGAACCGCCGAGCAGGACAGCAGTTCGCCCAATGGCGACGACTTTCCAATTCCCGCCGGTCTCATGCTGCTGCCCGGCAGCAACACCGGTCCGAATGCCGACCCCGAGTTCCACATGAAATCGCGTCAAAGCCGCATGGGGGTCAATCTCGAGTGGCCCAGCATTTCTAAGAAGATGGTCCTCACCGGCCGGCTCGAAGCGGACTTCGAAGGCAACTTTAATGAATCGGATAACGCCGACGTCACTTCGATTCGCAACCCCAACTTGCGCTTGCGTCTGGCCTACGCGCGCGTCGACTACGGCGTCGCCGAGAGGACCAGCCTGTTCTTCGTGGGCGGACAGGACTGGACCCTGTTCGGTTCAAAGGCAATGCCCAACATGCTCGATACCACCTGGAACGCCGCCGACTACGGCGCCATCTACAACCGCTCGCCGCAGTTCCGTTTCGGGGTTGTGCAGAAGCTAGGCGGATCTTCGCGTGACTTCAAGCTCTCGCCTGAGTTTGCGATCATGATGCCGAGTTCGGGACAGGTGGAGAAGTTCACCTTCTGCACGCTGGCGGCTGTCGATTGCGCGCCCGGAGCCTCACCCACCGATGGCTTCCTCAGCCAGGTCGGCGAGGCCGAGCGTCAGGGAGCCGACTCCGACCGTCCCGAACTGAACGCCGGACTGACATTGCAATTCCGGCTAGACAAGGCCCCTGCGGTCGCTCCCGCTCAAATCTTATGGACCGGAATGTACGGACGCCGCAGATCAATTGTTGCCAATACAGCCGAGGACCTTATTGGCGACGAATATCCAACCGCCTTGGTAGCAGGAACCCCGCTGGCCAAGGGTTTTACCGCCAGCAGCGACATGTACGGCAACCAGATCGCCGCGCAGTTGCCCACCCGCTGGTTCACTTTGGTAGTGAGCGGCTATCGTGGCGCCGACATGCGCCAGGTGCTGGGTGGCCAGCTCACGAGCAACTACACCAATACGACCGGCCTCTTTCCAATTCCTCTGGTCAACGCGAACGGAGGAACTCCTGCGCCCTTCTTCCTGGGCACTGGCGTGGATGACGTCGCAGGCACACTCTCCGGCTTTGCCCTGCTCGGTTGCAAGGTGAATCCAGGCGCGGGAACATGCACCCCCGGCAATGTTGTGGTTGCTCCGGAGCACGGCGTGCGCGCCTATGGCGGATTCGCCGAGCTGGGCCTGCCGCTTTCACGCTGGTTCAGCGCCAATCCAAAGGGCTACAACGCGGGGTGGCAGCTCTATTTTCACGCCGGCAAAGACCAGCTTGTGCATCGCGATGCCGCCATGCAGCTTGGGTTGCTCGATGGAGCCGGCCCCAACCAGATCGGCCAGGGGATGGGCATTCCAATGATTGAGGGCGAGTTTGTTGGGGCGACTCTCTATTACAAGATCAACCAGTGGTGCGCATTTGGCCTCGAGCCGACACATTACAGCTCTCGCGCCGTACCCGAGCTAGGCAAATTCTGGGCCATTGCGGCCACGCCGTCCCGCATCTGGCAAGACCAGCGATTGGAATTTGGACCGGTCTTCACGTTTTAGTGCAGTGACCGAGGTCAAGCCGGACGGCCGAAAAACGCCGCCCGCCCGGCAGTGACCGGTTTAGAGCATCGTCGGCGCTGGATCGTGCGTCAGCGCCCGTCAATTAGCGAACTAACCAGCTTCAGGTTCGTACTCCTCCCGGCTGTCCGCCAGGAACGCACGGCCGGGGAAGGAAACGAATGCTAGCGAAAGGGAGGAGTGAACTTTATGGCGACAGTATTGGTTAATGAAGGCCGGAAGTCACATGGTGCCGGCCACAGCAACGGTCACGGGAACGGGCATGGAGATCCGGAACGCGCCGGGCACAAGGCGCCCACGGTTGAAGACGACTCGATGCTTGTCTTGCACGAGATCATGCGCCTGGTGGACGCAGTCAAGGAAGGGCGCCTCTCCGAGCGCGGCAAGGCAACCTTGTTCAACGACTTTCATCGCGAGATGATCCAGGGCGTCAACGAGATATTGGACGCCTTCATCGCACCGTTGAAAGTCGCGTCGAATTGCGTGGAACGTATCGGTAAGGGCGAGATTCCGGCCAAGATCACTGACACCCACTACGGAGATTTCAACACCCTCAAAAACAACCTGAATGCCTGCATCGACGGCTTGAGCGGTCTGACGGAGGCCAGTACCGTACTGCAGAGGATGGCGACCAACGACTACAGCCAACAGGTCGAGGGGAAGTATCAGGGCGTGTTCGCAAGCGTCGGCCAAGCCGTCAACGGCGTTCGGACCAGGATCGTGCATCTTGCCAGCACGGTCAAGAACGTCTCGCAAGGAGACCTGGGCGAGTTGGACGAGTACCGCAAGATCGGACGCCGTTCCGAGGCCGACATACTGGTGCCATCGTTAATTGGACTGATGGCCAGCCTCAAGGCGCTGGTGGATGACGCCAATATGCTGGCCCAAGCCGCCGTCGAAGGCAAGCTGTCGACCCGCGCCGATGCCAGCAAGCACCAGGGCGAGTATCGCAAGGTGGTGCAGGGCGTAAACGATACGCTCAACGCGGTCATCGGGCCGCTCAACGTGGCCGCCGAGTATGTGGACAAGATGAGCAAGGGCGAGATTCCGGCCAAGATTACTGACACCTACTATGGAGACTTCGACACCCTCAAGAATGACTTGAACGCGTGCATCGACGGCCTTGGCGGCCTCTCGGAAGCGAACGCCGTGTTGCAGAAGATGGCGGCCAACGACTACAGCCAACAGGTCGAGGGGAAGTATCAGGGCGTGTTCGCAAGCGTCAGCGAAGCCGTCAACGGCGTTCGGACCAGGATCGTGCATCTTGCCAGCACGGTCAAGAACGTCTCGCAAGGAGACCTGGGCGAGTTGGACGAGTACCGCAAGATCGGACGCCGTTCCGAGGCCGACATACTGGTGCCATCGTTAATTGGACTGATGGCCAGCCTCAAGGCGCTGGTGGATGACGCCAATATGCTGGCCCAAGCCGCCGTCGAAGGCAAGCTGTCGACCCGCGCCGATGCCAGCAAGCACCAGGGCGAGTATCGCAAGGTGGTGCAGGGCGTAAACGATACGCTCAACGCGGTCATCGGGCCGCTCAACGTGGCCGCCGAGTACGTGGATCGCATTGCCAAGGGCGACACTCCGCCGAAGATCACCGACAGCTATAACGGTGACTTCAACACCATCAAGAACAACCTGAATGCCTGCATCGACGCCATCAATCAGCAGGCCCAGGCGGCACAGGCGATAGCCGCCGGTGACTTGTCGGTCGCGATCAATGTCCGATGCGAAGCCGACGTGGTGGCCAAGAGTCTGGTGGGAGTCTCGACCGCGCTTCAGGACATGGTCGCCGATACCGTGATACTCAGCAAAGCTGCTGCCGATGGCAGGGTTGGCGTGCGCGCCGAGGCTACCAAGCACCAGGGCGAGTACCGCAAAATCATTGAGGGCATGAACCAGACCCTGGAAGCGGTCGTTGTGCCGCTCAAGGCTACGGCCGAGAGTGCCAGTACTCTGGCGTCGTCTTCAGAAGAACTCACGGCGGTCAGCCAGCAGATGGCGGGCAACGCAGAGGAGACCGCCACGCAGGCCAACGTGGTGTCGGCGGCCAGCGAGCAGGTCTCGAGGAATGTCGCCTCGGTGGCGTCTGCCTCCGAGGAGATGCAGGCCTCGATCCGGGAGATCGCCAAGAACGCGAACGAATCGGCACGCGTGGCCAAGAATGCGGTCAGCGTGGCACATTCCACCAACGACACGGTTAAAAAGCTCGGTGAGTCGAGCCAGGAGATCGGCAACGTGATCAAGGTGATTACCTCGATCGCGCAGCAAACCAATCTACTGGCGCTCAATGCCACCATTGAGGCCGCGCGCGCCGGCGAAGCGGGCAAAGGCTTCGCCGTGGTGGCGAACGAGGTGAAGGAACTGGCCAAGCAGACCGCCAAGGCTACTGAAGAAATCAGTCAGAAGATCGAGGCGATCCAGGGCGACACCAAGGGCGCGGTCAAGGCGATTGAGGAGATTGGTACGATCATCAACCAGATTAACGATATCTCCAATAGCATCGCCTCGGCGGTCGAAGAACAGACAGCCACGACAAATGAGATCGGCCGCAGTGTCACCGAGGCTGCTCAGGGTGTGGGCGACATCGCCAAGAATATCGGCGGTGTGGCCATAGCAGCCAAGAACACCACACAAGGCGCCAACGATACGCAGAAGGCGTCGCAGGAGTTGAGCCATATGGCGGCCCAGCTCCAGAAAGCCGTCTCGAAGTTCACGTTTTGATCGAGTCGACTCACAGGGAAGCGGCCTGGCGGATGGCATGCATCCGCCAGGCCGCTTCCGATCTTTCGGCAGCCGATTGCGGGTAAAGCGATGGTTAAAGCACTGGTGGTAGACGACTCAAAGGCCATGCGGACAATCCTCCATAAGGCCTTGAAGGAAATCGGGTTCGAGATTCTCGAGGCGGCCAACGGAAGAGAGGCCCTGGAGGTGATCGGCGCCGAACGGACAGCGGTGACACTGATCCTGCTGGATTGGAACATGCCCGAGATGGATGGGCTGGAACTGCTCAAGCGGTTGCGTCGGACCCCGGAATTCTCTTCGCTGGTGGTGGTCATGATAACCGCCGAGACCGAACTGGATCGCATATCGGAGGCTCTCGAGGCGGGCGCCAACGAGTACGTGATGAAGCCCTTTACCAAAGACATCCTCGCCGGCAAGATCGAGATGACTGGAATCCATCCTTGAGGAGCACGACATGGCTGCGGTGAACAGACGATTGCTCCAACCGGGAGAGCGGATTCGTGTGCTCGTGGTGGACGACTCCGTTGTCATCCGCCGCCTGGTAACTCATGCCCTCGAGCTGGATCCGGTGCTTGAAGTGGTGGGAGTGGCTGCGAATGGCTCGATCGCATTGCAACGGATTCCGCAGTTCAATCCCGATGTTCTCACGTTGGACATCGAGATGCCGGAGATGGACGGTCTGGAGACGTTGCGGCGCCTTCGGCGCAACTATCCCCAACTACGAGTCATTATGTTCAGCACGCTCACCGAACGCGGCGCTGCGGTGACCCTGGAAGCATTAGCTTTAGGGGCCGATGATTATGTGACTAAGGCTTCTAACGAAGGGTCGCTCGACCGCTCCATGACGCGGCTGCGTGAAGAGCTGGTTCCAAAGATCAAACAGTTCTTTCTTCTGCCGGGGCAGGGTTGCGCTGCGGCCAGGCTGGAATCGGCACGGCTTTCCGCAGCGCCTTCCCTCTGGCAAGCCACGCGGGCCCTGCACAGTGGGAAGGTGCAACCCAAAGTTGTGGCGATCGGAGTCTCTACCGGGGGGCCGACCGCTCTGGGCGCGATCCTGCCGCAATTGCCGGCCGGATTTCCTTTGCCTGTCCTGGTCGTACAGCACATGCCGGCTCTTTTCACGCGCTTGCTCGCCGAACGTCTTTACTCCTCCTGTCGGCTAGCCGTCGAAGAGGCGAGACAGGGCGGCCGAGTGGATGCCGGCAAGATACTCATTGCCCCGGGAGACTTTCACATGAAGGTGACTAACCGCGGTGACGGCGTGCATGTGTATTTGGATCAGTCGCCGCCGCAGAACTCCTGCCGCCCGGCCGTCGATGCGCTTTTTTCCTCGGTCAGCGAGGTATATGGCGGTGCGGTCATCGCCGTCATATTGACGGGCATGGGGCAAGATGGGTTGCGCGGGGCAGAGATCCTTAAGGTGCGGGGGGCAAGCATTCTCGCACAGGATGAGGCTTCGAGTGTCGTGTGGGGGATGCCCGGCGCCGTAGTGAATGCCGGCTTTGCCGACCGCGTGTTACCGCTGGACCAGGTCGTGCCGGAGATACTGCGCAGGACGGACCGGATTTAAGGGGAATGTATGGGCAGCCACACATCAGCCGCGGCGATCCAACCGGAGAACTACCGGTTCCTTCAGCAGCATGTTTATTTTCATGCGGGAATCGTCCTCGAAGATGACAAGCATTATCTGTTCGAGAGCCGGCTCGCGCCCATCATCAGGCAACTTGGTCTCGGCTCGATTGACGACTTGTGCGCACTCCTCCAGACCTCTCGCCAGATAGAGGTTGGCCGCCGGGTGGTGGAGGCCATGACAACCAACGAAACCTACTTCTTCCGGGATCTGGCTCAGTACGATGCCATTCGATCGTTTCTGCTCCCCCGGCTCAAGGAAGAACGGCGCGACACCAGAAGGCTGCGGTTCTGGTCGGCTGCGGCTTCGACCGGACAGGAGGCTTATAGCATGGCCATGCTTCTCATAGAGGCAGGGTTGAGCGACTGGAACGTTGAGATTCTGGGCACTGACTTTTCCTCGCAGGTCCTTGAGCGTGCCCGATCTGGCAAGTACCATCAGATTGAGGTGAACAGGGGATTGCCGGCTGCGCTCCTGGTGAAGTACTTCCGGCGATGCGGTGTGGAGTGGCAATTGAGCGATGTGGTGCGCCGGATGGTCAGTTTTGAGCCGATTGACCTGCGCAGCAGCATGCACGCCTTCGGGCCTTTCGACCTGATCTTCTGCCGCAACGTAATGATCTATTTCGACGAGGAAACGAAACTGCGCATTCTGAAAGAACTTCACCGCACCCTGTTTCGAGGCGGTTGGCTGCTGCTCGGCGGCGCTGAAACTGCATTCTGCGTCGAGGAGTGGTTTGAAAGACTGACCGTGGGAAATGCAACCATCTACGTCGCCCGCTGAGAGCGGCACTCCTCCCGGCCGGATTGGGCATTGATATAGAGCGAAAGCACTCTTAGCCCCTTACTCGGCTGCACGAGAATCTGGCGATATCTCCGAAACGAGGTCAATGCATCGAAGAACAGCCGTTTCCCGTTGCTGGAGCTTTGCATCAAAGCGGCCGCTCCGGGACAGCCCACGGTTTCCGGAGTCATTGCTTATGCGGCGACCGTAATCATCTCCGCCCACTCCATCGCTTCCCAATGCGAAGCTGCAACGAACTCCTCGGGCAATTGCAGTTGAGCGCACATGGATGCAACGTTTTTCCAGTCTCCTGACTCGACCGCCAGCACCAGTTTGTGGATCGTTGCCAGTCTGCCTGTCCCTTCCAGCAGAACCGTTTTGATCTCACGGTCCAGTGGCAGGTCCTCCATCACCATTTCCATGGGGATCTCCAGTATCGAATCCATCAGAGACAGCAGTCCCAACAGGAACAGGTCGCTTTTGCCATGGTCGATTCTGTTCCCGAGCAACTCGCTGAGTCGAGCGCGAATGAGTGCGGAGAGCGCCAGGTCCGACGGACGGTTGTGCGTCATTTCAAGCACCGCCGCAAGCCGGCACCAGCGGCGCATTTCGGCTTCGCCGATTATCGCCAGCGCATGTCTTATTGAACGAATTTGATTGCGCAATCCAAACACCGCAGAGTTCAAATAACGCAACAACCGGAGGCATAGTGTTGCGTCCTTCTTGATTACATCCTCCACTTCCCGCCAATCCAGTTCCAGTTTGGTCACAGCCCGCAGTAGTCTCAAGTAAACTGTCTGGTTCGCCGCAACACTCCGCATGCGCATCATTTCCGGTTTACGAAAGAAATAACCTTGAAAAAACTGGAATCCAGCTCTCTTTGTGAAAGCGAAGTCCTGGCGTGTTTCCACCTTCTCTGCCAGCAACTTGCACTTCGTACCCCGATAACGGGCGGCGATCTTCGCCGCGTCATCGAGAGAAACCAGCCTTAAATCCACTTTGATGAAGTCCGCGCAATGGGCAACACCCTCACGCGGATCATCCAAAACGAAATCGTCGAACGCGAGCTGGTAGCCGGCGGCCTGCAAGTTCCTGCAAGCCTGTCGAACCTCGGCCTCTGGAGTGACGGTCTCCAATATCTCAACAACGACCTGTTCGGGCGGAAGAATGTTGATCGATCCCTCCAGCAGGGTCTCGCGGGTGCAATTGATGAATGCGAGGCGGCGGTTGCATAAGACATAGAACCCATGCAGGCTCGACATATCAATGACAGTGCGGGTGGCGTTGTCCGGGTCATTGCTCTCGAACAGATTCTGGACCCCGGCGCGAAACAACAATTCATACCCTATAACGCTCTCATTTGTGGCAAGAATAGGTTGTCGCGCCACATAGCGAACTGCTCTCGGCGCGGCGTTGCCAAGGGCGACGAGGGATATGTCAGGGAGTGTCTCCGCCAATACAGATTGTGTCCTCATGGAAAAACGCCTCCTAGCAGGTTGCTGAAAAAGTCACTTCAATTCCACAGCGTGATTGTGTAAGAAGAGATCATGCGAGGAATCGATCATCAGCAAGCGGATATGTTCAGTTACTTGTCGCCGGAGCAGCGGGTGCGGAAGGACCATCCTCTGCGGTCGGTGCGTGCCATGACGGATGAGATTCTGGGCAACATGTCGGCGCTGTTTGACGCCATGTATGCCGACGGCGGCCGGCCGTCGATTCCACCGGAGAAGCTTTTGCGGGCGCAGTTGCTGCAGATGCTTTATTCGGTCCGCAGCGAGCGGCTGCTGATGGAGGAGATCGATTACAGCATCCTGTACCGCTGGTTTGTGGGGCTGAACCTGGACGAGACAGTGTGGGACGCGACGACGTTTACGAAGAATCGCGACCGACTGCTGGAGGGGGCGGTGGCCCGGGAGTTTCTGGCTCAGGTGGTGGAGCGAGCGCGCGAGGCCGGCCTGGTTTCCGATGAGCACTTTACGGTGGATGGCACGCTACTGGAAGCCTGGGCGAGCCTGAAGAGTTTTCAACCGAAGGAGCAGAAGATGGCTGCACCGCCAGACGATCCTGGTAATCCGACGGTGGATTTTCACGGCCAGAAGCGGTCGAACGAAACCCATGAGTCGAAGACCGATCCGGATGCGAAGTTGGCGCGCAAGGGGCCGGGCAAGGAGGCCAGGCTGAGTTACAGCGGCAATCTGCAGGTGGAGAATCGTCATGGGCTGATCGTGAATGCGGAGTTGCTCGAGGCCAACGGGCGAGCGGAGCGCGACGCGGCGCTGCTGATGCTGGAGCAGGTTCCCGGCGACGGACGCATCACGGTGGGCGGCGACAAGGGTTTCGACACACAGGAGTTTGTTGCCGAATGCCGCCACATGAACGTGACGCCCCACGTGGCCCAGAACACGGGCCGAGCGGGCGGCAGCGCCGTCGACGCGCGCACCACGCGGCATGCCGGCTACGCCGTCAGCCAGAAGAAGCGGAAACGGATCGAAGAGTGCTTCGGCTGGCTGAAGGACATCGCGCTGCTGCGCAAGCTCAAACATCGCGGACTGTTCAAGGTGGCGTGGATCTTCACCTTCGCGGCGGCGGCCTACAACCTGGTGCGAATGCGAAAGCTGATCCCGATTCGGGTTGCGGCCTGAGGGGGCCGTCGTGTCTCTGCGGGGAGTAAAAGCGGCTCGCAGAGCGCAGAAATCAACCGTAACGAAGCGCGAAATCGAGTGAGAATCAACCGCAAGCGGGATACGACCAGCAAACAACTCACTTTTTCAGCAGCCTGCTAGGCCCGGCTCTGCGGTTTTCCTCTCCGCGCGTGTCCAACTTAATGGAAATCAAGACATGGTCTGACCTTTATACTCATGGACCTTTTCGGTCCGTGTTGATCGAGCACACTCGTGGCCCTTTCCTTCGAGCGAACGCAGCCAAGCTGTTTCGTGTCCCCCACGGGCGGGGCCTTTCTCACGGGCGTGTGAGAGACTCATCGGAATGTGCTCGGGTTTCAGTTATCAGTCAAGCGCAGGAAGATATGTCGGAATTCAGCGGTAATGATCGTAGGGGTATACCTACAACGAAAACAGGGAGGCACAGGAATTATGAATGCGAAGCGAACGCGCGAACTCAAGCAAGGTAGGAACAACAGATCGCCCCTTCAGATGTCCCCAGGGAAGGCTTTAGACTTCTCAGAGCTTCCCTCAGATGGGAAGCTTTCGCGCGACCCAATTGTCCTCGACCGCGTCAAAAAGGCGGAATCCATGATCGGTGACCTATCGTAGCGACGAGTAATCCGCAAGTTGCGACTCGACCTTTCGCTTCACCAATGGCCGACTGCGAGAAAAGATAGTTGCTTGAAAAGGACTGCCGGAACTCGCTCGGCCCGTTCGAGAAAGTCCATCAACAGGGATTCGATATAGGCTAAGTCCTTTCCGCGAACGACCGTGCGCAATTCCAGATGGCTGAGGAAGTGTATTTGATCCCGCCCTATCTGTAAGCACAATAATGACCGGCGCGATTCGCGACGTGCCGCCGCTCCAGCCCTGCGGCCTGTATTCCAGGGAGCAGAACTGAAACTGGGGGCTTTCGTCCGCTTTGCCACTTATCGTCTTCAACTTTGTTGGCCTTTCGTTGTACTTCCACCATCGCATCCAGGGTACTCTGAAAAAGGTCTGGCGTTGACAGTGTGCAAAGACACTCCGCCAAGCGGGCTTGTGCTGACGCTGTCTTCCAATCGCTCGGCAGTTTTTGAGCCTGATGCCAGAGGTGATCCACATCAAGGCGCCGCACAATCTTCTGGAAATAGAGAAACTCTTGCGCGGATAGACTCTGGTAGATGCGTGAATCAAGGTAGCGAGGCGCCTCGATGTTTCTCCGCAGTTTGCCTTCCGGACCGCAAAAAAGGGATCCGTGATCGACAAAGAACGATTTGAGCCAGCCTGCACTGTCTTCCAGGAAGATTGCTTGACGGTTGTCGACATGGTTGGCATAAATGTCGATAAGCCAGGCCAGCCAAAATCTTTCGCGATTGCGGATTCGCTGGAAGCTTGTTCCAGGAAGAATTTCCAGCAGGTGTCTACCGTTCTCGCCCAGGAAGCGGGAACCGAAACACAAGCCGGAATCTGGACGAAGACGCCCTTCCGGGGTTTGTATCCAGCAGTCTTGGTTCTGATCGAGGAAGGCATTCGTGACCAACAGCGGATTCCAGGAAGGTACCACTAGCCCGCAAGCCTGGTAGAGTTCGCTCCCCATGCTTTCGTTGAAGGGCGCGTTGTGTCCCTGGAGATTGTTGGTGAACTTAACTACATAGACGTGGCCATCACTTGCCTGAGCAAGAATCGGCTGTGAACCGCCTCGCAGTTTGCGAATATGCAGCGTTAGAAGAGCGAAGTCCTTACGGCGGCTAGAGCGTTTTCATAGTTGCTGTATCCGGTAGCCGCAGTGTTGGAAGAAGGCTTGTACGTCTTTGGGTGTGATGGCGTCGATGGCCCGCGCCAAGGCTGGTTCGAGTTGATCGAGCAGCCGCGCTTTGATTCCACGTAGCAGTTGCTTGAGCTTTGCCCAAGCTTGTTCGATGGGGTTGAAGTCGGGGGAGTAGGGCGGCAGATAGAGCACCGATGCACCGCATTTTTCGATAAGTTCGCGCACCCCATCCACCTTGTGCGCTCCCAGATTGTCGAGGATGACAAGGTGGCCAGGCTGGAGCCTTGGCGCCAGTACTTGTTCCACGAAGGCAAGAAAGACATCTCCGTCGGTGGGCGATTCAATGCTCATGCTGGCAAGTACGCCCTCGGTGGTCAGCGCCGCCAATACCGTCAAGGTGCGCCAGTGACCAGCAGGAACCGCCTCCCGCACTCGTTCTGAGCGTGGACCCCAGCCATAGCGGCGCGTCATCTCCGTGGTCACGCCGCTTTCATCCAGAAACACCAACCAGGCCGGATCGATCTCGGCGACCAGCTCCCACCACGCCTGCCGCCGCCACAGATTCTCACCGCTTTCCTGCTCCTGGGCGCGCAGCGTTTTTTTTATGCCGCAAGCCCAGGCCACGCAGCCAATACCACAGCCGCGAAGGGCTGATCTCGACTTGATGGGCCTTGCGCAACTGCTGTTTCAGTTCCGCCAGCGTCACATCGGGCTGTCGGGCTACTGCGGCCCGCAGATACTGCTTGACCTCCGCGCTCAGCAGTCCCGTTGGCCCATGGCGCAACTGGCGAGGCCGCTCCGGCCGACCGCTCTCCAACTGCTGGCGGCGGATCTTCTTGCTGTATCCATAACTGACGCCAAACTGGCCCGCCAGTTCCTCTAAGCTCCCTCGCCCCGCTGCATAGGCTCTCAACAGCTTCGAACGCAGGTCGTCTGAATAGGCTCGTGGCATCTGATCAATTGCGGACTTGTCGCCACCTTCACCTTATCCTCGATTCGTCCTCGAGGATATAACTACTAAGGAACTGCTCTAGACATCCTTCCCCCACAAAATGGTGAAACCGGACAAAGACAATCTCCGATGAATACCCCAGCAGTACCAGATCGAAATCCCTATGCTCGGGCGCCACTATTGGCATTCTCCGACTTGGCCCGCTTCATTGCTTCCACTCCTGAATCTCCGACGCCGGTTTTGGCCTCGTCGAAAATCGCGTAAAGTGGCAACGGGAGCCTGCCCGTAGGATGCCAATCCCCTGTTGGCACCTGAGCAGTCCATCCTGCAATATGTACTACTCCCGTAGGTCCGCCTAAAAACACGACAGGCCATCCCGGATTGAGGTGGCGAATCACTTATGACGAAAACCATGGCCGCAGGCGATTGACAATGGAGGATATGTTTATTGCTGAGGATCGGGTATCCGTCATCTGCTGATTTATGTGTAGGAATGTAGCTTGTCGTCGAATAGGGGTGGCCCAATGGGAAAGGCGCGAAAGAGAGTCTATTGCTGGAGGTCGAGGTTATTATCAATGGCGTAGCGCACCAACTCAGGAGCCGTTTTTAAGCCCAGCTTCTCAAGGATGCGAGTCCGGTAAGTGCTCACTGTCTTTACACTCAGCGACAATAGATCCGCGATGGCGGTTGTGGTCTTTCCAGCGGCAATCATGCACAAAACCTCAAATTCCCGATCCGACAGAATCTTGTGCGGCATTTCTCGCAGATCCCGATCGAGTGCGGTTACCAGATGTTCCGCCAATTTGGGGCTCACATACTTGCCTCCACCGATCACCTTTCGGATTGCCTCGGCTAACTGCTGGGGAGTACTCTCCTTCGTGACGTATCCCGAAGCTCCTGCCTTGAACGCCCGAAGAGCATATTCTTCCTCCAAGCGCACGCTGAACATGATTACGGGCAAGTTGGGATGATAAGTACGTATCTGTTTGAGCAGGTCTAGTCCACCACGTCCGGGCAGCACTGCGTCGAGGATGGCTAGGTCCCAGCCTCCCTGGTTCATGAGATCGACGGCCTCCTGGCCATGGCACGCGCCTCCGAATGTCGATCCCGGAAACTTTTCTTCGAGGATTGTTCTGAGACCGTGGTGAATCACAGGATGAGCGTCAACAATCAATATCTTCATAATTCTGCTGCCTTCTGGTCCGAACATGCTTCAACGGCATTCGCAATATCATTGCGTCGCTAATTGCGGGCGCTGAGCTCATCAACGTAAGTGCTCCAAAACCAGCATCACATCGACACTGTTACACCTGCGACGACTTGACGCCTGCGCAGTCGAGAAAGGATTTTCTTTCCCTATTGCAGCGACTCGCTCGATCATCAGTTGTCAGGACCGGCTGCAGATAATAGTACCCGTAGGTACGATATTTATTATCGCACTTCCCTGAGGGCTCGTCAATAATAGAACGCTTCGGTATCATTAGGTGACAGGGCAGAAGGCAGAATGCCGGCCTGCGCGCAGATGCCGTTTATGCTGCTTGGAACGAAAGATATAGACCACAAATCCGACCCAGAAATGTACTGTGGAAGGAACTTGCCATGCCAGAATCCAGTGTGAGCTCAAGAAAACCTGTAGTGCAGAAACGCCGGGGAGCCGGGCGACCCGCAGCAAGCGAGGTTGCCGGACGCGTGGAGAACCTGCTCGATGTTGCGACGGCAGTCTTCCTGAAGCACGGCTATGAAAATGCGAGTGTTTCTGAGATTGCTCGTCGTGCCTGTGCCTCGAAAGGTACAATTTATGCCCGCTTTCCAACCAAGGCTGACCTGTTCGCCGCCGTGATTACACGAAGAGGTCTCGAACTGCATGTGGCCGCGGCGGGGGCCTTGGTTTCGGAGATTCCTCTTAAGAAAGTGCTTGGGGATTATGGAGTTATCCTTGTCCGGGAGATATCGAATTCAGAAACGCGCTCTCTGCATAAAGTTGTTGTTGCAGCTTTAGGTAGGTTTCCGAAGCTCGCCAACCACTTTTGGGACGTTGGGCCTCAGCGATCGATGAACATGCTGGGGGATTATCTGGCCAGGCGACCGGAATTCAAAGGGAAAAACTCCGAACATGCCGCGGAGATGTTCTGGTCCCTCTGTTGCGGACAGTCGATTCTGCGAGCGCTGCTTCTGGAGGAAGACGATCTGGCGGAAGAGGCCGTCATCTTCAGAGTTAGAGAGGCAACCCGCATCTTTCTTTCCGCATACACCTGAGGGTCTTTCATGCGCTAGTCAGCGCGGGCATGGTTTGGCCCTAGTATGTTCGACCATTCGATGGCTGACGAATGCCATCGCAATTCATGGTGTTCGCGGTTACCGATTTCCACCCTTGCGCAGCATTTCTGCTGCACCGAGCTTCGAGCGCCAAGACCGAGTCCGGCGCACTACCCAGAAGGAATCTTCACGTTAGGAGACCACCTCCGGATACGCCGCTTGGACCTTAGACTCCTCCCAAAGCAGGTTGCCGAGCAGATCGGCGTTGCTGGACCAGACCAGAATGCCAAAATCATTGGGAAGGCAATCCATTTGTTCCGTCCATACGATACATGCCGACCATAATCGAATTCCTGGGTCCCAATCCTCTACCTTCGCCCCACTCATTTTCCGAACGCCTTGCGGTCGCGCGCCCGAAACTCGGCCTGTCACAGCGGAAGATCGCCGCGAAATTGGGGGTCGATCAGGGCACGGTGCAAGGCTGGGAGACTGGGCGGCATCAACCCACGATGAAGAGCTTGGGCGTGGTCGAGGAAGTTCCTCAAAAAGTGTAACGGGCAATGCGGTGGGCACGTACCTGTCGCGCCACCCGCCGACGAGCCGCCCGACACGGAGGACTAATTCCCAATGCGCTCAGTCCTTAGATAAGGGCTAGAGCCGCACGAAGTGGGAGCATACTTCCATCGATGAGAGTTGATCGGACGGTATAGATCCCGTCTCGTGAGTCACGAGTGGACCAACTCCGAGCGAAGAAAGCTGTTTGAAAAGCGCATCCGGATGCAGGCCAGCCCGAAGCTGGAAATCTCGCAGTAGGGATTCGACGTAGATCAAGTCCTCTCCCCGGACAACGGCCTGCAATTCAGGGTGGACAAGAAAGCGTAGGCTGCCTTCCTTGTCCCTAAGCACAAGCAGAATGACCTGCGCAAGATGCGGCGTATGCACGCTCTCGCTCAGCGCCCTGTATTCCAGGGTGCAAAACTGACACTGCGGGTTTTCGTCTGTATTGCTGTGCGCAGTCTTCACGTTCGGGTTCCGGGGAAAGAGAATCAACCATTGTCTCGAGCACACCATGCAATAACTGGCGTGTTGAGAGCCTGCCAAGGCACTGGGCAAAGTTTTCAAGTGCGGACGGCGTTTTCCAATCGTCTGGCAACTCTTCGATCCGTCGCCAGAGCCACTCCACATGAAGCGACTCGGCCGTCCTGCACACATCCGAGCAGTACTCCGAGGATACACTTGGGTAGATACGCGGATCAAGGTAACGCGAAGTCTGGAAGTGCCGTTGTCGGTCCCCGTGGGGACCACCGAACATGTGCCCGTGGTCGATAAAGAACCCGCTCAACTCACCTTGGGCGTCTTCCTGGAAAATGGCCTGCCGGTTGTCTGCGTGCCCGGCACAAATGTCGATCAGCCATGCCAGCCAGAATCTCTCGCGGCTGCGGACCCGCTTGAAGCTGTTTCCGGGAAGAATTTCGAACAGCCGCATCCCATCCCCGCCGAGGAAGCGTGACCCGAAGCACACGCCTGACCGTGGCCGAAGACGCCCTTCCGGAGTCTCTATCCAGCAGTCCGGATTCTGGTCCAGGAAAGAGTCTGAGACCTGCAGAGGCTTCCATGCAGGCACTGGTAGGCCGCAAGCGCGATACAGCTCGGTTCCGATGCTCTCGTTGAACGGCAGGTTGGCGCCTTGAAGATTGTTCGCGAACTTGACGACGTACACTTGGCCATCACTCGCCCGGGCCAGAATGGGTTGTGAACCACCGCGCAAGTTGCGAATGTACTGCGTCAGATAACCAAGACCTTTTCCATAAGCTGACACGGCGTTCTCCAAACACCAAAATGGAATTGCAACAAGTCCGTTGCGAACGCGAACTCTCGGGCTGAATCAAGCAATCAAGAAACCAAAATGAATGAAGATCAATGAAAAACCTCTCACCATTCGGATATCCCGAGCAACATATTCACAACGACGGCTTTGCCCTCGCTGCGTGACGTAAACTCCCCGTCCGCTTTTGCATTGGCACGCAAAAATCGAAGGTAACAAAAATCGGCAGTAACTGGTTACGCTTGTCATGCTCAGTTAGGCGATGTGTCATGTCAAGTAACGAAAGTGGGAGAATAGCTGAGAATCAGTAAAGATCGCAGTGAAATGTAATGCGGCTCACATTCTTGGCCGGTCACATCCCAGCATGCGGGACTGGCCATGTGCGCTAGGAGTCCCCATCAAGCTTTTCCGCGAGTTGACCGAACCTACGGTGTAAACGCACAGCGGCAACAATGAATGTCAAGACGGCGGGCGGCACATTACAGCCTGCGACGCCTTCTTTCGCGTCGTAAACCCGCACATCCCGGCGTTATCCGGGCATCTCGAAACGAGTGTCATCGTCTCCGACACTCAATTGAGAAGGTTCTCCACGAAGGACGGACGAGTGCGATCCGATATTGGTTCTGTACTGCGGAGGTGACGGAAATCACAAGACAAGCAGAAGTACCAATAATCAAACCACTTATCGACAAAATTGTCATTGACTCACAGTAAACGCAATAGTAGCCTGACTTGTTACCTGTGGAAAAGTGGCTCGTAATCTAGCGCCGTAGAGCGTGAGGGCCAAGAACCTTCTGTACGCACAGGTCTCGCGTGGGCAGGCGATCGCTTCTCATTATTTGGTGTCTCGTGGAGTTGAAGAGGGGAAACGAAGCACACCCGGTTGTTACACTTTTCCGTTTGTCTTGAGGGAACAATGTCGAGGATCCTTGAAGCGCCCGCTTTTCTGACACGTTTCGTTCGCAAGCTTCGCGGTAAATCACAACCGATTCTGACTGGGGCAAGTGACGGCCAGCTGTACGTCGTCAAGTTCGCGAACAATCTCCAGGGTCCCAACCTTCTGTTCAATGAGGCTATAGGGACCCAGCTGTACCGCCTGTTCGGCCTCCCCGTCCCAGATTGGCGGCCCCTGCTGGTCCCCGACTCCTTCCTGGACCAGAATCCGGGCTGCTGGATAGAGACTCCGGAAGGGCGTCTACGGCCGTGTTCCGGCATGTGCTTCGGGTCACGCTTCCTGGGAGGCGAAGACATCAAGTTGTTCGAAATCCTTCCCGGAAACTGGCTCAAGCGGGTTCGAAACCTCTGCGACTTCTGGCTTGCATGGCTGGTGGACATCGCAGCTGGATACGCCGATTATCGCCAGGCAATCTTTCGTCAGCGCAATAATGGCGTCATGGACGCTGTCTTTATCGATCATGGGCACATGTTCGGAGGGCCCAAAGGCGAACAACCGGTCCATTTAAAGGCCTCACCCTATCTTGATGTGCGTGCCTATCCTCGTGTATCCTCGGAACACATTTTGAGTCTGCAAAAGCTCGTAGCCGACGTCGATGTGGAGCGGCTCTGGCTGGAAGTCAGAAGGCTGCCGGACGGTTGGAAGACCGAATCCGCGATCAGCCGATTTGCCGGATGCCTCCAAGCACTTTCTACACATAGCCTGCTCAACTTTTTAATTGAGCCGCCGATATTTGATTATGCTTGCCGTGCTAACGGAATCGCATTCGAAGATGCTCAACTTCGCAGAACGCCGAAGGATTCAGTTTTGCGCCCTGGACTACAGGCCTCAGGGCGCCGACGGCACATCATCGTCGCATGATGCGAAAGTCATCATTTTCCTGCTTAGATTGCGAAACGGCCATTTGCGTCTGTTCGTGCACCCGGACTGGCGCAGCATGGTTTGCCCGGAGGACCTCGACTACATCGGGGATATCGTGAGCGACTTCAAGCGGCGCATCCGGCAGGATTCCGGGGCCCTGTTTGAACAGGCGAAATCGCTGGCGGTTGGACCGCTTGTCACGCATTCCGAAGGGATCAGCCTCGCGGAACACCCCGCACTCCTGGAACTGTCCAGCACCTTCCTCGAACTCCTTCCGCAACGGCGTTCCAGTTGCCGCTCGGCTGAATAGCCGACCACCTGTATGACCGCCAAGCCGGAAGTAGCGTGAGCCAAATCACGACAGGGATCCATTGGCGATCCGATGTATGCGCAGGAACTCAGACTGGAGTGGACCCCGAAATTGAGACAGGCGAATAAGGCACAAGATGGGTATCTGCATGACTCAAAACACCACAAGATGTAGTGGTGTACGATAACTCGTTGAAGTGGAAGCAGATACCAGTGTGGTAATCGGTTTAGCGCGTCATAGAACACGGCTCGCCCGTGGCGTCGATTTGCATCTTTACCGCGCAGCGCAAACAGCTTTCTCGATCGTTTTCATCGACATAATCAAGCGAGCGCCTTCCAGACTGCGAAAGCCGTATTTCTCATAGAAGGGAACGACGGACTCGGATTTAGCGTCAACAACAACGGCAAATGACATTACATGCCGCGTGGCTTTCCATGCCTCGTGCAGAGCGGCGAAGAGTAACCGCCGCCCATGCTTCTGTCCCTGAAACTCTCTCGCTACACCCATTCTTCCCAACAAGGTCACGCCCAAAACCTTGTAGCGGCCGGTCTTCTTGCGGAGATCCTCCGGGAGATCGGTACAGGTTACCTGCTGACCAGACAGGGTGAAAAAACCGATAATGATTTCTGGATTCGCCTTGGAGACAAGGATAAAAACAGCGGCCAGTTTCTCGCGCATATCGCGTGACGCGCGCTCATGAAAATACAGGTCGATCATCTCATCGCCACACTGAAAAGCCGCTCGGTCCTCGCCTTCGAGCGGCTTGACTATGTACTCCGAATTCTCTTTCACATTAGTTTCCGACCGTTCTGAAGTAGTCTGCCGCCGCCGCCCGGAGTGCAGCATTCGGCTCTGGCGGGTTTATGAGCACCTCCACAAGGATTTGCTGGTCTTTTGTGGACAGAACCCATTCGTGTTCCTGGATTGTCTTCACGGCCGCCTCTCGCATTGAGACAACCATAAACTCTTTCAGGCTCACTCCGCGGAGTGCGGCAGCTCGCTGAAAGAATCTCTTCTGTTCTGAATCGACACGAGCCTCCAACCGTTCCGTCAGGGGCCGGCCTGGGCGAATATTGCGTGCTGGTGATGCCATAGAAACTCCATGACGGAGAACCCTTCCGTCAAATACAACAGTACGGCAGACGGCCGTACAGGTCAAGTGGCAGGTGAAGCCGCAATAGCGGCCTGCCCCCTGCAAAGACAACTGCTTTTCAGGCGGAAGCCGTTTCGAGATAATGATCAAGAGATCGCGTGGCTGCCACCGCAGGATCGTTTTTGATCCCAACCGTATCGGTCATCCACGCGATCTGAAATGCCCTGCCAATCGACGAAGTTGAGTTTCTGATCGTGGTGAGCCACTTCTTGTAATCCGCTCTGACTTTGCAGCGAAAACCAGAAATGTTCAGCGCGAAGGCTTCGTCAACTTCGATCATGGTTGCAGCGAGATCGAACATATTTGCCTCAATGCACATTTGCGTGTCGAATGCAGAATGGGGTGAACCCCTTGCGTGAGACAGTCTTCTGAAGACACAGTTGCCGTTTAATGTGATTGTCTGTTCAAGGCGTTGCTTCTCCTTGAGGATAGTCGATAGCCGGTGAAGCGGAGGCGGGCTCTGCTGGAGAGCAACCCGCCAAGGAATAGCCGGTTGGAGACTCATCGATCGGATGGGCCGGGGAGCTGGAGCGATTCAGCTCCCCACGCTCCTGGCCGGATCTGTTATCCCATCGATAGATTTCCCCATGCCTGAAAAAACTCATGCTGGCTGCGCCGCCAACATTCGCCTGCCCTGACGCAGCTTGTTCGAACTCCTCCGGCGGCAGGTAGCCAAGCGCCGAGTGCAGCCGGATGCGATTGTAATAACGCTCGATGAACTCCTCGATGTGAGCGCGAAGGTCTTCCATGTCGCGGTAGGTGTTGGCGTATATCTCTTCCCGTTTGAGGGTGCGCATGAAGCTCTCGCAGCTTGCGTTGTCGTAAGGGTTGGCGGGCCGGCTCATGCTGGGCAACATGCCGTGGCTTGCGAGCAGGCCCACGTACTCCCGGCAGGCGTACTGCACGCCGCGATCGGAGTGATGCACCAGGCCGGGCAGCGGCTGCCGTTGCACGATGGCCTGCTCCAGCGCAGCCACCGTCAGCTCGGCCGCCAGGCTCCGCCCCAACGCCCAGCCCACCACCTTGCGCGACCATGCGTCCAGCACCACGGCCAGGTATACGAACTCGGTCCGCAAGCGAATATAGGTGATGTCGGCTACCCATAACCGGTTGATCCCGGTTAGCTTCATGCGCACAGCCAGATTCAGATAGACCTCCAGCTTATGATCGGAGTCGGTGGTCTGAACCCAGGCCCGCGGCTGGACCGCAAGCAGGGGTGACGTAAATTCGATTGTGTAAAAGAGCAGAGGGTGTAAGTTGGCTTTGGCCTGACGAGCTAAAGCCGATTCCGAAAAGGAGACTTACACCCCATGGCGAAGATTATCTCGATTGACGAACATTTCCAACACTTTCTGACTGATTTGAAGGAGAGCTTCTGGGGCGACCTGGAAGCCAGGACGCGGCAGGCCTGGAAGCAGTTTCTGGAGGCGGAGTCCGAGCGGATGCGCAATCTGTATATGGGTTACGAGTCCTACGAACGCGGCCCGCGGCAGGTGGCCGGCTATCGCAACGGCTATTACGAGCGGGATTTTGTGACCCGCTTCGGCACCCTCCGGCTGCGCATTGCGCGCACCCGGGACAAGAGTTTCCTTCCCGCCGGTTTGGACAAGTTTCAGCGCCGGGCGCCGGAGGTGGCGATGCTGATTCGCGAGGCCTTTCTGCGGGGCATTTCCACGCGCCAGGTGGGCCGTGTGGTGGCCACGCTGACGGGCGAGGTGGTCAGTGCGCAGACGGTCTCCAACCTGACCCGCGATCTGGATCATGCGGTCAGGGAGTTTCATCGCGCGCCGCTGAAAGACGAGTGGGCCTATCTGTTCCTGGATGGAGTGAACCTCAAGGTGCGCCGGCCCGCCGGACGCCAGTGTGTGCAGATGCTGGTGGCCTACGGCGTGCGCCAGGACGGCACCCGGCAACTGCTCGGCTTTCTGCGCACCAAAGGCGAGGGCCAGGCCCACTGGGAGGCGCTGCTCAACGATCTCTACCGCCGCGGCCTGAAGGGCGACAAGCTGCTGTTGATCGTCACCGACGGATGTCCCGGCTTGGCCGCGGCTATCCAAACCGTGTACCCGCGCGCGGCGCACCAGCGCTGCTGGGTGCACAAGATGCGCAACATCCTGGAGAAGGTGCGCAAACGCGATTATGACGCGGTCAAAGCCGATGCCCAGGCCATTTATCTGGCCAAAGGCCGCCGCCAGGCAGAGGCTGCCGCGCGGACCTTTTGCCGCCGCTGGCGGCAGCACTATCCCACCGTGGTGAAACAACTGCAGCGCGATCTGCCCGAACTGCTCGCCTTCTTCGCGTTTCCCAAACATCTCTGGCGTAAGCTGCGCACCACCAATATCATCGAGCGCTGTTTCGTCGAAGTTCGACGCCGCACCCGGCCCATGGTCTGCTTCGTCAACGTGCAATCCGTGGACCGCATCATCTATTCCATCTTCCAGAGATTCAACCTGGAATGGAAAAACCGCACCCTCCGCGTTTTTACACAAGCGGCTTGACGTCACCCAAGCAGGTTATCTTCGCGCATCAGCCGCGCCACGCGCTTATGATTCACAACCAGGCCGCGGCGGCGCAGCTCCCGGCTCACTCGCCGGTAACCGTAACGGCCGCGATGTTCCAGCACTACTTCGTGAATCGCCGTGTGCACTTCCATCTCTTCTTACCTTGGCGCCTCGACCGTAAGCCAGCGATAAAATCCCGCCCGGCTTACCCTCGCCAATCCGCACATCCGCTCGATCGTCAAACCGCCTTGCAGTGACATCATTGACCGCACTTGGTCGTAGATGCCGTCTCGCCAGTGCCGCCGTTCTGCTGGCGTCGAGCCGCTATCTTTTGCAAGGCACCTTTGAAAAAATCCACCTCCAGCGTCCGCTCTGCCAGAAGCTGCTTCAGTTGCCGGTTCTCGTCCTCAAGCCCCGGAAAGCGCGGTGCGATGGGCGCAACCGGGCCTTCGATCCGCATCTGCCACCGATACAACAAGCGCCGCGGCAAATCCAGTTCCTTGGCCAAAGCCGAAATGTTGCGACAACCCTGCATCCGTGCCACCGCAAGGCGCCGGAACTCCTCCGTGTAAACCCTCTTCCTTCGCATTTGCAGCCCCCCATTCGCTGCAAACTGTGTCCTTCTCGACTGTCTCACTTTTGGGGGTCAGTCCAGAACCTGCTGAGTCATCGACCGCATCTCGAACATGCGTAGCATAGAAAGCCCACAATGTGTTAAGCACGAAGAAGATACTACCAATCGTCCTTGAATACGGGTCTGCCAGAATCGCTCGGGTACCTGAGCACCTGATGGAGGCTCTTGGATTCGGTCAAATGGGAAGCTCCGAATGTTGACCGCCATCCTGAGCAGATTCTAATCTCTCAAAGTGCGGTCATGGGCTGGCAATTGCATCGCCATTGATAGTCAGAGATACCGAAGTGGCGGACCGCGCACAACAATGCGCTCAGGAGGGAACTGATGAAGCGAATAGAAATGAAGTTATTCCCGTCCCCTGGCGTTGGTGTACCACACCGCAGTTGGGTTGCGATTCCACCGCGCTGCATTCGCTTTAATGATCGTGGTAGCGACCGTAGGGAATATGAACGGGCCGTTAACGATTTCCCTGCTCGAATTGCCAGTTTGCGTCGGAGTTGCGAAGTCCTAAGGGTTCACGCCGCATCAAGGTCCGATTACCTTCGAGCTGTCCGACTTCATGAGATATTGGCGGAGGCATCCCATCTCGTTTCAACAATGCCACCAAATTCTGGATCTTGAACCTGCGTCCTGGTCATTCCGAATAAGCACGCCGGCCGATCGCTACAGGGTCTTCTCCGCCAGAGTTAAAAGTCCGAGAACTGGCGGCATTGTCAAATACAAGTCGGAGAACGCTTACGTCAAAGTGGGACTCGGTGTACGCTTGCGCTCCGCCCTCGACAGATTAGAGTTCAACAAAACACTCGCTCAATCGTGACAGAGAGGGAGAATCCGAGAGGTCCGCTCCGCACTCTTTAGTAGCCAAGGGACCGACACCGCCCAGGGAGCAAAGTTGTTCAAATAGCTCCGCCGGATGCTCCTTCCCACGTTCCATGAAATCCGAGACAAGAGAATCAAGGTACTCCAGATCCTGCCCATCAAAAATATTGCGCAACTCCGGATGGATGAAAAAGCGCAAGCCTCCTTGTTCATCCCGAAGCACAAGCAGAATTGTCAACGCCGTTGGGCCCGCTGCATCACCAATGGACTGTGGCGTGTACTCAAGCGCACAGTACCTCCATGAGATGTCTTTGCCAGACAAATGATCCCAATCCGAGTCTTCAGATTTCGGCGTCGCATTCATATGGGTGAATTCAGCAACTTCTCGCGTAGAATGAAGCGTGATTAACCGCAACGGTGAAAGGATCAGCCCAGTAAGGAATCTCGTGTCACGAAGTATCGATATGACCTGAGAAGATGGGGCGACACGTCATTCAGCAACATGGAGAATCGAAAGATTGACCCGGTGTATGCACTGACCGCAGATGCCAAAAGCGACTGTGGCGGTGTCCCGGTCGGAGATACGATCTTTCTAAAAATAAGTATCACAATCGACTTCTGCACGTCCAATGCTTCTGCACGAGCCTTCCGAAGCCGTTCACCTGTATCTGGCGTGCTCCGGCAGTTAATCCTGACAAAATCTATGGCTTCGACCAATACTTCCGTATTGGAATATATTCTCCAGAGGCTCTTTATCCCCCCGAAGCTTTGCCATTTCTCAGAGTCCGAAGAACCTGCGTCCACGCACTTTCTGGCCAAGGCTGACAGTTCGGATAATCGCCGGTGTCCGGAGCGAAAATCGCTCAGGATCATGCGCCAGTCCTTATTACGCGTCCGACGGATTGACAGCTGAGTGCGGATTGCCAAAACCAGGAGAGCAACGGCCGCGACGAGTTGGAGTGCGATCTGCAGCATATCGTGGTGTCATCCACTGGCAGCCCTCGACTTCGAAGAAACCGAGCGGGGAGGGAGAGTGTGAATCATATGCCAGATCAGGGAAAGTAGAAGGAAGACCCATACGTATCCGCACACGCAATCATTGGTTTGGTACGTTTCAACGGGGAGTCCTAATCTTGGAACGAGCTCATCAAGGATATCCTTCAGCATCACGCAAACCGCATATGCCGCAAACACCAACGTCACACGGTTGACAAGTACATGATCCTCGGAATCGTCAAAGTGGAGGAGGAAGACAATTGGGATAAGTACAAGCACTCGAAATATCGAAACTGTCAGATCAACGTGCAGGAAGCGCTGTTCCGCGGATCCATACTCGATGTAGCTTTGCATGTTGGTCATCAGGTACGCCGCCAAACTGCCGATAATGCAGAAAAGCGAGATTAATTGCCATATTCGGACGTTGGCGCTTATCCCGAAACTCCTCAAAAGCAGACGTGTCAATTCCCACAGCGCCATAGCTTCAAAGATGTATCCGATATACGAGGTGGCCGCCAGCATGGGCCAGACACCTGATCTTCGCACAACCAGGACAAGGAAGGCATCGGACACAAACAAGTACGCCACAAAGCTGAAGACCAACGGAAGTTTCCGCACTTTACCCGAAAGCACGAAAGATAGTCCACACAATCCTTCAACAGAAACACCGATAATCGAGAGTGCTTCCGCCGCAAAGTCCAAAGTCTTCATCGTGGGCCTTTATAAATCGATCTGGCGCTGGAAGCGCCATTTACTTCCGTCAGGGGCCGATCGAGGTATTATGCCGCCCTCACGCGCACGCTATTGAAAATTAACCTTAGCCATTCGTTTGATGTTTTATGGGTTTTGCGGGGACTGGTGGTTGAGGGTTCGGGCTGGGCTTAACAATGACTCGACTCTCGGGACCGGGCTGATTTGTCGCGTTGACATTGCTCGAAATGGATCCCGCGAACATTGTGAGGAAAACCAAAAGAAAACACATACACTCCAACTCTCACAGATCTTCAATCAATGAATCGGCTAATGGCGCCGGCTACGGAATAGACTGTACCGGGCTTAGCTACTCACTCGGGGCTGTAGAAATGCAATGACCGGATGATTGTGCTACTCATGATTTCTCTTTCCATTGAAATCCATAAACTTGGTGTCTTCGTCGCCCGAATTGTGCATGTGATCAATCGCGTCACAGCCCCATCGAGGATCTTGAAGCGTGAGTGGAATCCGAAGACCGAAATGCAGAGACCGCTCCGGCGCGGAATACCGAACGTCGCTTCCCGAATTGGACTAAGCCAAACTCCCGAGATTTGGTATCGAATATCGCATCTGCTGACTTTTGGAGAAAACGCAGATCCGCAAGCCGGTTGAGCGTGCATTGAAATGCGCAAAGTGCAGAATCTGTAAGCCACTCGACAGGCAGCGTTCGGCTCTCTCTCCACAGGCCATCTACATCCAAGCGGTGTAATCGCCTCACAAGGCGGTTCAAACCCTCGGGGCCGATGTCGGGATAGATCCGCTCATCCAGATATCTGGTCTTCGACGGTTCTGTTTTCAGATTTCCGTCGAGACCTCCGAACATGTGACAATGGCTGACAAAATGCGCATGAAGTGACCTGCTGCGCTCTTCCGTGAAGATTGCCACTCGATGACTGGCATGATCGGCACAGACATCGATAAGCCAGGCAGCCCAAAAATCAATGCTGTTTCTAACTCGATTGAGATACGCGCCGGGAAGGAGCTCCAGCAGACGAATTCCATCTCCGCCCAGGAATCGCGAGGCGAAACAGAGCCCTTCATCCGGACGGAGCTTTCCTTCTGCGGTTTCGTTCCAGCAGTCAGGATTGTGATCGAGGAAAGAACTCGTAACCAGCAAGGGTCGCCAGGATGGGACGCAGAGGTTGAAAAGGCGATACAGCTCCGCTCCCATGCTTTCGTTAAAGGGAAGATTTGGCCTTTCAAAGATATTGGTGAATTTGACGACATATAATTGGCCGTCACTGGCCCGGGCCAGAATGGGTTGTGAACCACCGCGTAATTTGCGAATGTATTGCGTGAGATAACCAAGGTCTTTTCCGTAAGCTGACACGCCGTTCTCCAAGGACCCAAATGGAACTGCAACAAGTCCGTTGCGAACGCGACCTCTCGGGCTGAATCAAGCAATCAAGAAACCAAAATGAATGAAAATCACTCTCATTCGGCGTCCCGAGAAAGCCCTTTCGCAAATTCTGTTATGCTCCTCGCTGCGTGACGCAAAGATTCCGTCCGCTTTTCCACAGGGTAATTACTGAAAGTAATGAAAAACCGACACTAAAAGGTTACGTTTGTCATGTCAAGTAACGAAAGTGGTAGAATAGGTGAGAATTAGTAAAGATTACGTTGAATGTGATACAGCTCACATTTTTTGGCTGGCCACATCCCATCATGCGGGAAGGGCCAAACGTGCTAGGAGTCCCCATTATGGCCGACGCATCTTAATTCCCGAGTAATTGCAGCAGGTATTCATTGTCCCATCCGGCTGTTAGGCGTTGGCCTTTGATGCCGAGCTTGCATGTTCTGTCCTGTCGGAGCAGGTTGAGAGCGATGCGGTTGAGGATAGAGAAGTTCTGCGTGGAGTTTCCGGCTCGTTTGCGGTCCAGGTCTTCTGCGAAGCTAACATCGAGGGCCCAGTGCAGCTTGTTTTCGATGCCCCAGTGGTGGCGAATGGCTTGGTTCAGGCGCGCCGCGTCGAGGCGGAGGCTGGGGTGTAATAACGAGTTTCGTATTCAGTCTTGCCGGCCGTCTTGTGGTAGCGTTCCGATTCGATGCGCACCAACCCCTGTAATGACGCCCATTCGGAGGCCTTTTCAACCTGGCTCAGATCGGCAATCACCGCGCAGCGGCGCCGTTCGACCCGCCCGTGACCGCGGTCAATCTCTTCCTTCACTCCATCGGCAGCCAACATCTGAAAAGAGTCTTTGATCTCGGCCAACAGGTTGCCCTGGTTCACTTTGACCGCCAGGATATACTCGGCCTTTTTAGCGACGATCTGCTCGGCGATCGACCGCTGGCAACCCATCGCATCGATGGTCACCACAGTCCCGCTCAACTCCAGCGCCGCCAGAAGCTTGGGAATGGCGGTAATCTCGTTGGACTTGTCGTCGACCTTGCGTTGGGCCAGCACCAAATTGTTGGCGCTGGCCCAGGCCGAAACCATGTGCACCAATGTCGTTTTGCCCGCCTCGCGCATGCCACACAGCGCCTTGCCATCGATGGCCTCCACCTCACCCGCCGTCAGTTTGGCAATCGACGATACCCAAGCCGCAAAGCCCTGCTCCAGTTCGGCTGGATCAAGCCCGGAGATGCCGCGGTTGAATATGTCGTGCGAGGGAATGCCTCCCGGTAACTTGAGAAAGCCCTTGAACCACAAGCGTTTCGCTTTGCCGTAGCCCTCGATCTCGTTCCAGCTACCAGCTCCGCTTAACACCGCCGCAATCGTCATCAAAAGAATCTCTTCCAGTAAGTGCTCGCGCGTCCGCTCCACGCGCGGATCGCGCAATTCAGCAGAATACTTCAGGGGATTGTTCATTCCCCCATCTCAACCGCTATCGCCCAGCTGTCATCTAGCAATTAAGATGCGTCGGCCCTGGAGTCCCCATCAAGTTGTTCCGCGAGCTGCCCGAACCTATGGTATCGACGCACGAGCGGCAACAATGAATGTCAAGACGGCGGGCGGCACACTACAGCCTGCGACGCCTTCTTTCGCGCCGTGAAACTCGCAGATCCCGGCGTTATCCGGGCATCTCGAAACGAGCTTCATCGTCTCCGAAGCTCAGTGGAGAAGGTTCCCCTTCAGCGCATCGCCATGCTTTCCGGTGCTCTTCCTGTTTTGGTAAGTCCGCAGTCCGATGACACTCATGGAAGCCACTCGGCGGCCGATTAGACGTCATATGCGTTCTCCGCTTCCAGCATTCGCCCTCATTCTCTTGCCGGTGCCGCTGTTTTGGCTTGTGGGCTGTGAAGCGACGTTGGTGCCGCCTTCTCTGGCACCCACTCTCAGCTCACTCTCCATTACGCCCACAGATCCCGTCCTTAGAATAGGAGACACGCTACAGCTCGCTGCCGCAGGTACTTATTCAGACAAGACCACAAAGGACATGACTACCGTAGTGGCCTGGTCCTCCAGCAAGTCGGCAGTGGCCACAGTTGATCGGTCCGGGCTCCTCACAGCTAAATCGCCAGGAGCGGCGACGATTTCTGCGACAAATGGCGATGCGGAAGGCTCGATTGTCGTTCAGGTCTCGGCGAGCGCGCTACAGTCCATCCGAATCACCCCAGAAAACTCAGCTATTCCCCTGGGCGCCACCCAGCAGTTCCGCGCCTCAGGCATTTACTCCGATGGAACCATTCAGGACCTCACTTCTCTAGTTTCATGGTCAGCAGGCACACCACAGATCGCGACGCTGGGTCCCGGCGGGATTGCAACCGCAACTGGTCCGGGCAGTACAGCCGTCACCGCGGAAGATGGTGTCATCGTTGGCACTACGGACCTGACGGTTCGGTCCCTGCCTGCCTCCGTACTCCTCGCTGCCTCATTTCCTGGAACCGACTGCGGCCAGCGAATTAATGCGGCGGAGGCAGCACTCGGAAACCTCCCCGGGACTATACAAGTATCTTCTGAGTGTGGGACAAGCGTGTGGAGTCCCGTCGTGATTCTCAACCCCCATCACACACTCCAGTTCATGTCTTCAGATGAGTTCATCGTGAGCACCATAACGCTAGCTGCCCCGTATGATTCGATGGTTGGTCCAGGATACATAGCCCAAATAGGCGGGGTTGATGAGAATACTGTAATACTCGCGAGCACCTACTGGCTGGTTGAAGGCATGACTATTGACGGTAGCGCCTCACAGCCATCACACCAGGGGGGCCGAGACGATACGGTTCACATCACCGGCAGCTACGGTACATTTAGGTCCAATGTCATCACTGAAAGCCAAGGAGACGGAGTCTTAATCGTTGGCACGCCCGCCGGCGGCTATAACAACAACATCGTCGATAATACTATACGCAATTGCAATCAGGGCACATATACCTCATGCATCGTCGTCGGGAATGGCGCGGTTGTAACGCCGGGCAGCTACGCTAATTACAACGTGGTTTCCCATAATGTGGTGGACGGCGGTGGATCGGGCGGAGACTGCATTTTCTTTACAGCAAGCCTCGGCAGTTTGCCGTTAAGGGATGGCGACGAAGTATCATGGGACAGCGCGGAAGACAATAGCTTGTCGAATTGCGGTGATTCGAGCATCGAGCTTGGTGAGGGAACATCTCATGCATCTGCAATTGGCAATCACATCGATGGCTTCAAAAACCCCGGAATTCTCGTTCGCGATTCCAGCGACGATGTCGTAGTGGGCAATATCATTTACATGGAGCCAACGGCTACCAGTGACGCCATCGCTGTCAGTGCCCAACATCTACCTGAATCGTGGAACAATAATGTCACTATCGCGGGAAACACGATTAGCGGCTTTTTGCCAAGGTCCGGCATTTATGCAGATCAGGCCGGCGTCACAGCCAGTGGCAATTACATCAGTGATACAGGCCGCGTGGTTGCGCCTGATGGCAGCGGATTGATTGGTCGCGGGATTATCTGCCCACCTACCAGTTGCCTGGTGTCTAATAACAGGATTGCTGACGTCCTGGTCGGGATCGACCTTAATTGGGGAGCGGAGGCTCAAAATTCAACTAACGTAACGATTAGCAATAATGAGATCACTGCAGTCGGTACCGCTGTCTCCATCTACCGTACAACCTGCTCGGCTTGTCATATAGATTACAATACGTTTGCGCAGGTCTTAACGGTGGCAATCGATGATAGCTCTGCGAGCGGCAGCGGTACATCGACTGCGGTTGACAATACTTACCTCATGGCTGGCTGGCTCGGCGCACACCCGGTTGAGAACTACGAGGGCCTGCCGGGCTTCTCCACCGGTTCTTCCTGAGCGGCGGTGTGCAGGAAGTCCGGTAAACAGCCGCGTATCCAAGGTCATGACTGAATGATACTGAGTCATTCTATATATGAGAACAATGCGTGTCGGAAATCGTTGCGAACGCACTACTGTCGAGCCATGGAAACTACTCAGAAGCAAATTGGAGGCAATCGCGGGCTGGGGTTGCAAACGGCCCGCGAGTTATAGAGTCGACCCAGAAACACTGGCGCTCCCGCCTGTCTCTCTGTCTGACCTTCTATGGAGCAAGACGACGCACGAAAGTCGGGTCCAGCCGAGCAATTGGAGTGGCGCCGCCAAGTGATTCGCACCTGGAAGCGGGGCCGCAACCGGCGCCAGATCGCGGTCGAAATTAGCTTGAGCTATTCGGCTGTACGCGCCGTCATCAACAACTAAAAGAAACTGGGTGCAGCGGGATTGAAACCGGGCCGGCGTGGCCGTCCGCTGGCCGCCTGCCGCAAACTGACCATGGACCAGAAGCAACGGATCCAAAAGATGATCCAGGACCAGCGTCCCGAGCAGTTGAAAAGGGACTTTGCACTCTGGACGCGCGCCGCGGTGATGCTGCCGATCGAGCGCAAATGCGGCGTAAAGATGAGGGTGCGCAGCGCGGGGAAATATTTCAAGCGCTGGGGTTTCACGCCGCAAAAACCCATCCGCCGCCCCTACGAACAAAACCCTCAAGCCATTCGGAAATGGCTCGACGAGAGTTATCCTGCTATCGCCCAACGCGCGAAAACAGAGGCCGCCGAGATACATTGGGGCGATGAAACGGCCCTCGTCAACACCTACGTGCGCGGTCGCGGTTATGCGCCCAAGGGGCAGATTCCAGTAGCGCGTGTAGTAGGTGGAACACGGCAGAAGCTATCGATGATCTCGACCGTGACCAATCAAGGAAAGACCTGCTGGCAGATCATCGACGGTAACTTCAACCGCGAACGATTGATCGAATTCCTCAAGGTGCTGATCAGGCAGGCCGGGCGCAAGGTCTTTCTGGTGCTCGACAACCTGGGCGTACAGCGCTGCGCTCCCGTCAAAAAATGGCTGGACAGACACCGCAAGCAGATCGAGGTCTTCTACCTGCCCAGCTACGCGCCGGAATTGAATCCCGACGAGCGGTTAAATGGCGATTTGAAGCAGGACATCGAAAAGAAAGTGCCACGCCGCACGAAAGACAGACTTCATGCCGTGGTCAGCGAGCATATGCAATGCTTGGAGAAGTCCCCCCGACCGCATCAAGGCGTTCTTCAAAGACCCGATCGTCGCCTATGCCGCATGACAGTATTCATGGGCCGGATCAATAGGATGAAGCGTGATGTGCGTAGAAGAAGCCGAGAGGCAGATTTGAGTACTTCCATACGCAATAAAGGACCGGTCAGGGATGGATCGATGGACCTGTAACGCGGGTGAGGATGGCGGGGCAGAGACTCAAGAATCTCCAATGGATGTGCCTCGCCAAGCCACCAGGCTTATTGCGGCATCCTGTGGACCTTCATAGTTACTTCGGAGACGGGTGAACCGCTGCCCGAGATCACTGGGTAATCAAGACGCAGCGGACTGTCTTCTCCCAGCGCGAAGAGCCCTTACGGTCGATGTGCGTTTACCAGCTTGATGTTGTTGCCGTTGAGTTGGCAACTTGTGCAGGTCACGTGGTACGTAATGATTCCAGTGCGAACCGCCGCGATCTGGTTCTTAGTTATATAAACTCCTGTGAGAGCAAGGCCGCTCGCATTTCCCCAATTCAGGTTCACGCCGATTCCGACGTTGTAAATGCGATTGTTCTCAACCCGGCAGGTACCGGAGGGAGCACTGCTCGGAGCACAGATAATGCCGTTGTTCGATTTCAGCCCCGATCCATTTGGAGCCAGAGACATCATCTCTCTTGAGACAACATTCTGCGATGTGGCGACGGTATAGGTTCCTGGGCCTCCTGTTCCCGTTCCGAGCGCCGTTATCTTCGTCGAGGTCACGCCGGTTCCTGAAACGGTCTGGCCCACCGCTATCGCCCCGGAACCTTTAATCATCTGCGTAACGGTGAGCGTAGCGCCGGAGATTGAGCCTACAAAATTCGCCGCGCCATGACAGGTATCCTGAATGTCATTTCCTTGAGCAGTGACGCTCGGCTGATTCGCATAAATACCGGCTCGATAGATGCAGCCGCGGATTGTGTTTCCGTTGATGTGCGCTTTTGAATCGTAACCTGGCGCTTGTGCCCACTGCCCCACCACTCCTATAGCATCCCCACCTGCGCTCGACTCCATGTAAATTGTGTTGCCCTCGACAGTAGGGCTGATGGAATCGCGGATCACGATTCCATCATTATTCGTGTCGTCAATGACGTTTCCAACAGCCAGAGGCTCGTAAGTTCCTTCACCAAGCTCAAGCGGGCTGTCTCCGCAGCCGTAAAGATTATTGTTCACGGCGCTGTCGAATTGCGCCTCTATGCCCGGTGCAAGCTGGTTGCTTCCGGCATCTGCGGTGAAGAAGATGCAATCCCCGTTCGTTCCCGTGACGGTGTTCTCAGAGACGAGATTGTGGTTAGCATAAGAGCCCTTACTATGGGACTCATTTGCCACGACGATCCCCGAGGCGTAGGTATTAACGGTTCTCAGAATTGTGTTCTTGACGATCCTGTTGTACGCGCCACCTGAAGGCGTTCCGATGACTTGAATGGCGTTCTGCCTTGCCGTGACGGTGTTATTGTCAACAAGATCATTACTGCCTGTTACGGTGATTCCATTACCGGAAGAGGCCCCGGCCATGTTCACGGTCAGTCCATCGACAGTGGAGTAGTTGCCCGAAACGTCCAACATGTCATAGCCATAGCTGCCTCCGGCGTTCAGGCTGCACCCCCTGATCACGTCGTTGTTCCCGCGGAGGATTATCAGAGCAAAATTGCCGCCCTTGGTAATCGTCACGCCCTGATCGCATAGGATCGTCACGTTGTTTGCGCTGATCGTGATGGTGGATGTGGAAGTTTCGAGGTATTTGGGTAGCAGATCGATCGTGCCGTTTGCTCCGACTTTAGTAATCGCGGCCTGAAGTGTGCCTGCGGTTTGCCGACCGCCTGGAAGTTGCAACGTAGTTCCGCTCGTAGAGGAAGCTTCAGAGACACCACCTGTAACGTTACTGCCAGCAGAGAGGGACTGAATGGCCGCCTGCTCAGTTGTCGAGTCCGGTTTTCCCGTCACATCCTGCACCGTCATGTGCGAGGCCGCGCCAAAACTGTCCAGCCGATCTCGGCAAGAGGTGCTGGCCGCACAGAATGCCGACAGATTCGTCCCCGAGGGCACAGTCGGCGCCGTGACGCTCGATCCGCTTGAGAGCACGGGATTGAAGGTGATTTTGCCGTTCTGGAGCAGGTTCTCGGCGCCATCCCCTATTTGGTTCGTGACGAATTTGACGTGGCCGGGAATTGACTGGCCCAGGGCAATTGAGGGAAGAAGCAGTATGGCTGCCAGTAAGCGCTTCATGCGGCGATTATGCCACGCGCGAAGAATTTAAGCCAGACAGTGACAGGGAAAGAGACGGCGGTGAAGTTTCCCGCAGCGGCGCGCGCTTGCGCGTCTACCAGGAAGGAATGCAGCGCGAACTCCGGGAGATATTGGATTCGTCAGATTACGCAACTATGCCGCAGGGCGCGACAGTGCCTTTCGCAGCGAGTGCGTTGGGTAACTCAAATCAGGCTGTAACTATTGATCTCTGCACAAAAGATGTAACGGCTTCATGCAAAAAAACGGCAGGCCGGATTGCCGGGTGCATCCGCGAAGTTTCTCGGGCGAAGAGCGAATGCCGTCGATGGAGCGGAGGACGTCTTCCATGAGCTCATCTGCATGCCTGGGACAACTGTTGGCGAGTTCCCGCTTGACCTGAGACCAGACTCCTTCGTCGGGATTCAGTTCCAGTGCACAAGCGGGAAAGCGTTCGATGCGCAGGCGGCGATGCTGGCGCTGGAGTTGCTCGATGGGGCCTCCCTAGTGGGTGGTGGAATTATGCAGCAGCGCAATGAGCGGGCCGTGCAGCTGACGTGGGAGTTCACGCAAGAACCGGCAGACCTCTTCCTGCCCGACGTTCTCGTATAAGAGCAAGAAGTAGAGATTCAGCCGATGCCGCCGCGGGCTAAGCGAAATGCCGGAAATCACACTGATTTTGTTGCGCCGCCCCTGACGGTTGATTTGAGTGGTAACTATTCAGCTCCTCCCGCGGCAGGCCAGCGCACGATCACTATGACCGGCGTGGCGGTCGGAACTGCGGTGGGAAGTGGCGTTGCAGATGTGGAGGGAGATTTGAAGTTGAACGGTCAGACTTCGAGCGAAGATCTGCTCGTCGTCATCGATGCAACAGGGGCGCCTCTGTTCGACGAACCGCTGCAGGTTTGAGACACTGTTTCCAAGGGCTATTTCAGGGGCGATTTTTGAGTGGCATTCGGCGCGTTTCCCGCACTATGAAAAATGGGATCCCAGATGTATCTGTTCCGACTTGTGATGCATGATTCCTCGTTGCAGTGACACCCAATGCTGGCAGCCACAGAACACGACGCAACCGTTCCCGAGGTCTTCTCAATGCCGGCTATCGTCCAGTTCCTTGAGCGCATCGAGCAGCTCGCTTCATGAACGGCTTGCGACCGCGAATACGGAGCTTGGGCTGTCGCAAGAGAAGATGGCAGAGACGTTGGGGTTGAACCTGCAACTCCGATGGGCTGGGACGCCGCCAGCAGCCTGACAGGTGAACGGCAAGGGGCATGAAGAAGTGGAAACCGCCAGGCGCTTTCCACCTCTCGACACCCCCGGCCAGGCGGCTAACTGAACTCAACTTAGCTGCGCTACACTGACTCTAATGCCGGCACAAAACATGGGGCAGGCGGGCTCTAGCCGAAAACTAAGATTTAAAGAGCGGTTCAAGTTTTCCAGGGCCGGTGATGGGGTAAGTTGATTCGCAATATGGCCGGCCGGAAACAGCATTTTTGAACATACGGGCACGGTATCAGTCAACAAACTTCAGGCGCCTTCGCAGCCGCAGGGCAATCGCATTTGGAATTCTCTTGACATCCGAGTTGGCAAGAAAGCCCGAGCTCGTCTGTGTCCGGCGTCTTCCGGTGTCAATTTGGCAATACGATGCCCTCACAATAACGGTTTTCGGCGGCGCCAATCTGACCGATGCGGCCTAAATCAGCTCCACGACCTGCGATCTGTGAGTGAAAAAGCCCAAATGCGATTGCCCTGTTCGCAGCCGAACCTTTCATTGACTTCCTGGCTTGACTCAGGTGAAATGGAATCAATGAATCCGGTCGAATTTGGCCAAGCAAGGATGAGTGACGTCCCGATTGAAATATGGTGTCTTCAATACCTTACGGGAGATGTGTGCACTCGAAGTACCGGAATGATATCGAGCCTGGCCGTCCCAACTAGAACTTGTTGTTAACTTTCACATATTGCATGAGTCGCCCGAATGCTCAGAATCGCGTAGAACGCGCAGTTTGCGTGGCGCGATGGGGCGAGCATATACGATTTTCCCTTGAGATTTAGTCGCCTTGGGAAGATGTGCTGATTCTATTGGGTTTATGGGTTTAGGGCTAACGACAGGCTCCAAGTCGGGTCTTCCGGATTAGGAAGAACTGAAACAACAATCCCTCCATTGAAAAGAGGTTTCAGATTTGGCGTCCCTTCCAGAGAAAGAACTGACACTGCGGGATCTGCTCACAATCTATCGCCGGCGGCGCAGAATTGTGCACGCAACCCTCTTGAGTTTCGTCCTGCTTGGCGCGCTGTATTGCACCTTCTGCACGCGCCGTTACCAAGCGACGGGCACGATCCAGATTCAGAAGGAAAGCGCCGACGCCATGGATTTAGGTGATCTGATGGGCGGCGCAGGAGGCGCTTCCGACGCTCTCGGCGAAAACCTCGATCTACAAACGCAAGCTAACATTCTGCAATCCGATACGCTGGCGCTGCGGACGATCGAGGACCTGCATATGGAAGGCACGCGCGACTTCCAGCCTCACTGGAGTCCCGTGGGCTGGTTGTTTTCGGTTTTATCGCCAAAAGGTCTCACGGATCAGCCGGGCGTCAAGCTGGAGAATGCTCCGGAGCGCCGGCGCAGGGCGCTCAAGATCTTTGCCAGCAACTTGACAGTGAAACCCGTGGCCGGGACCCGCCTGATTGAGATCGATTATCTGAATCCCGATCCGAAACTGGCTTCCGCCGTCGTCAATTCATTGATGGAGGGACTTGCCGACTACAGTTTCCAAACCCGCTATAACGCGACCAATCAGGCCTCGAACTGGCTCGGCGCGCAGCTAGGCGAGCTGCGTCGAGACAGCGAGAACCTCCAAGCCAGGGTCGTCGAACTTGAAAAAGAATCGGGCGTGTACAGTCTGGGCGTTACCGACACGCAGGGCCGGGAGTTGGCGTATTCGGGCGTGCTGGATCAATTGCAGCAGGCGACGCAGGCCGTGAACATGGCCGAACAGGCAGTGATCCTGAAAGGCGCGATCGCTAAAGCCGCGGAAGCGGGCGATGTAGATCTGCTGTCAAGCCTGGCAGGCAACTCTGTTTCGGGACAGGGCTCGCCGACGAACAACGCCATGGCGCTGATCCAGAATCTGCGCGGGCAGGAAGCAACACAGGCCGCCGCCCTGCAGCAATTGGAAGCCGAGTTCGGGCCGAATCTTCCGCGGGTGATCCAAGCGCGAAGCAACCTCGCTGGGCTGGACCGTTCCATCCGCGAGGAGATCGCCCGGATCAAGGGCCGAGCCGAAAGCGACTACCAGATCGCATTGCAAGCCGAGGCTGGCGCCAAACAGAAGTACGCGGAGGACAAGAAGCAGGCCGACCAGTTGAACGACAAGGCCATCGAATTCGCCATCGTCAGCCAGGAATCGCAGCAAAGCCGCCAGCTTTACGAAGATCTGCTCAAACGGCTCAAGGAAGCAGGCATTCTTGCGGGTTTGAAATCCTCGAACATCACGGTCGTCGATCCGGGGCGCGTGCCGGCCAGGCCCAAGAAGCCGAATGTACCCCTGTATATGGCGATTGCGCTGGCCGGCGGGTTTTTCCTGGGCTGTTGCGGCGCACTGCTGGTGGATACGCTCGACAACAAGGTCAACGGTGTTGGCGATGTTGAGCAAGCCACAGGGCTAACCGTCTTAGGAGCGCTGCCCTTTGTCCCCGAGATGACCCCCATCGGCCACGATCAGCAGCTCAAAAAGCCGTTCAGCGCTTACATGGAGGCCATGCGCGGGCTGCGAACTTCGCTCATGCTCTGGCAAAGCAATGCGCCGCCGAAAGTTCTGCTGGTTACCAGCTCCATTGCTGGAGAGGGTAAGTCTACTTCCAGCCTATATCTGGCTGTGGTGCTGGCGCAGCACGGCTGCCGGGTATTGCTGGTGGACACCGACCTGCGGCGAGGACTATTGCGCAGGAAGCTGAATCTTGCCGTTGGACCAGGCTTGAGCTCGATACTATCCGGGCAGTGGGTCGATGCGGAGATCCCGCATTTCGAAAACGTGACCGGACTCGACGTACTGCAAGCGGGCCTGCCGCCGCCGAATCCCTCTGAGTTGCTTGGTTCGTCGGCCATGCAGGCGTGTATTGAAAGATGGCGAACGGAATACGACTTCGTGGTTCTCGATGGCTCTCCCGTGCTCCCGGTAACGGATTCGGTGGTGCTGAACGCGCGGGTGGACGCCACGCTGGTGCTGGTGCGCGACGGCATGACGGAGAAACCGCAGCTCAAGCGAAGTCTCCAGATGCTGAAGCGCGACGGTAGCCACTTGGTGGGTGTGGTGGTGAATGGCCTGCGCCCTCAAGACGAGAGCTATTACGGATATTACGGCTATCACAGGTACGACAACAAGTATGCGGAGGGCCCCGATGGGGAAAGCAACAAGAAATAGATGGCTTTGGTTCTTCGCCGTATGCGGGATGCTGGTTTTGCTTTTTCCTGCCGCGGGAGACAGCCAGCAGGCGCAAACAGCGGAGAGCCTTCTAATCGGGCCGGGAGACACGCTGCACGTGCAGGTGTTGGACGCGCCTGAGTTGGAAGAACACGTCCGTGTCACCGACGCCGGTGAGCTTCCGTTAATCCTGGGAGGGAACGTCAAAGTTGTGCACTTGACGCTAGACGAGGCCGCTCGCGCCATCGAAAATGTGCTCCTGAACGGCCATTACGTATTGAATCCCAGAGTGCTGGTGACGGTGGATGATTTCGCGACCCAGAAGGTCACGCTGACGGGCGAGGTGAAGGCGCCGGGAGTTTATCAAATCAATACGCCGCGACCGGTGCTGGATGTATTGACGATGGCCGGCGGTCTTTCGGATTCGGCCGACAGGAAGATTCTGATCGTGCGACGAGCAACGGGCGAGAGAATTCCCTATTTCGTCTCCAACAAACCGGGCGTGGCAATCGATACCTCGGTTGAAGTGTACCCAGGCGACATGATCTTCGTTCCCAGGGCCGGGATCATATGGGCGATGGGAGATGTGGCGCGGCCGGGCGGCTACATGATTTCGAACAACGAAGGCACGATCAGCGTGCTCGAACTGGTGGCGCGCGCCGGAGGCACGCCTCCCTCGGCCGTGCCCTCGCACGCCAAATTGATCAGGAAATCAGGCAGCGGTTACATTGAGATGCCGCTGCAGCTGAGCGCCATGCAGAAGGGCAAGCGGGCGGATATGCAGTTACAACCAGATGATATAGTCTACGTGCCGTTCAGCTACATGCGGAACTTAGCCGAGTCCTCTAGTGGCATTGTGTCTTCGTTGGGATCGGCGGCCGTTTACAAATTCTGAGGGCGGCCAGGGATGGTGCGTCATGGAGACTCTGGAGTTGATCGGCCTAACGGTGCTTTCTCTTTGCGCATTGACCTTGCCGGGAGGCAGAAGTCTTGCGAAAGGATGATCTTGCGGCGAAGAAGAACGTAACTCCAGTTGCAACCCCGGGGGGAGTTATGGGGAGGAATCGGATTCACTTCGGTAATGCCGAAGTTGACGTGGTGACTAAGCACGAGGTCCTGGCGCGGGCAGGGGAGTTCCTGGCGCGCGCATCGGAACGACCGGGGGTGATCGCCACCGTAAATGCGCAATTCGTTCATTTAGCGAGACAGCAACCGCGTTTTGCTGCCTGTCTCGAACGCGCCGATCTCAGTTTGGCTGACGGCATGTCGCTGGTCTTCGCCAGCCGCCTGCTGGGCAAGCCTTTGCCCGAGCGGATTTCCGGCGTGGACCTGACCGAGGATCTCTGGGCGCTCTTAAACGAGCAAAACGGCTCGATTTATTTACTGGGCGGTAAACCCGGCGCGGCAGAGGAGACGGTGCGAAGACTCGGGGCCCGCTACCCTAACGTGCGAGTTGCCGTGGTCGATTGCCCGCCGAGGGGCTTTGAGAAAGACGAGCAGGCCTCCAGGGCTGTCCTGGAGCGAATCCAGGCGGCGCGGCCAGATCTGCTGCTGGTGGGGCTGGGCGCTCCCAAGCAGGAGTATTGGATTGAAGACCATATTTCCGCGCTGCCCTGCAAGCTGGTTGTGGGCGTGGGCGGCACCTTCGACATTCTCTCCGGACTTGTGCGGCGCGCACCGGTGTGGATGCAGAGGACCGGTCTGGAGTGGTTCTTCCGGCTGTGCATCGAGCCGCGCCGGCTGTGGAGGCGCTACCTGGTGGGCAACAGCTATTTCGTCTGGCTGGTGGCAACGCAGTTTGTCGAGCGGCGGTTGAGCCCAAAACGCAGGAGCGTCGCCGGAGAGGCGCAATGATCTATCACGTTTTGACGGAATTGGAGCCGTTTTCCGCCGTGCGCGGCGGCGCGCTGTCCCATACGGTGGCCAACCTAATGCGGCTCGATCCAGCGCGGACGGTAGTCTGCCCAGACGCCGATTCGACTTGGGGCTACGGGGCGGGGCGGGCCCTTGTTGTCCCGGAGCTTCGCTGGTATGCGCGAATGCGGGCGCGGCGATTTTATCCGCAATGGCTGATGAAGCCAGTTTTTCGCCTTGTCTTTCGAGGTCTTCTGCGAAGGTTGAAAGAGGGAGACATCGTGTGGTTCCACAGTCAGCCAACTTTTTGCGCGGCCCTGGGGCCTGAAATCCGTCGGAAGGGCGCGAAGACTATCTATCACTGCCATGACGCGATTACCAAGAAGGCTGCGATCTCGGCAATGCGCCGATGCAGGCCGGACGCCTGGATATTTTTGAGTAACGCGCAGCGGGCGGAATGGCTACCGCTCCTTCCCGCAGCGATAAACACCTACGTGGTACCCAACGGCGCGGACGAAACCCTTTTCTTCCCATGCGCGGACAAAAGGAGGGACCCGACCCCGGTGATCCTCTATGTCGGGCGGCTTCATCCCGAAAAGGGCATCCAGGTCCTGATGGAGGCGATGAGGGTTTTAGGAAGCCGGGGCGTCAGGGCGCATTGCCGGGTGGTTGGCTCGTCCTTCTCCGGGGGGAGCAGGGTAACGCCCTTCGCGCGGTCCGTTGTCAGGTCGGGGCCCCCCGGCGTGCGGTTCGCCGGCCACCGCTCGGCCAGGGAGGTCGCAGACGAATTCCGTGCCGCGGATGTTCTTTGCTGCCCTTCGGTGTGTCAGGAGCCCTTTGGGAAGGTAAATGTGGAGGCGATGGCTTGCGGCCTCCCGGTCGTCGCGAGCGCAGTCGGAGGGATACCCGAGATCGCAGCAGGGGGAGGAATTCTCCTGGTCAAGCCTGGAGATCCTGTCGAACTGGCGGATAAGCTGCAGTTACTTGTCGAAGACCCGAGCCTCCGCAAGCGGATCGGGGCGGAGGGCCTGGAGTCATTTCGGCGCAGCTTCACCTGGGGCATGGTTTTGAAACGATACCGGGAGATCGCCGCCGGCACTGACGCGATTTCCTCGCGCAAGGAAGGGGAGGTATGAAAACTGCAATTGTTCACCCGTGGTTTTTAGAGGCGGGCGGCGCCGAAAAAGTCGCCGATGTCCTCGCTCAAATGTATCCGGATGCGGATGTCTTCGCCCTTTCTGTAGATCCTGCCTGCGTGCCCGATCATCTCCGCGACAGGCCGATCCGTACCAGCGCGCTTAACCGGCTGATCTCTGTTTTTCGGTTCAGGCGCGCCTCCTTCATGCTCTTGTTTCCGTGGGCGATTGAAAGCCTTGACCTCAGCCAGTACGACCTGGTTATTAGCTCGTGCCCTCCTTTAATGGGAATCAACGTCAGCCAGGACGCCGTTCACATCTGCTACTGTCACAGCCCGCAGCGCGCATGGTGGAGTTTCTATGCGCAGCGTCAGGCTCAAATGGGATGGCTGGCAAAAAAGATCTTCGTTGCATGCGCGGTCTTTTTGAGAATATGGGAATTCAACGCGATGCAGCGGATCGATCACGTGATCAGTAATTCGCAATATATCTCCAGCCGCGTCTTCACGTATTTCCGGCGAAAGAGCACGGTCATCTATCCGCCGGTCAATACCTCGATGGGTTATGTTTCTGACCGGCATGACGGCTATTACCTTTCGGTTTCGCGGCTCGACAGGGATAAGGGCACGGAGTTTTTGATTGAGGCCTGCAACCGCCTTAAGCGCCGGCTCTTGATCGCCGGCGTTGGCCGCGAAGAGAAACGACTGAGGGCTATCGCCGGGCCGACCGTCGAGTTTCTCGGCCGCGTCCCGGACGGGGAGCTGCCGGAACTCTACGCCAAATGCCGCGCGTTTCTTTTTGCTGCTGACGAGGACTTCGGGATTGTTGCCGTGGAAGCGCAGTCCTTTGGGAGGCCGGTGATCGCCTATGGCCACGGGGGCTCGTTGGAGACAGTGCGGGTCAACGATCCCGAGGGACGGCCTGATACCGGAGTCTTTTTCCCCGAACAGACCACCGACTCGGTCATGGACGGCATTCTGCGCTTCGAAGCGCGCGAAGACAGCTTCCTTCCGGCGGAGATTCAGCGACATGCAATGCGGTTTGATAGGTCGGTATTTGAAGAGAAAATGCGACGGTTCATCGAAGACGCCGCGCAGAGGTCTCAAGAAAAATGTTGATGGCGATCGCGATCGGCTTCTTTTTTGTGTTGAGCGTGGCGTTGGTGTGGCGCTTCGGGATGAAGGCCGTGCTGATTCTGGTCGCTTTTGCGTTTACGCAGAACTTTTTCTTACCGCTGCTCTTTACCGCCGGGTTGCTGAATGCTCAAGCATGCAGGGCTTTGATCTACTCCAAAGAAGTTCTTTGCCTGGTCTTGGCGGTGTATTCGGTTAAGTGTATGTACACCGACCGAACGCGGCTACAGTGGTCATTGATAGTGCTCGTGATATTTACATTTTGGTGCGTCTGCAGCGGGCTCATGACGCTGGGCGGTCACGCTGACTTGCAAAGCGCTGCCAGATGGTTACGCAATGCATGCGTTCCGCTGGAATTTGTCTTGATCGGCGCTGCGCTGGCAAATAAGGCGTTCGTTCGTGAGTTTCCCAAAGTGCATGTATTCACTTTGGCAGTACTCGCTCTCGTCGCACTATGTCTGATAGGTCCCTGGGGAAAGAAAATATGGGGGCGATATGTGAATATAGCTACGTTCGACATTGCCGTAAAAGGCGATTCCACGTCATCGCAAGACCTGCAAGGCGGAACCAATGGCTCGGGTAATATGACGGGACGCAACGCCTATTTTGGGCGCGTTGCGCAGTACAGAGCCATGGGCACGTTCGGCGAACCAATATCCATGGCATTCAACATGGCTTTCGCCTTGCTGATAGGAATGTTTGTGTTGCGCAAGAAGAATTGGTTTTTCTTGTTGTTGATATCGCTCGCGCTACTGGCGAGTTTTACCCGATCGGCCTGGATATTTTTTATGGCGGCTACCTTCTTTGTCTTATTTAAACGGCAAATGTATTTCAGGTTGGGCGCTTTTGTAATGATTATTGCGGCTAGCCTGATCCTGGTTCCACCTTTAAACGCGTTTCTTGTGACGAGCATCTCCAACCTTCAAGGGAATGTTGATCCGCACTCTGTCGGCATCAAGTCTTTTTATACCGGCGTCTGGGCCCGGCAAGAGTCAGTCTTGTGGGGCGGCAGCAGTGTCGGCTCAGCGAATGACATTTGGAGCCAGCAAAGCCTGCTTGTCGGAGATGTGGGTGCAACGAACATGCCGGAAAGCGGATATGGCTGGTTGGTGATCAAGAACGGCATTCCAGCGTACCTGTTATTTGTGACTTTCTGCGTAGCAGGATTCATAGACCTCGAGCGGAATCCAAATAAGAAATTACGAACTGTGATGCAAGGTGTGATGCTAGCCATATTAGTGGTAACACATACCTCGTTTTATGTTTTTGCGTTTAGCGCCTCCATCGTTATCTGGATCATATTCGGTGCAGCCGTCGTTGGATACGATCCGGAAAAGGTGCCTGAGTGACAATGGAATGCGCTACATGGGTTCGAGACCGATTACTCGAGAAAAGCTTGCAGCTGAAACGCAGCGCCCTCGCCCGCAACGCCGGCTGGATGTTCCTTGGCCAAGGCCTTTCGGCGGTCTGCCAGGGCATCTATTTCATCCTGCTGGCGCGGCTGCTTGGGGTGGTGGAGTACGGGATCTTCGCCGGCGCGATGGCCATGGTGATGATCGTGGCCCAGTACTGCGCCCTGGGCTCGCACTCGGTCTTTCTGCGCTATGTGAGCGCGGACCATACCCGCTACGCCCGCTACTGGGGCAACGTGCTGCTGACCACCGTGAACGTCGGCAGCCTGATGACCCTGCTGGTGATCTGCTTCGGGCCGATGATCGCGCACTCTTACTCGCGCCCGATGCTGGCCTGGACCGCAATAGCGAACTGCCTGTGCGCGCAACTTACTTATGCGGCCGGACGGGTGTTCCAGACCTTCGAGCGGATGCGCGTGACCGCTCTGTTGAATTTGCTGACGAACCTGATGCGCACGATTGCGGCGGCTGTGCTGTTGCTCGGCTGGCACCGGATCACCGCGGGGCAGTGGGCATTTGCGGCCATGGTGATCTCGGCGATCGTCGCAGCGATCGCGGTGGTATCGGTGCGGCGGGAATACGGGCCCGCCGAATATTCCTTCCGTCTGGCGCGGGAGCGCGCCGGCGAGGGATTTGTGTTTGCGCTTTCTTACTCCACGGGGGGCCTCTTCAACGACCTGGATAAGGCCATGTTGGGCCACTACGGGATGAACTTTGCCAACGGCGTCTACACCATGGCCTACCGCGTGGTGGATGTGTGCACGATGCCGCTCTACGCAGTCCAGGCGGCGGCCTTTCCACGGTTCTTCAAGAAAGGCGAGGAAGCAGGGCTCAGGAACACCCGCAGCTATGCAGCGAGAATCATCAAACGTACTGCCCTAACAGGAGTCCTGATGGCAGCGGCGATGTTCGTCACCGCGCCGCTGATTCCGAAGATCGTGGGGCTCGGCTTCCAGGAGAGTACCGCGGCGCTGCGCTGGCTCTGTCTGCTGCCGTTCTTTCGCAGTTTCCATGTAGGGGCCGGTGACGCGTTGACCGGGGCCGGGCACCAGAATTTGCGCTTGAGCACGCAAGCAATTGCCGCGGTCTTCAATTTTGCCGTGAACCTGTATCTGATACCACATTATGGGTGGCATGGTGCGGCCTGGTCCAGCCTGGCGACTGACGGGCTGCTGGCGGTTCTGAACTGTGGCATCTTGATGGCGGCAACGAACGGGACGATACGGCTGCGCAGGCGGCAGACAACACTACGAAACGAATGAGCCCCTCCCGCCCGCGTCGAGCCCCGCACCGGGCGCACGCGGAAGATGTCAAGAGGGGCGCAGTCCGCTGCATTGGATTCCAAAGGTTTAACACCAATTCATGCCGCAGATAAATACCGGCCTCCGGCGCACAATTCTAAACTGGAAAGGAACAGTCCGGGAACATGAAGAACAGCAGCCTCTCAATCACCCGCATGGCCCGCATCATGGACCAACCCCCGCGGGCGCTTGCATGCCGGGCCGTTTTCTCTTAAAAAGCACACAGATACACAGAAACTGTGAAGGCCTTCAACAGAATCAAGAACCTGGCGCAAGGCACTCCACAGTTTTTCACACAAAAGCTGTGAATCTGTGACGAAAACCCACCCAATTTCACCGTAAAGCTGCGAAACCTCGCCTCACAGGCCGGGCAATAAGCAACACAGCTCCTTACCACAGTAATCCTCGCACACTTGCTGGCGCCGTCCGACTTCGGCCTGGTCGGTATGGCCACCATCGTGATCGGATTCGTGAACCTGTTCAAGGACCTCGGCACCTCCGCGGCAATTATCCAGAACCGCGAGGTTACCGAGGAACTGCTTTCCAGCGCATTTTGGGCTAACGTTGCCTTTGGCGCGCTGGGTACTGCAGTGCTGTTTGTTGCCGCTCCGCTGCTGGCAATGTGCTACCGCCAGCCACGGGTGACGATCCTGCTCCGGGTTCTGGCGTTGAATTTCGTTGTGTCCGGGTTGAGCATCTTTCAACAGGCGCTCTTTGAACGCAAGCTCTTATTCCGCATCCTGGCGAGAGTAGAGGTTGCGGGGGTCGCCTGCGGCGCGTTGGTCGGCATTGGTTGCGCGTTTGCGGGGCTAGGCGTGTGGGCCCTGGTGGCGCATTCGCTCACCAGCTTTGCCATTATCAGTATGTTGCTCTGGTATTTCTCCGATTGGAGGCCGCGGCTACTGTTTCACTGGCAGGAGATTCGCGGAATCAGCAGGTATGCAGCCCGGCACAGTCGAATGGGAGCAGAACCGGCGCACGCTCCGCAGGGAATCGGCAGAGGATGAGCGGCGATTAGCTGAGATGGAGGCGCGCAGTGCGTTGCTGCCGCACAAAGCGCAGATACCCGGACGTGAGAGCATGGCACGAATCACGCTCGTTTTCCCATTTCGCGGAGATCCGTTCAGGAGGTAACCGCGACGGAAGGGTAGCCGAAGTTCACGAAACTACGGGTCTCGCGCAAAGAAAGATTCGAAGTCGTTGCGGATGAGCTTTTCGATCATCGGATCCAGAACGAGGTCGTTCCAGTTCGAACCCTTCACGCTTCTGAAACTCCCGCCAATGCTGAAAAGCGGTGCGTCCTGCCGGACTGAGGACTCTCACACCAACTCCATAACTAAGGCCACCTCATCCTGGAGGCAAATCACAATCTCATTCCAGTGGGTGGCGTCGCCCTAAGAATAGGGCAACTCGAAGACGATCACGATGCCCAATGAGGTTTTTGAAGCACAAGCCGCGCTGCTGGTGCGCGCACTGCCCTACGTGGCGGTGGAGACCTGCTTTGCCCTGAAGGGTGGCACGGCAATCAATCTCTTTGTCCGAAAGCTGCGGACGGTCAGGCGGCTGAGGATCTTTCCTGGTGGGAATCGAGCGATGGGGGCAAGCTGCCGAAAATGGGCGTAACAGTCCAAGCCCGGAGCGGTTGGGGCGGCGTGCGAGCATTGATCACGACAGCGTAGTTATTTTCCCGATTAGGAAATTGCATATATTGGAAAATTTTCCTTTACATACTCTTTCCTATTTGAGAAAATCTTCGCATGCAGGACTCTGTCAAAGCCACTGAAGCGGCCCTCGTCCAAGCTCTCAAGGATCAGGTTCCCTTCGTGCAGCTTCCGGGAATACAGGCCACCGATGTGGTTGACAGCCGCCCGTTCGACGTTCGCTTTGACCTTGAGTCTGGAACGAACAAGGTTCGCGTCTACGCGGAGATCAAGCGGTCATTCAGTCCGCGGGAGCTGGAGAATATTGCTCCGTGGATTGCGCGTCTTAAGGCAATCGAGAAAGACGCCGCCTTTGCTGTCGTCTCTCCGGCACTTTCGCAACAAGCCCAGAATTTCTGCATCGAGGCTGGCATCGACTTCCTTGACCTCGCCGGCAATATTTTCATCAATGTTCCAGGGAAATTCGTCCTACAAAGGACGGGCCAGCGCAGTAAAGGTGTCGTTGAAACGAGGGAAGGCCCCCGCGAGGTCAATGTCTTCTCAGGACGCTTTTCGCGCGTCGTCCGAGTACTTCTCCAAAATCCTCGCAGCTGGACCTTGAGCGAGATTGCCCAGGAACTCGATAGGGAGTCCCGCGACAATTCAGTTCTCACCGGAGTCGGTGAGGATGGAGTTTCTATCCGCAGTTTCGTTGTCAGTCTGGGCACCATCTCGAAAGCTCTCCGCACGCTCGAGGACCAGCTTTGGATCCGCCGGCGCGGAACATCAGCGCTGGTGCCTGAGCCCAAGCGCCTTCTGCTCGCTTGGGCAGCGAAATACCGCGAACGCTATCGCTCGCGCTTGCGGAACAGCGTTACCTACCCCAATCCCTTCGGGCAGGATTTGACCACGATCAGCAATGCTCTCGAGTCTCTTGCGATCTCCCGGTTTGCCTTCACTGGCCCCGCGGCCGCGAACGTCCGCGCGCCTTTCATCGATCTCGACACGATAGACGTATATCTGTCTTCGCCTAAACAGGCTGAAAAGCTCAAGGATCTTGCGAACCGCAAGGCAGATGGTCCGCCGCTCCGATTCCTGGAACTATACGATCTCGGCGTATTCATGTATGGCAAACGCTCCGATCAGATTCCGACAGTCTCCGAGGTGCAGGCTTATCTCGATCTGATTGCGCGCGGAGGGCGCGATCAAAAGCAGGCGGACTACCTGTTCGAAAAGGCGATTGAGCCAATGTGGAAGGCGGCATGATTCCCGAACCGCAGAAGACGTACCTCCTGGAGCTGCTTGCAGCGCTGGGACCCGCTGCGGGCGACTTCGTCTTGGTGGGCGGTCAGGCGCTGAAGTTTGCTCTTGCCGAGGCCAGAGCTACAAGGGATTTCGACTTTCTCCTTGATGCCATTTCCCTTCGCGAAAAGCCGGCAGATGTCGCAGGAAAACTGGCGGCTCTGGGATACACTGTCCTGCCCGAATCGCGTAATTTTCAATTCCAAAAACCGATCCCGGGGACGAACGAGGTCATGCGCGTCGAATTCATGGCGCCGCGCGAACTCAAACGAGTCAACGACTTCAGAGTTGACATCGAAGACGGCTTGCACGCTCGCGAATGTCTCGGGGGCACCATCGCACTCCACGAATCGGATATCTATGAGGTGCAGGGTGTGCTGCCAGACGGGACACCCGTGCGCGCCAGTCTTCGTGTCACGCGGCCACACGCACTGGTGTTCCTCAAGCTGCTCGCCCTCGATGACCGATACAGGAATCTACGCGGGCCGGATCACGCAGAACACGATCGCAACGAAGCCAGCGTTCATGCATCGGATATCATCGCGATCCTGAATGCAGCCGTAGACTTCGCGGCGTTTCGAGAGGCCTTCTACGGTCAATTCGCGAGCGATCCGACGCTCGGTATTCGGGTCGCGGATCACCTGCGCACGTACTTTCGCGAAGACACCAGCCCCGGCATGCTCCTGTATGAGGAATCGCTGCGTTCCGGCGGTCCCGCTGACCGCCAAACCAGGGCACAGTTGGCAGGCGAGCTGCGCCGCGCCTTCCGGATGGTCGCGGAGATTCTGCCATCCGAAGCGTTTACTGCGCTGCGCTCCGCTGCCGATGACGTCTGCAATCTTGATCAATGCCGTGCGCTCGCCGAAGATTTCCTTCGCGGATTAGAAAGTGCGGGGGTTTCTGTCAGCTCCGAGCAGGCGATTCAGTTCTTTCCCGGGGAAGTCTTCGGCGGAGCATATGCTGGAGCTCAGGAATCCCAGACCAGCGCGCAGCAGGAATTCCAGAAGCTTACAGAGGGCGAGAAAGTGCTTCTGACGGGCTACTGGGAGCTGCGATCTGCCGTACTGCTAACTGATCAAGAATTCACATCGCGGTTTGGAAGGATCATGAAATAGGCCACAACTATGCGCACAGATGATCCTTGCAAGACCGTCGTTGGCTTGCTCCGGAGTATGCTGATCCTCGCCGCGGCCGTTAATTGCGTCCATATCCTTACCACGTCCCTCATAGAGGTCATAGCTGGAAGCTGATCCTCAGGCGTCTTCGCTAGGATCATCGCAACCTGAAACCAGCTGCGTTGGCAGACGTGCTTTTCCGACGACCAAGCCAACCGGCTCGGAATCGGGATTCTCGCCGCGCTTGTATGAGATGTCTCTTGCCTCAAGGCGATCCAATATCCCGAGTCGAGGCGTCAAACATGGCACGGTAGAGGACGGACCGCGCGTATAACGCCGAGTGTGTGCCCACCGCAGCTATTCGGCCCTGATCGAGCAGGACAAGTTGGTCCACCCACACGAGAGAACTGATTCGATGGGAAATGATAACGAGCGTTCGGTGTGCGCAATACTCCGCGGCGGATGCGAGCACGGCACGCTCCGATGGAACATCGAGAGCCGATGTTGCTTCATCCAGGACAAGCGCTGCCGATTCCCTCAAGAGTGAACGGGCTATGGCCAGCCTTTGGCGCTCTCCTCCCGAAAGGCTGACCGCTCCCGGACCGAGGGGAGTGTCCAGGCCGTGCGGGAGTTGGGTGAGAATGGACGCAAGCTGAACTGCCTGCACTGCTTGAAGCATCTCTTCAGTCGTCGCCCGCGGATTTCCATACAGCAGGTTCTCCCGGATACTCCCTTGAAAAAGCGCCGGGTGCTGCGGGACAAGACAGACGGCGCCACGCAGCGCCGCCAACGTGTAATTTTTGAGAGGCTGCTCCTCGAGCAGGATGCATCCGGCGTCCGGATCGGCGGCGCGCACAAGAAGACGTGCCAATGTGCTTTTGCCCGATCCGCTCGCGCCAATGATTGCGATGTGTTTCCCCGCGTCAATCCGAAGCGTGAGGTTCTGCAACACGGCCTTGCCGCCATAGGAGAACGATACATTCTCGATCCTGAAGCCCTGGTGCAGGCGAAGTGAGTTGAAGCACATTGTCCCCAGATCCCGTACGCTCGGTTCAAGGGCAAGCAGCTCCCGAACCCGGCGAATGCTGGCGCCGACAGACTGCAGCCTTGAATACAGGTCCATCGCCGAGCTGATCGGGTCAAACACGCGCGTGCCATAGGCATAGAACGCCACCAGGCCACCAATGGTCAGAGCCCCGGCGAGCACCTTCGCGCTGCCGAAGGCGAGCACAACCAGAATGGCTGCGACCAGGATCGCGCCGATCGAAATACCGAATCCCATCTGCGTTCGTCGTTGAATCCACTGTGCACGCAGCATACCGTCCCACACGGATCGAGTCCGTTGTGCGCTCGCCTCTTCGGCGCCGAGGAGCTGAATCTGGGGCACAGCTGCAAGGTACTCATTCAACACGCTGGCTGCCAAGCCAACTTCACTCCGCGCTTCATCGGCCCTGGCCTTCAACAAAACGCTGAACCGCCGCTGAATGATGGCGAACAGCGGCATCAGGGGCAATACGGTCAGCGTCATGGGCAGATTCAGCCTCGCCATCATTGCCAGGTTGAGGGCGAAGAACAGGACGGCTCGGAGGCTCTGATTGGCCGTGTCCGCGCCCAGATTCGCAATCTCGTCGACATCGTGCTCGATGCGCGTCAGTTTTTCGCCTGTCGGCGTCTGCTCGTGATAGTCGGCCGACAGCCGGTTCATCTGATCGAGGAGGGCTGTGCGCAGGTCGCGGACACAGTGCTGGGCGATGGAGAAATTGACCAGAGAACCCGTTGCGTAGAGAACGGACCTGCCGAAGTAACAAAGCCCGATCCCGCCGACCAACTCCAACGCCCATCCCAGGTTGCGTTGAGGCAGAGCGTTGTCGATCAAACTGCGCATCAACATAGGGTCGATGGTGACGGCGATGCCCGCGAGGGACACACACAATAATCCGAGCGCAATCCGCCAGCGCAACCGTTTGAGACGAAGCAACAACCACCTGAAATCGCTTCTGGCCTGCACGTCGGTTCTCCGCGATTCCTTGCGAGGAAATAACACGACTCTAGCCCGCGTCTCGACATTCTGGCCCCGATCAAGTCACTCGTGTTTCGTATAAGCAACATGCCCCGGCGGAGGATTGACGCTCCATTGCCGGCGTAGTCTTCTGCCAATATTGGCAGACTCTCCGTCTTTCCCAATGCATGACCCAAAACCTACGACTCACGGTCCAGAGGCAAAGAAGAATGCCTATCAGAAATCCTTACGCCGTAAAAGGCCTTGGCCATGTCATCGGCCTGGCCATTGTGCGGAGGCTCGAAGCCGAACCTCAACTGCTATCTGGGGTGACCACCCTTGGCCTGGAGTTCCTGCGCGACCTTGCCTTGTTCCCCGATCCCACGCGTGTCGACCGATAAAGTCCGGTCGATCCGCTCCTGGTAGAGACATAAGTTCTATGCCAGAAGCGACAAATTCGCAGATCGCAACATAAAAATTGGCGTCGAAGTCACCCGGACCGCGATCTTCGCTCGGATGCTCATCGACGCCACGGTCGCCTTCTGCCCGGAGGGAACAGCCGTGAAAAGCGTCTCTACCGGCTCCTTGTCGCCGATCGAGAAAGATGTCATTGCTGAAATCCGGGCACTGAGAGCCTTGCCTGGCAGCGGCTTCCCTGCCCCACTTCTAGAGCGCCCTGCCCGGATTGTGCATCACGTCATCCTTGCTTCGCACGGCAATGTGCAATTGCGGCTCGCTACCCTGGCACGAGAGCTCGGGGTAGAGATGCGGACACTTGAGCGCGCCTTCGCCGGCGAGTACAGCCGGACCATGGTGCAGTATCAAGTTGAGGTCCGCCTGACATTTTCCCGTTGGATGCTGAGCATCTTTCCGCCCACCAAGATCGGCGCTATTGCGGCGACACTCGGTTACGACCGGGTGCAAGACTTCAATCGATTCTTTAAGAAGCATATGCGCGAGTCCCCGTCTGAATGGGGCCGTAAGGAACGCGCAAGAATTCGACGCGAAGAAAAACGCACTTCTCACGACTGACAGCCCAGCGCTCGTCAATCTTCGCTTTGTCGCGGCCTTCGACCGCTTCTGCTCCTTTGATTTTGTCGCCTTCTGCGAATCGGATTCTGTTGCATCTCAGATCGAGGAGTGTCAGACTCACCGCACAGTTGGATTAACGGTGCTTGCGCTCACAGGAACACCGGCTGTCACGCTCTCGCGGAGCGACCTCCCCGGCTAATCTGAGAACCATCCACTTGCCCCATCTGGATTGCTTCACTTCAGCTTTCTGCGCACGCGATTGGTACGGGCAGAGAGGCGAGGAGAGCTGCGCGCCGCTCAAACGCAGGCATATTTCCATCTGGAGACAAGAACCATGGCCGCCACGCCAGCTCATCTCAGATCAATCGTTGACCACGATGGCGCGGTCATTCTCGATGTACCTCGTAATTCTATGACGACTCTGAACTCCACCGGGGCCTACATCTGGGAACGATTGCAGCGTGGCTTACCTGTCGACGCCATCGTTGCGGAACTTGCCCACGACACTGGAACTGAAGAGTCGGTCGTCTCAAAAGACGTTGGTGAGTTTATGAAACAACTAAAGTCGAAGCACTTGCTCAGCCTCCCGTAACAAGAGCACAGTCAGACGCCGGAGTTGCACATGATCGAGAACATTGACTATCGATTGGCCTTCATCCTTCCACGCTCCCGGCAACTGGTCGGAATAGAAAAGTCAGGCGCCGTCGAGTTCCCTGTCGTCAACGTTTCACTTAAGGAGCGGCCCGCTGAGCAACTGACCAGAGAAATCGAAAAGAAATGGAAGATTAAAACGATCATCCTCGACATACTTGTCGGCACCGATTCCACAACTCCATGCGCGGTCACGGAAGTACGAACTGCTTCCTGGGATTTCGAGCGTGAAGGTTTCTGCATCGTCCAGCCTGAAAAGGTCAGCGAATCCACGCTGGCAGACAGTCAAAGCCGCTCCCTCAAATCGATCCTCTCGGACGACGATGCAGCGTGTGGCGCATTTTCGCGGATTGGATGGATCGAGGACGCCCAGCGATGGATTCAATCGAGTGTCAAGGACCATGAAGTCATCTTCACCGAGGATATCCGTCAATTGAATGGCGGCGGGGCCTTCTGTCTTCTCAGGCTCGGCACACAGTCCGGACCAGCCTATTGGATTAAAGGCGTTGGAGAGCCAAACACGCACGAGTTCGCAATCACGAGCTTTCTAGCCAAGCATTCTCCCGAGTACCTCCCTCCGATCGTGGCAACGCGAAGCGATTGGAATGCGTGGGTGATGGAGGACTTTGGAACGTCCTTGCATTCTTCGAACTCGCTAACGGATTTCGAACGCGCCGCAATCCGGCTTGCTGAGCTGCAGAAATTGCTTGCCGGAAGGTCCGATGAACTCTTAGCTGCTCAATTTCGGGATCATCGCACCAAGACGCTAAGTTCGCACATCGAAGAGTTGATTGCGTATCTCGGTGAAGCGATGCGCCAGCAGACCAGCACGAAAGTACCGAAGCTCACTGAGCCCCGACTACGCAAGATCGGTGCTTATCTCTACGACTGCTGTGATGCAATGGCAGGCCAGGACATACCAGATTCAGTAATGCACAGTGATATAAGCCCCGGAAGCATTCTCTCGAACGGAACTGATTGTGTTTTTACTGATTGGTGTGAAGGCTATGTCGGCAATCCATTCACCACTCTCGAACAGCTCTGTGTTCATGCAGCGCGCAAGACGAACGAAGCAGAGTCCTGGACTCGCCTGCTCAAGCAAATATACAGGTCCCGCTGGACGAGCATTCTGACCGAGCGCCAGATCGACAGGGCCTTTGAGCATCTCCCTGCGCTCTCTCTCCTCTCATATCTGTACGGTCGCGGTGATTGGCTGCATACTCCCCGGCGCAATGATCCCGCGGTTCAGAGTTATTCTCGTAGCCTTGCGCGCCACATGGACAGGATCGTCGGCAACTCCGATCTTTCGGAGGTCTTATGCCAACCGAGTTAAAGGCAATGCCTGGTGTCGTTGAGATGATTCATGGCATCCCCGTTGCAGATCCCTATCGATGGTTGGAGGATCGGGGATCTCTCGACACAGAGCGCTGGATTGCGGAGCAACGGGCACGCTACGACGCATATTTTCAAGAACTCGGTTCCCTGGAGCCCCTGAGATCCAGAATCAGCGAGTTCGTAGATGTCGAGACTGTCGACCAAATTGGAAAAGTGCGCGACCGCTATTTCTACCGCAGGCGCGACGTTGGTCGGCAGCAAGCTTCGATCTTTGTCAGTGACGCTCAGGATCGCTCTGAACGAGTGCTGGTGGACCCTTCTGGCATGGGTCCATATACATCAGTCGGGATTCATCGTATTTCGCCGGACGGGAGTCTTCTGGCCTATGAATTGAAACAAGGCGGAGAGCATAGTAGCGCAATCTACGTTGTCGAGGCGAATACGGGAACCATTCTGCCTGATCATCTCGATCGGGGGCTCGCGAGGGGCTTTGTCTTCCGCAACGCAAATGATGGCTTTTATTACTGCCATGACCTGCCTAATGACACTTTCAATATTGAAGCCCATCATGCGGTTCTTCTTCATCGGCTGGGCACGTCCAGCGATGATGACCGCGTCCTCCTGAGACTTCCCCGAGATCGATCCAGCAAGCTGTTGCTCAAATCTGACGGCCAACTGCTCGCAGCAACTCTTTTCAAGGAGGAAGCCGGGAGAGTCACCGTGGACTTTTACGTCGCAAGGCAAGACCGGGATGACTCCTGGAGGCTCGTGTGTGAAGGAGTGCCTGCGCCCTTCATCCCCTTTGTATGCTGTGAAAGACTGCTAGCTCATCGCTGCCAGAATGCGCCCAATGGCGAGATTGTGGAGATCGAAACTGCGAGCTGCCTTCCGATCCGTGTAATCGTCCCAGAGTGGCAGGTACCAATCAAGGAATGCATAGCGGTTAAGGATCGTTTGTATTTGAGCTATCTCGTCGGCACTGAGACTGTGGTTCGGATCTGGTCCGCCAATGGAGATTTCCTCGGCGCGCTGCCTTTGGAGTGTGGGTACACTTGGCGCTTCCCCCCGCGATATGCAGACGAAACAGATGAATTCTTTCTTCAGCGCGAATCGTTTAACGAACCCGGAACGCTGTTCTCCTGCCGGCCTCCGGCCAACGAGCTCTCCATCTGGAGCCAGCGCCATGCTCCAAGTTCGATCAGTTCTATCACTGCCGGGAAGGTCACCTATGCGTCGAAGGATGGCACAGAAGTGCTTATGACGCTGGTCGGGCAGAAAGACTCCTGCGAGTTCAGGGATCGCCCGGTCATTATGACCGCCTATGGGGGTTTCGGCATGACGATGACCCCACAGTTCTCCGTGTTTGTGTCATCCATGATGGAACTGGGGTTCCTCTTTGCGCTTCCGCAGATTCGCGGTGGTGGTGAGCGAGGGCGCGATTGGCATGAGTCGGCCCGCCGGCGCAATCGTCCGGTTGCATTTGATGACTTCATTCGAGCAGCAGAATGGCTTTGCGAGAAGGGCCTTACCAATCCTCAGAAGCTTGCCGTTTTCGGAGGTTCCAATTCCGGCATCCTCGTTGGTGCCGCAATTACACGGCGACCCGACCTGTTTCGCGCAGCACTCTTCGTTGCATCTCTCCTTGATATGGTCCGCTATCACCTCTTTGACCGCGCACGCGTCTGGGCCGAAGAGTACGGGACAGCGGATGACCCAGACGACTTTCGCGTCCTCCTCGGATACTCGCCCTATCACCAAATCCGCAGAGATCAAAACTATCCTGCGGCCCTCTTCATATGTGGGGATAAGGACACCCGGTGCAATCCCGCGCACTCACGAAAAATGGCAGCACGTCTAGGAGATCGTCCGGCGCAGGAATATGCCATCTTGCTCGATCACAGCGCCGAACGCGGACATTCTCCGACGATGCCGCTCTCTGTTCGAGTCGATAGCCTCACCCACAGGATTGCGTTCCTGTGCCATGAACTTGGAGTACCAATCCCCCAGGAGGCAATTGATGATCCGACTAGTCGCTGAAGCTCTGGCAAGTCTTCTTCGAGCAGAATGGCATCTGCGGCGGCATGGCGTCCGGATGCTGCATGAAGTCCTGGAAGGTGCGGAATTATCAACCGGGAACGATCACTGCTGTACTCCCGAGCAGCTATGCCGCGCCATGGACATTGCATGTGTCCTGTATTTCAAGGCTGCGCTGTGTCTGCAACGATCCCTGGCAACTGCAATGCTTCTGCGCCATTATGGGTTCCCTGCTGAAGTTGTTATTGGCGCCAGGATTCTGCCATTCAAATCTCATGCATGGGTTGAGCTGAACAACGTGGTTGTCAACGATAAGGGCTATGTACGGCATATCTACCGTGAATTGGAACGATGCTAGCAGGCTTTGATTCCGGAGAATCCAATGAGTGTGATCTTCGGCACGTGTCTTTCGCCCGGCTGTGTGGTCGACGACAAATCCCTGGTCCGAATGGGAAGCCTTACTGCGAGGTACGGGCCAGATGGGACGAGTACATTGACTCGCGGCCGGGTCGGGATGGGTTTCCAGGCCTTTCACACGCATCTCCGATCACATTTCGGGGGCCAGCCAGTAACGGACCATCTTGGTAATCTTGTCGTCCTCGACGGGAGAATCGATAACCCTCGCGAGTTGGAGCAAGCCTCTGGCGTTACCGAAGGCTGCATCTCCGACTCCGCCCTTGTACTCATGGCATTTGAACAGTGGGGCGAGAGCTGCTTCTCGCACTTTGTGGGAGATTGGGCCACTGCCTTATGGTCCGCTCGAGACCACACCTTATACCTTGCTCGCGATCATGCGGGTTCGAGAACCCTCTTCTTTAGGAACGTTCGTGGACGGATAACTTGGTCCACGTACCTCGAGACGTTCTTTGTAGACGATGTTGATCCGCAGCTAGACCAGGAGTACATAGCACGCTTCCTCTCACACCAGGAAATCCGGGATCTGACTCCCTACAAAGGTATCCTGGCTGTTCCGCCAGGCCATTACATCGCCGTTAGGGAACGAAAAATCGCCTTGCGTCCCCATTGGCGTCCGATTGCCGATTCCGAGATCGCCTATCGATCGGATACTGAGTACGACCAGCACTTTCTCCATCTTTTTCGCCAAGCGGTCCAGCGGCGCATCGTGCCGGGAGCGCCAATATTGGCCGAACTGAGCGGCGGCATGGATTCGACTTCCATCGTGTGTGTGGCGGACAAAATCCTTCGAGAGAGCCATAGTCTAGGAGATCAGCTCGACAGCATTTCATACTTCGATGACACCGAACCAGATTGGGATGATCGCACATATTTCACCGCGGTAGAGAGGCATCGCAACAAGAAGGGAATCCACCTTGATTGTTCCTTGCGAAGGCCGACGTACGAACCTCTGATCCTGACAGATCGAGTATATCCATACCCCGATGGCGACCGACTCTCTCTTGACGTTGCAAACCAGTTTGAGAACGCGGTCAGTGGCCGGCAATACCGGGTCATTCTCTCCGGAATTGGAGGGGATGAATTGCTTGGCGGCATTCCCACGCCGATGCCTGAACTGGGAAATTGTCTTCGGAGTGGAAGGCTGCTCAAGCTCCTCTTAAGAGCCGGAGAATGGGCCATAGTCAACCGCCGGCCCGTGGTTCAGTTGCTCCGCAACACTGTGACCTTCACAAGGGATCTTTATCGGCCAGCACGCGTCGATAGTGAGTCGCTTCCACCGTGGCTCAGCACCGAACTACGCCGCATATGTTCCCATCTCCGTTTATACCCAGGGGTCAATCGACATCTCCTCTCGGCCAGACCAAGTGCGATATTCAATGGACGAACCTGGTGGAACCTTCTCGAGAGCCTCCCTCATCTGTATCCGCGCGTTCTTGGCTCCTACGAATACCGCTATCCCTATCTGGATCGCGATCTGGTCGAATTCCTGCACCGGGTTCCAAGGGAGCAGCTTGTTCGACCAGGCCGGAGGCGCGCGTTAATGAGACGAGCGCTGAAAGCAATCGTTCCCTCCGAGATTCTCGAGCGCAAGCGCAAGGCATACGTCTCTCGCGGTCCCATCGCCAATCTCAGGCGCGAACAGCAAAAGATTGAGACTCTCTTTTCGAACTCCTTGAGCGCCGAGTATGGCTTTATCGATCAAGACAGGTTCCTACGGGCGTTTCGCGCGGAAATCATCGGCGACGTGAAGTGGGTTGGTCACCTGAGCAGGACGATCGAGGTGGAATTATGGCTCCGGAGCCTGGCAGCAAGGCAGGCGACAATCCGCTTTGAGACTTCAAGTCTGCGGAAACCCAACGAATTACTGCCCGACCCAAATCGGGCAAACGAGCTCCGTGAATACAACGCCGCTTGCTAGCGTTGCCTCCACGGAAATTTGAAGCAAAGAGAGGAAACGACCATGCGATACACCAAACCAAGCATTCTGGCAACACTCGATGCGAACCGCGCCGTTCAGCACGGAGGAGATCCACCGAGCGGCAAGAACTTCATCCAAACGCCGGACAATGCCCAGATGCCACTCACCAGATCCACAACTGGGGCATACGAGGCCGACGAGTAGCCTTGGCAAGTGCCCGAACGATGAAACTACTCAGCCCATCTACGGTAGGCGGGGGAGTCCTGTCTACCGTGGATGTGAAATTATGCTTGGAGCGGCAAGCACATACAATCGGGCTAGGCATTCAACTTATCGATCGAAGATCGGTGTACCGTTTTCTGACTTGAGATCCTGTTCATGGAGAACCTTTAGTGCGCGCCACCGTGCGTACTGGTCTTTCTTAGATGGATCGTCATCTTCATATCCCTGCAACCAGAAGCGGTACCAGTCGACGTTTCGTTCGACGCTTGCAATTCGTGCTTTGGGATGGTCCGGTTGATGACCTTCATTGGGATAAAAGTACATCTCGACGGGTTTTCCAAGCCGCATCAACCCCCTTGAAATTTCATAACGGGTTGCCAAATTTCCGGGAATCAGTCTCTGATCATCGTCGCGGGTGCCGTACCCCATTACTTCCATAAGCAACGGCGTATGAATCTTGTCGAGATTAAACGAGATCGAGTACTTCTGCCAGCTTTCCAATGTTTTTCCGTAGGGCGGACCACCATACATCCGCTCCACATCTGCTGAAATCCAAGGGAACAGCCAATAATCGCTTAGACTATATTGCACATTGTCCGCAGCGGTCGCCGCCGCATACCGGATGTGCGAATGAACGAGATCGAATTCTACCTGCCACCCGGTCCTGCTGAAGCCAATGATGCCCACTTTCGACGGGTCAATCAATCCCCGCTTGTCCAATGCGGCAATTGCGCTATCCCAGATGTCCATCTGCTGAACGGCCTCGCCGATCCCGCCCGGATATCCCCTGGGCCGCTCGTCAATCTCTTCCTGATATTTCCAATCGTCATTCGTTGTTCGTACCAGGTACATGATGCCGGAAGTTGCCAAGGGCTGCGGAGCAAATGAAGGATCATCGTTGAATCCGGAGTCGCAGGTGAACTCGCCGTCGTCTCCTTTGGTTTCAATCACGAGAGGGTAGCGCGTTCCGGAAACGTAGTCGGGTGGAATGAATAGGAGACCACTCACATTCAAACCTCCGGTGGTTGACCAATGAATAGTCTCCACCGGGGCAAATTGCACTGTTCGTAGTTGAGGGTTGAAATCCGTGAGCAGACGTATATGACCTTGTCCCGGCTCGTACTCGAACAGATCTCGGGGGATACTCACGGTTTCGTGGGTGCCCACGATCTCCTTTCCGTTCGAAGCCAGGTACAGGTACCGATCCTCGTCGTTTTGTGCGATCTTGACCTGACCGACCTCCCGCCATGAGTCCTCGAACCGACGAAATCTCGCGACGGTGGTCGAAGCGGAACGAACGACCACCTCTCCGTCCTTCTGCCAGAAAAGCGGTGCCTCGTGATGATCAGGGACATTCCGGACGACCTCTTCCACCCGCCCCGAATCCACGTAGACCGCAAAGAGGTTCCCGTCCGCAGGCGATGCGCGAAGGTCCCGAATGTCCTCCTGTTCCCATCGGCTTCCAATCGGAGAACTTGCGTTCACCAGAAACGAGCCGCTGTCGCTCGCCCAAAGCGGTACGCTGGCCGGATAGAGCGATTTGAATGCGAGTGTTGTTGTTGCCTTATTTACGTCATAGAGGACCATGATGACGAACAGCGAGTTTGCCGTGCCCGGCTGCCCCTTGACCACGGGATCCTTTTTCCATTCTTCCGGAATCGCATCGCTCAGATATGAGAAAAGGAGCCGCTTGCCGTCGGGTGACAGACTCAGCGACTGCACAACCGAAAGGTGGGTAGCTTTGACATGCGTAAAGGGATTCTCAATGGTGAGGGCTTTTGGCGAAGACCAATCCCCGCTTGCCTCACGCAGTCGAATATAGATAGTACTGATTGGCCACCCATCCGTTTGCTTTTCGCCAAAGCTGATGCGATAACCACTGGCAATCTCGTCCGGTGTCGGACCCGGGAGATCGGTTTCCTGCTTCCTTGGATCTGCAGCGCTGTAGACCAGGGTGCTGCCAGTGGCGTCAATGCTGTAGTACTCAATGTTGCTCGATGTTTCGACCGTCGAATCTATGCCTCCTGTCGAGACGTTGACGAAAACAAGTTTCTTGACTCCGGCGATCAGCATCAACATCGCGATATGGCTATCGTCGCGTAACCATCTGACATCGGAGATCTCCGCTCCGGAGATAAGCAGCTTGCCCGGCGACAGACTCTTGTCTTCGATCCCACGGACGTAAAGTTGATAGTCATTGCGGTTTTGATCGATAATGGGAGACTGGGCCAGATAGGCTACCCGGGTACCACCCCAGCTTATCCACACGCCGCAAATGTACTTTACGCCCGCGCAATCACTGGGAGAGACACCGGCTCGTTGTCCCCATAGGTACCAACTACTCAGAAAAACGAAGACTGAGACGACAAACTTTGATCCATAACGAGAAGCAGCGCGCATCGCTCATTCCTTTTCAAATGATTGTTTGTTAAAAGGTCAGCTTCAAGGCCGCCTGTAGGGAACGTGGGCCACCCATTTGATACAAGGGGCTCAACGTGCCTAGGCTTTGCGAGAGAGTTGCTGTTGCTTCACCAAACTGAAGATCGCCGTAGTTGGGGTCGATCGTACCGAAGTTTGGATGGTTGACAATATTGAATGCCTCGACGCGAAAGAGGCCCTGGAGACGGTCGTGAATCGGAAATGTCCGTCGCAAAGCGAGATCGGCCTGGCCGGCCCCGAATCCTCGAACAAAGTTGCGCGGCGCGGTCGCGGCTTCGCCTGCCGCAGGCAAGTCGAATGCATTTGGATCGATACGTCTCCCGCCCGGATATATTGAACGAGGGCCATAAAGATACAGAGGAGCGCCCGGAACGAGATCGAGGCCGCCAAAATAGAACTGCCCCGTATTTGGATCAGTCAGCTCGTTCCCATTGAGTGTTATTGGAAATCCGCTCCGCACAGTAAACCTTCCGTCAATTCCCCAGTCCGAAGTAAGAGCGTGTATCCAGAGGCTGCCTCCGCCGTGCGGAAGCTCATAGGAAAGCGCTGCCGTGGCATTATGACGAACATCTTGATCCGAGCTTCCACGCTCGTATGGAAATGCTGCATTGTAAGAGCCAAAGTCGATGGCATGGGACCACGTGTACGATGCGAGAGCCTGAAGCCCGTGAGCAACTTGCCTTTGGTATTCGACCTGCAATGAGTTATAGCTGGACGTCAATCCGTTTTGAAGAACGTAAAGGTAACTGAAGTCGGGATTGACCGCTGCTACATTGGAAAGCACTTCCCGAAGGAGCCTTCTGCCGTTAGAGCCAACGTAGGAGATCGTGAACGACTGTGCACGGCCCAGCGCCTGTTCGACACTCACATTCCACTGCAGGGTGAAGGGCAACTGAAAGTTTGCGGGATTTGCAAAAATGTAGGTGTAGGGTGGCGCCGGTGGAACAACGATTATTGGCGTCACCATCGAGAGTTCCGCCGGAAAGCTAACAGGAATTCCAAAATCTGTGCCGAAGACATTGCTTGCAGAAAAGCCCACTCCTAGAAATCCGTAGGAGCCGGTTTGTTGTCCCGTATCGTAGAAGACGCCGCCACCTCCGCGGATCACTGCTTCTCGCTGGGCAGAGGTGTTCAAGACATAGGCAACACCGATGCGTGGGGCGAGGTTATGCCAACTCGTCTTCCACAGCGGCGTGTCCTGGGGGGCGAGCGTCATTGTTGCCGGATCATCCAAGCCAAGGACGGTATAGGGCATCAGGCCCTTTGACACGCCGGGCGCAGGGTTTACATCCCATCGAACTCCGGGTGACACAGTGAGGCGCCGTCCAATTCGCCACGAGTCCTGTACAAATGCCGAAAAATTTGAGTAGACAGGATAGTTAGGGGCGTACGATGCAGCGTCCCCGAAATCTACGCTGTTCGATGCGACCGTGGCGGCACTGAAATAGATGTACTGCGCTCCCGGGCTCGGCTGCTGAATTAGCGGGGCAAGCCGTCGCCAATCGATACCCATCTTTATCCCGTGCTTACCGTGATCTATGCTTACTGTGTCGACCAGATTCCACTGCCGCTGCCGGGACTGCCACGATGATTGCGTCAGTTGTTCGTAGTATGAGTCAAAGGAGAGCGCCATGATGAGCGTCGCTGATCCCGGATATCCCTGCAGCTTGTTGAGATCCACAGGCACAGCGCCACCCAACCCATCGATTGCCGTGACACTGTGAAGGTCATTTGAGCTGAAGTTCATGCGAAAGTCGTCGTCAACTCCGCGCATGACGCTGACAGTTGTTCCCAGCGTGTATGTTCGTGAGAGATACTGTGATGCTGTGTCCGTCGACGGACTTGAGTACTCGGAGGATGCCCCTCTCAAATTGCCATTCGATGGCGAATCGCTGAACCGAAAGAAGAGGTGGGTCCGTTTTCCGAGATTATGGTCGAAGCGGGCGCTGACTGCATCGACCTGGCTTGGATTGGACCAGGCGCCAATAAACTCACCCAGGCCGTCGCCGAGGTCCGGCGCACTTTGAGTGGGCAAAGGAAACGCATTCAGAGCTTGCTCAAGCGCACCGGAGGCAGACTGCCTGAGTGCGAGATCGGGTACGTAGTTGATCGAGACTGCCTGGGGCTGCAATAAGCGGAGCCCTTCGTAGGAAAAGAAAAAGAAGCTGCGGTTCCTGCCGTCATAGAGATACGGGATGCGAATGGCTCCACCGAGAGTTCCGCCGAAGTCGTTTTGCCGCTCCGGCGTTTTGGGTGTCACAGGGACCGTATTGTCGTTGAACCAATTGTTCGCGTCGAGTGCTTCATTACGGAAATAATCAAAAGTCGTGCCGTGCCAGTCATTCGTTCCTGATCGTGTTGCGAAGGAGAACTGTCCGCCGGGGTTGCGTCCGTATTCAGCCGAATATGTGGAGCTCTCAACGCGAAACTCCTGTAATGCGTCAATTGAGACAAGGGACTGGGTTGTTCCCAATGCCGTGGAAGAAGGCAGCGATCCGGTTGGTCCAGCCCCATTCAGATTCACTGAAGTCGCGATGTTCGCGCTTACTCCATCCACCGTGTAGTAGTTCGATTCGGTTCTCTGTCCATTGACGCTGAATTCTCCTGAGTAACCAATATAGGAACTACTCTGAGGTGAATTGGTGACTATTCCGGGCGTCAAGAGAATCAGGCTCTGGAAACTGCGCCCATTCAGCGGAACGTTCTCTACAAACTTGCTGTCAATAACGGTGCTCACCGATGCATCCGTGGTATTGATCTGGGATGCACCTGCATCCACCGTCACAGTTTCCGATGTAGCTCCAATCGGCAGAGTGAAGTTCAAGGCCAGTGCGCCTTGGACATTCAAGACGATGCCCGGCTTGATCAGAGTCTTGAACCCCGCTTTCGACACCTGGACCCTGTACCCTCCGGGGGGAAGAATCGAAACCGAATAGATTCCACTATCGTTCGTTTTGGCGATGTAGTGGACACCGGTCGCCTCGTTCAGAATCTCGATATCGGCATCCTGGATGACCTTGCCGGAGGGGTCAACGACAACGCCACTCAGGGTTGCATCGGTGGATTGAGCACCGACGACGCTCGCAGTGCACAAAAGGAGCGAAAGCAGACAGAGGACAGAAAAGAATCTCACAGGGAACTCCTCAAGCAGATGCGAGGGATGGCGGTTCGACCCACTAACGCAGGCGACCGACGAATTGTGACGGTGATTGTGGCGACTTTCTCCAACTTGAGAGGGAGGTGAACATAGCCGATGGCCGAGGGACCTCGGCCGTCTTCTTGGTTCGCGATCATAGCTTCGTAAACGCCGATTTGGTCGGCGACCCGTATTTCGTTGGATTCGATCGTCTAGATTGCGTGTGCCACTGTGGCTATCTAAGAATTAGAGTTGTTATCGGAGAGGGGTAATCTAGGCTTCGAGGCGCGAGGCTTGACCTAGCAGAAGGGCAGCGCAGGAATGAGAAGCGCCGATCCCGATCAGCATGTGCCGCGACTGATTTCTGTGGAATTCGATTGCCGCTCTGAGATAGGTTCTGACAGAGGACTAACATTTACCGTGGTTCAAAATACCCGGCGCATTCAAGCCTCCGATTGAATTTCAGGGAGGCAGGCTGCAAGATGCTTCTTTAGCAACCTGAAGTCGATCGGTTTCGAGACACATGCATTGCAGCCAGCCTGCATGACGCGTTCCTGATCGGTCACCATTGCGTGAGCGGTTACGGCAATCACAGGAGTGTGGCGCAACTCCGGGTCCTCGCGAACCCATTTTGCAAGGGACAATCCGTCCTCCAGACCGAGTTGCACGTCGAGCAGGACCGCATGTAGGGGCTGTTCCCTGAAAGCGGCGAAGGCCTGTTCCAGGTTCTCAACCGCAACGACCTCAAAGCCTTCCACTTCCAACCAATCGGAGAGAAGCTCGCGACTGGGCTGATTGTCCTCGACTACCAGAATGTTCAGCTTCATGATTCTTCTGCAATCACCGAGGGTACGGCTCGTCTAATCTGCTTTATCAGTGCTTCCAGCCACTGTTCCTGCTTGGAAAAGAAGGCCTCCGTATTTGCCCTAAGATATTCTCTTTCGTCCTGACTAAGATCCTTATTCGTCAAAACGAATATCGGGAGATCGGCCGTGCGGGGATCCGCGCGCCATTCGGCCATCAACTGCAACCCGCTTACCTTCGGCAGAATCAAATCGAGAATCACGAGCCGGGGTAACGACGCCTGCACTTGAGCACGTGCTTGCGCGCCGTCCGCCGCCGCTCTGACCATGTATCCGCGGTTTGTGAGGAGTTCCTTGATGAACTCGTGTGTGGCTGGATCGTCCTCAACGACCAGGATCGAATTCTCTTCTTCGATTTTTCCGCGAAGGTTGAGGCTCCGGTCCATAGCAGCCAACAGGATTGCGCGATCAACGGGCTTTACGATGTACTCATCTGCGCCGAGCAGGGTTCCTGTTGTCCCTCGCCAAATCTCCATCCGAAAGCGAAACGAGCTGAACTTAACGGTTAAACGCAAGGCAAGACCCTCGAAAAAGCTGGCCCGAAGAAAAATTCGTGGAGGTTTGAAAATCGTTCGCGCACGGGAAACAATCACCAGGCGCATCGCAGTTGGGCCGCAGACGCACTTGTCCATAGTGTTTTCCGATGGAATTGAGAATGATCGGTCTCAAAGCTTCAGGCAGTCCGGTCGTACCGATGATGCAGGCCGCCGAGCCTCGGCATGAAGACGATTTTGTTTCCTGGCTTTGTATCTTTGGCCGCTTCACGACACGCCGGAGTTTCCTTGCTCAGGCTGAGGTGCGTGCGGTCCTCGTGGTAGTAACGAACGTAATCGGTCATCAATCGCTTGAAATGATGTTCGTTGAGCACAATCACATGATCCAGAAGATCACGGCGACAGGAGCCAACGAAACGCTCAGCCACGCCATTTTGCCAGGGACTCTTGAAAGCAGTTCGCATAGACTTCAGCCCGATGGCCTCGATGGTTTCCCTGACCTCGATGTTGAAGATCGCGTCCCGGTCGTGGACCAGGTATTTCTGAGTCGTATCGTAGGGAAATGCTTCACGCAGCTGTTGGGAAACCCACACGCTGCTCGGATGGCGCGTGACGTTGAAGTGCAACACGCGCCGTCGATCATGCGCAATGATGAAGAAGCAGTAAAGAGCACCGAAGGTAAGAGTCGGCACTGTGAAGAAGTCCATTGCCGCAATCGCCTCGCGATGGTTACTCAGAAACGCCGCCCAACGCTTCGCCGGCTCGGGATTCCTGGGAGCCTTCCTCATCCAACGCAAGACTGTACTTTCCGAAACATCGTAGCCGAGCATTTTCAACTCGCCATGAATGCGCGGCGCACCCCAGGTGGGATTTTCTGCAACCATGCGGAAGATCAGGTCGCGCAGTTGGCAACTGACGCGTTTCCTTCCTGCCCGCCTTCGGTGCCGCGAGAGCCACGTCCAGTGCAGTTTGAATCCAGCCCGATGCCAGCGAACGACCGTCTCCGGTTGGACCAGGACCAGCACACGTTTCCATCCCGGCCAGAGCCGCTGCAAGATCACCCAAAACAGTTTGTCGGAAGCAACAAACCGCGGTTGTGGGTGCCTCTTCTTCAACACGCTGAGTTGTTGCCTGAGCGCCAAGTTTTCCAAGAGCAAGCTTTGACGAGAGCGGACAGATCGAGCAAGGAGGACGAACAAGAGCCTCAACGAGCGGGGCATGAGAGCCTTGTATCAAATTTATCGTCATTGCATGATGAATCAGCGATAGGCTTCGCGGCGGTGGCGAACGCCGAGGGCTTCGATGTTCGTTTCATTCCTGAGTTCAAAGAGGAGCCGGTAGTCACCGCAGCGGAGACGGAAGCCGGAAACCTTACGATCCCCGCGACGCTGCACAAGTACCTCTATACAGGCGGCGACCCGGTTAACTTCATCGATCCTCTTGGCCAAGATGCGGAGGTTGAAGACGCAGAGCTAACGAAGCTCATAGCCTTGACGTTGGTGACGGGTGCAGTTATGGTTCCATCCTCCTACGAGGTGCGATTCGACCGCCGGAAGTTCTCCCGCGAGGAATAGCCATACGAAGTTTCGCTTGAATCCGCCAGAAGCCCTTGAGTATGTTGTCGGTTTTCAAGAGGTCAGAGCACCGAGCGTCCACTGGGACCAACAGGGCGAACGAGAGTCCTTTGAACAGTGGTGGCATGGGCATTGAGCTTGGCAGAGCCAGTTCGCCAGGTCGCATCCCAGCGCCCAGAACCATTACTTAGGCGGTGCTAGCGCGGTTATGATCGATAAGTGGACGCGGCGTTGGGCGGAAATTCTGCCCCATCAGCAAGGAGTTCCGTTGGCGGTCTTGGAGGTGCCTGTGACCGAGCCCTCTGGTGTGTCACCTAATTTTGTTGTCGAGTGCATGGATCCCTTCAGTGTGTTCTGCGTCAAGAAGCTGTGCAGAGAACGAGCATGGGTCATTGCGCTCTTGGCATTCTCCATCTACTACCTCGGTAGTTGCATAGCCGCTTGGTTCTCCGGGACCCTCTTCCCGCCCGAGGCGCTCACCGCCTCTTCAGACCCACTCGGATTCACGCGGCTAATTCGAAATGCTCTGCCTATCGTATCGCGAAGAAATGGGGACTTCGTTCCACTGCTGGGGGACTTCGCCCATCTGAACTTTTCCGTTATCTGCTTCCTATTTCTTTTTCCGCTCTGCTACATGTTCTTCCGTGCAGTACCTCGGGAATTTCAGAAGTATTTTCGCTCGGGCATTGCGGAGGCCGGTCCGGACATTGTCTCGCATTTCTTCCTGCGGCTGAGGGCGTCCTTAAAGCGACCGTTGAATGTTGCCTTGGCCGTCGGGTTTGGGGCAAGTTCTTCGATTACTTTTGTCCTCCTTGCGCGAAGCAATGCCCCAGCCGCACGTGAATGGTGGGGGCACGCCGCCTTCGGACCCGCGGGGTATTACCTCGCCATCGTCCAGGGGCTCTTCTGCTACTACGCCATGTGGGGCCTCGGGATGGTCCTGATTCTGAACCGCCGCATCCAGGAAGCTACCAAAATGGTCCAAACGTTTCATCCGTTTCACCCGGACAGTTATTACGGATTTCGACCGCTAGCTCGGCTTCTCGCGTGGGAGGCGGGGCTAGCGCTGCTTGTTGGCCTCGCGCTCTTCTCTACCTACTACATGGGCTACTTTGGACTGGAGCGGCTTCCGCTGATTTTTCTTAGCATGGTAGCCTTCACGGTTGCAACGGGCGCTGGGTTGGCATGGCCGTTCTGGGCAATAACTGTTCATGTCCGTCAACTGCGCGATTCCGCGATCAGGGAAATTGAGCCACAAATGCATCGGGCGCTGCGAGGGAATGCTACATCCGGCGGGCCCGCAAGCGCCAATTGTCGGAAGGAGCTTGCCTCAATGATTCCCATCTACGATGCGCTCACGCGATGCAGGACGATACCGTTCAGTTCTGCGGAATTGAGCACTGTGATATTAGGCTATTTGCTTCAGTCTGCAGCACTCGTGCGCGAGTTTTACGCCCACTTTCGCTGACATGTCTTTGGTGTCGATGATTTTGTAGCGGTCAAAGCATCCGAGACCCACAAAGTTCCATAAGATCAGGCCGATGCGCGCTAAGTCTTTCATTCAAAACCAGTTAGCTTCTATTGATTTCAACAGGCTTCAATAAATCGTTTGATCTGCTTTGGGAGCAGATATAGTGTCTCGTGAAAGTCCCTTAAGATCAGCCGAATTCGATCCCAGCTTGTCGAACCTTGTGGATGTGCGAGACAATCTGCACCTCCAATCTGCCTGCATTGTTTCGACGCGAGCCTCGGATTACCTAGCCAGCACCGCAGCTCGTACCGCTTTCCGGGGCTTGGAGGCGTTTCGGCCGAAACGGTGCGCCAGTTCCCTTCCCGACTCCGGTGCGTTTTGATCGATACGTGTCTGGAGACGCGTCAGGAGGCGGCGAATCCCGTCCGTCTTCAGGATGAAGTCGTCGGCGCCGGCTTCGAGGGAGACCGTTTTGTAGGGTTCCCCTTCCATCGCCGTGAACATCAGGACCGGAGCCTTGGTTTGCGCGGCGCGAAGCTGGTGAATCAACCGAAGGCCATTTCCGGTCCTTGGATGGGCCGCTCGCTCCGATCTGAGGTTGAATTCCACCAGGATTGCGTCAAATTGCGCTTTTCGAATCGAGCGCAGAGCGGCCTCAAGCGTATGGGCTGCCTCAACGTGGAACCCAAAACGTCGGAGTGTCCGCTTGAACTCAGCACAGATGATCGTTTCGTCGTCCACAAGAAGTATCGATTTCATAGCACACCGAATATGGGAAGTGGGACTCGCTTGCGGTCCTACGGGTGGTTGGGGTCGAGCCGGAGGTAGGTGAATAGCAGCGGCTTGCCGGTCGGCTTCGCGCTGCCGCCCTCAGGCTCGACCGTGACGAAGACCGCGTCGATCTCAGAGATGGTCTTTGCGTCGTTGAACTTCAGCACCCAGCGCTTCTTACTCGCGTCGTCCTGATAGAGGAGGCCCAGACTGATGTCGTGCGTCCGATCAGCTCCGCGGCGGCCCCATGCCTGAAAGGTGCTGTCTTTCTTAACGCCCCGTTGCTGGTCAAGATCGTACCCATAGAAAATGAGCGACTTGTCTTTGGTGTAGAAGATGCGTCCAAAGGGTTTCTCGGTGTCGCCGTTCTTCGCGACGTCATAGATCTCGGCAATATAGAGGTTGCGGGCGCCGATCACGTTTCGGATGTCGCGGTCGTGGTCCAACAGCTGCTGTTCCCGCGCGATCTCTCTGTCCTTCTCTTCGAGCGCCCTGGTCAGATTGCTAACCTGCGCCCTGAGATCGAGCGATTGCGCGGCATCCTCGGATGTTTGTGTGCCGATCAGGTCGAGCCGCGTCTGCAGGCTGAGTTCTCCGGCATGCGCCTCCGCCAATTGCCGATTGAGATCGGTGCGCTCCTCTGTGAGGCGATCCAGGTCCGCGCTCCGCTGAGCCAGTTCGCCTTCCAGTTGGCTTAGCTGGCCCTTAAGTCTGGCCGATTCCATTTGGCTTTGCCGGACCTCGTTGCGCAACCGGACAATCTCGCCGTCAACCGGGAGAGCTTCTCTCGACTTGTTGGGAATGGGAAGAGAAGTCTGCTGCTCAGGCGCGGACGCCGTTTCGAGAGTCCGTGGCCGTGGCCCTGCTCTGCGGGCTGCTGCTTCATGGCTCCGGAGAATACCAAACTGGTAGCCAGCCACCATACAGGCTGCAAGGACCAGTGCGGCGGCAGCGTACAGGCGCAGGCGCCTCCATCTCGATAATTCCTGCAATCCGGCGGCCTTGCCCCGACCCGGCTCCGGCTCCGCCGGCAGGGACTTCATCAGTTTCGCTTCCGCCTCTTCGATCGACCAGGAACCAGGTGCGGTTTCCTCGTCCAGTTCCAACGCCGCTTCGGTCGCCAATGCGGGCATCGCTGAGCCTACCATGCGCTCATATTGCTCCTTGACCTTCCTGCAGGCACGGCAATGGGCCAGGTGTTCAGCCAGCCGCTCCCATTCCTCGGCCGTCAACTCGCCGGTCGTCGAGAGGGCGCAAAGCGCCCGAAATTCCTGATGAGGATCGGGTAGCAACGTCCAGGCTCCTTGTCTCGAGCCATTGTGTACTATTTCGCTCATTTTGACCGCGATTTTTCCGGGAGAACGTATTTGCGCAACCGTTCGAGGCCCCGATAGTAATGACTTCTGACGTTGACGAGGGAGCGCCCGGTGAGTTCGGCAATCTCTTTGAGAGCGTACCCCTCGAAAAAGAAAAGTTCGATGGTTTCCCGCTGCTCCGGCGTGAGGCGGGAATTGAATTTGGCCATCAACCCTTTTCCAAGAATGAACTCAAGCGACTGCTCGTGGAACGAGCTTTCACTCCTGGGGTCGGCCAGGTGCAATCCCCCGTCCTTTAGTTCCCGGCTGGCATAGAAATGGCGGGTATTGAGGTAGCGGCGCCGGTCGAAGGCCCGGTGATAGGCCACGTGAATGATCCAGGTGGTGGCTCTTCCCTTCCCTCTGTCGTAAAGAGCGGCTTTGCGGAAGATGAAGAGAAAGACCTCTTGAACAAGATCGTCCGCCTCCGCCTCGTCCCGGAGGATCCGGTAGGCGACGTTCCGGACGGCGCGCGCATGGCGGCGAAAGAGGAACGCGAGAGCTTCACTTGCTCCGTCGCGCACCTGTGCCAAAAGCTGTTCGTCGGATGCTTCGGAAACCTGGGTAGTGGCTCCGGCCTGTTCTTCGGTCGTCTCGCCTTCGAGACGGGCCCGGACCTCCGGCAAGCTCGTCGACCCGTCGCACACTTCCCCTGTCCTAGCCAGTGCATCCGGGAAATAGGCGGCTTCGGAACTCATGCAGGCATTCCTGCGTGACGCACGAGTTGTGCTCGTGAAACCATGGGGATACCAAATCCTCGAGTCCTGGAGTGAACATCCTGGGCCAGGTCAATAGTTGAAATCCGTAGTATCGCTCGGTGTTTTTGTGCGAGTCGTTCAGACACACTTCACGTGTGGCGACTTTGCGGAAACAATTCGGGAAGAAATTGCGCTCGATCCGAAAGAGTCGCGGGATGACTCAGCAGCAGTTTTCAGAACTCCTGGATATCTCGATTGATTTCCTAAGCCTTGTGGAACGTGGCCTGAATGCCCCCTCCTTTGAGTCCATCGAGGCGTTCTCCATTACACTCGGGATTCCTGTGCGAGACTTCTTTGATTTTTCGCCTGAGCCGCCCGCAAGGCGCACATGATCCCCAATTTATAGAGATCATAACCCGTAATATGGCTCGGTGTTTTGAAAATGTCAAATTCTCCACACTTTTTGTGTGGAAATCGTTCAGCCCAATTTTGGCATCCGAATAAGGCAGCTTCGTTTACGCAGGGGGCTGAACCAACAGGACCTGGCGGATTTGGTTGACCTCTCGGAAGATCAAATCAGCAATATTGAGCGTGGGAAAAGCTGGATCGGGGAGCAAACTCTGGCACTGTTGGCAAATGCTTTGGAAGTTCCGCAATCATCGCTTTTCGACTACACCGGCAATGAGGAATTCCTCCGAAGTAGCGGCCTTAAGACGCGCGCCCCGCGCAAACCGGCTGTACTTATCGTTCGCAATAAACGAAAAGTCCTCGTCCGAATACCTAACAAGAAGCGGTAGGTTTGAAGGGCGGAAGCAGCCACGTTGTGCTCTGAAGATTCAGATCCTTTTAGACCCCTTCTCGCCGTTGCACCACCAGTGGACCGCCTGAATATTGTCTGGATGATCGTCCCTCCATGCCCCGCCCATGCCCCGCGGATTGATATTATCCGGCACGATATCGCTGTAATCGGTGAACTTCTCCTCACAGATGCCGCACCTGCCGTTCTGGGCCACGATCCTTCGATTGAGCAGCTTGCGCATTTCGCCGTTGGAGCGCAATTCCCGGTGGCCCCTGGGATGATGTGGATCCTAGATCCGGCAGACGCTAAGTTGTCTTGGCCCTCTTTCTCTTGGGATCACTTCTCTTCCGCAGCAAAACAGTGAACGGTGGATGGGGCAGACCTGGTAGCGACGCAGTTTCATCATTCTCTCCTGTCATGTCTTGAGTTCGGTGGATTGGATTTGTGTCCGGAGCAGACGGAGATTGAGTCGGGCGCGGACGTTCACGGCTGCGTTGACACTCCGGTTTGATTGGAACGGTCGTCGGGTTCTGAGAGCGTGGCCATTCCGCGGACGGCTCGAAGTACCGGGAGTGTTAACCAGTTTGATTCTGCCCAACTGCAGGCTTTCGTGTGTAGCGTTTTCTTTTTCAATTATTTGAAGGCCCTTTTCTCAAGTCCTACCGTCGGCGTCCCAGCTGGAAACCATCCTTAATTCATGGTCGCGGTGGGGATCATCTGTCACCGCAGCGTGGACCTCAGGCGCAAGAACCGGCAACCGTGGTGACAACAAAGTGGATAGGGTTCAAGAGGTCGAAGGACGGAGCTCCCGGCAACCGTGCATCCGGGAGGTGGTTTTCCCGGTCCTTGCCTTTGCATTTCAATCCACGCGCCCACGTGGGGCGCGACATGTCGCCTCCGATTGAGTGTGGCCGCGTCCCTGTTTCAATCCACGCGCCCACGTGGGGCGCGACGCCGTAAGCGCCGGGCACGCTCACACTCAAGCTCGTTTCAATCCACGCGCCCACGTGGGGCGCGACGTGGAAGTGCTTCTGGTGTGGGCTGCCGATGACGTTTCAATCCACGCGCCCACGTGGGGCGCGACGAGCGGGGGAGTCCCGAGCGCAATTTCCATTGTGTTTCAATCCACGCGCCCACGTGGGGCGCGACACGCCCGCAACGGCTGCGAGCCGGAAGGCGGCGTGTTTCAATCCACGCGCCCACGTGGGGCGCGACCCGCTGGCCGTAGGCTGTCCGCAGTGGCCGCTGGTGTTTCAATCCACGCGCCCACGTGGGGCGCGACGCGGGCGAGGCGGATCTCGATCCGCTGTTCGATGTTTCAATCCACGCGCCCACGTGGGGCGCGACCGCAGCCGGCCGCTGATGGAGTTCACCGCGACCGGTTTCAATCCACGCGCCCACGTGGGGCGCGACATGTCGGCGTGGAGTGCGCACACCGCTTATGCGTGTTTCAATCCACGCGCCCACGTGGGGCGCGACGCGGCCACCTGGACCGCGGCCGGACCATCCGGCGTTTCAATCCACGCGCCCACGTGGGGCGCGACGGAGCCCATCCTTCACGCCGCGCAATCGGAGCAGGTTTCAATCCACGCGCCCACGTGGGGCGCGACCCGCTGCCCAACGTGTGGCTGGGCGTGAGCGTGGAGTTTCAATCCACGCGCCCACGTGGGGCGCGACAACAGCTTCCTCATAGTGCTCCCCCGTTCATGGTGTTTCAATCCACGCGCCCACGTGGGGCGCGACTTACGGGCGTACCGTCTTTGAGCCGGAGAGACGCGTTTCAATCCACGCGCCCACGTGGGGCGCGACGTGGTGACGCCGAACTAAATCGAGTAAGTTGGGAGGTTTCAATCCACGCGCCCACGTGGGGCGCGACTACGTCTGTCTAAGGGAGCATCATGGCGAAACTTGTTTCAATCCACGCGCCCACGTGGGGCGCGACGCGCGCCGCTGTTCTGCAGGGGAGCGCCCTTCACGTTTCAATCCACGCGCCCACGTGGGGCGCGACGCTTGTCGCGCGGATAGATCGCACTCCAGTTGGGTTTCAATCCACGCGCCCACGTGGGGCGCGACGAGCACCATGCCGCCAAAACCCAACGACCGGGGATGTTTCAATCCACGCGCCCACGTGGGGCGCGACGAGCGATTTAGCGGTGTGTATAAGCGAGTGTCTGTTTCAATCCACGCGCCCACGTGGGGCGCGACGCGCGCCATGGTGAGAGATTCAAAGCGCAGCATGTTTCAATCCACGCGCCCACGTGGGGCGCGACGAGCGCCGCGGCAACTCTTGAGCCAGGGCCCCATGTTTCAATCCACGCGCCCACGTGGGGCGCGACGATATACGATGCCTGGCTGGGCGCCGCGCTCATGTTTCAATCCACGCGCCCACGTGGGGCGCGACGCCGCGCGGCTCTCAGGCCAACGCGCCCAAGTCGTTTCAATCCACGCGCCCACGTGGGGCGCGACACTCCAGCACCGGCACAAAGAACGAGGCGCTGCTGTTTCAATCCACGCGCCCACGTGGGGCGCGACGCTGTGGGCGCGCGCACACGATCATGGGTGGAGAGTTTCAATCCACGCGCCCACGTGGGGCGCGACGCTATGCCCGAGCCCTTGGGGTAGAAATGACCAAAGTTTCAATCCACGCGCCCACGTGGGGCGCGACGTGAGTGACGCGAGTCGCGCGAGGCGGAGTTGATGTTTCAATCCACGCGCCCACGTGGGGCGCGACGGCTCGGCACGGTGACTGCGGAGACGCGAGCCCTGTTTCAATCCACGCGCCCACGTGGGGCGCGACGCCGCTCGATCCGCGAGTTGAGGAGGTCTGCATTGTTTCAATCCACGCGCCCACGTGGGGCGCGACCGTCGACCTCTATCGTCGATGCGATGGGTGACGTGTTTCAATCCACGCGCCCACGTGGGGCGCGACTACGCTGTACGGCCTGACCGGCATGACCTGGCTGTTTCAATCCACGCGCCCACGTGGGGCGCGACGGCCATTCCAGCGGCGTCTGGCATTCTGCGCAGGGTTTCAATCCACGCGCCCACGTGGGGCGCGACCGGCTGCTGGAGCCAATTTGGCACCAGCGCATCATTGTTTCAATCCACGCGCCCACGTGGGGCGCGACGCGGGCGGTGTGGGAGATTCCGGCGGAGAACTCGTTTCAATCCACGCGCCCACGTGGGGCGCGACGCGGTGATTCTGCTGGTCGTCTACCTCGCTCTCGTTTCAATCCACGCGCCCACGTGGGGCGCGACAGCTGCGCCTGCTCCGCTTCGGCGATCTCAAATGTTTCAATCCACGCGCCCACGTGGGGCGCGACGCGCTTCTCTGAGCCATTCACTCAGGCCGATCTTGTTTCAATCCACGCGCCCACGTGGGGCGCGACTTGGGCATGAGGTTTATGACTTCCGTGGCAAGGGTTTCAATCCACGCGCCCACGTGGGGCGCGACGAGCCCAGTGCCGGGGCAGGCCACGCCGGTGTAGTTTCAATCCACGCGCCCACGTGGGGCGCGACGGCTTCTGGCGGCGGTTGGTCGATCTGGGCGCACGTTTCAATCCACGCGCCCACGTGGGGCGCGACGGCTTCTGGCGGCGGTTGGTCGATCTGGGCGCACGTTTCAATCCACGCGCCCACGTGGGGCGCGACGGTCTGCTCCGAAATACGGCAAATCTCCAAATTCGTTTCAATCCACGCGCCCACGTGGGGCGCGACTCGGTGTCGGTGGACATATGGACAAGGGCAAGCTGTTTCAATCCACGCGCCCACGTGGGGCGCGACGGCACCGGCGACAGCTCCATCCAGGCCGACGTGGTGTTTCAATCCACGCGCCCACGTGGGGCGCGACTTGCACGGGGCGCCCCGCTCACTGAGGCAACGTTATGTTTCAATCCACGCGCCCACGTGGGGCGCGACGTTCCAGGAGCAGGTAACGCGGTAGGAGGACCATGTTTCAATCCACGCGCCCACGTGGGGCGCGACTGCAGCTCACCGACAGCGACATTGTCGCCGCCATGTTTCAATCCACGCGCCCACGTGGGGCGCGACGGCACGGCGCGGTTCGCTTTCAACCCGCTGGTCGTGTTTCAATCCACGCGCCCACGTGGGGCGCGACCTTTGGCAGCGCTGCCTTCGGGTCGCCTAGCGAGTTTCAATCCACGCGCCCACGTGGGGCGCGACTTAAATCCGTAGCGCAAATCTTCAAGTTCTGAAGGTTTCAATCCACGCGCCCACGTGGGGCGCGACGGCAATCTTGCCGTGGCCCATCGTGATCTGGCCGAGTTTCAATCCACGCGCCCACGTGGGGCGCGACCATCTTCGGCCGAAGCCGCGGACTGCGCGTTTTGGTTTCAATCCACGCGCCCACGTGGGGCGCGACGTTCGTAGGCGGACCCGGCTCGCTCTGCGCCAATGGTTTCAATCCACGCGCCCACGTGGGGCGCGACTACGCGGCTACCGGGGCATGCCGGTACGGGGCTGTTTCAATCCACGCGCCCACGTGGGGCGCGACGCATTCGCAGCTTGCGGCGATTCGAGGTTCCAAAGTTTCAATCCACGCGCCCACGTGGGGCGCGACGATATCGCCGCAGTCTCCGCGGACGTGGGATTCGTGTTTCAATCCACGCGCCCACGTGGGGCGCGACGCGCGGCATCGGCGGCGCGGATCCGGGCGAAGGCGTTTCAATCCACGCGCCCACGTGGGGCGCGACAAGCTCAGCGCTACATCGAGGAGGTGGCCGCATGTTTCAATCCACGCGCCCACGTGGGGCGCGACTTCGCCAATGTGATACAGGATGATCCCTTGTAGTCGTTTCAATCCACGCGCCCACGTGGGGCGCGACTGCCGTTACCAGCCGATCCATCGACGAATAGCAGGTTTCAATCCACGCGCCCACGTGGGGCGCGACGAACCCGGTGCCGGTGGATTTCAGCGGGGCGAGAGTTTCAATCCACGCGCCCACGTGGGGCGCGACGACCAAGCTGGTGTTCGGCTCGGGCGCGACCAATGTTTCAATCCACGCGCCCACGTGGGGCGCGACCGCTGCTGAGCCCGCAGCCAGTAGCCAGTAGGGGGTTTCAATCCACGCGCCCACGTGGGGCGCGACGATAATCGGCGGCGCGGCCTCGCTGGCGTTGACCGTTTCAATCCACGCGCCCACGTGGGGCGCGACACGGATAGGGGCTCACGTAGCCGCCGCTCGACGTGTTTCAATCCACGCGCCCACGTGGGGCGCGACCTGAGTCATGGCGAAGCGCAAAAGACTCTGAGGCGTTTCAATCCACGCGCCCACGTGGGGCGCGACCGCCGTGCTGCCGGTGTTTCCCGTTTGAGTGTTGTTTCAATCCACGCGCCCACGTGGGGCGCGACTGCTCGCCCAGCTCAGCATGGAGGTGCGGCAGTGTTTCAATCCACGCGCCCACGTGGGGCGCGACACGATCAGTCCGGCCGCGTTTGCCGTGCTCGGTTGTTTCAATCCACGCGCCCACGTGGGGCGCGACTCGGCCGGTGCTTACACTGCTGCCCGGATAGGTGTTTCAATCCACGCGCCCACGTGGGGCGCGACGGTTCTACTTTAACTCATTCTGCTTGAATGGCATCGGGTCGACTCTCCGCGAACTGGGTCAAATTCCCGGCCGCCAGGCGTCCTTGGTTCTGTATCTGAGAGAAAAGATGCTTCGAATCAATTAGATCCGGACCGCGCGAACCGTGTGCGATTGTCACGTTCACTTCTGGTTCGCGGAGCAAGAAGATGACTGTTCAAAGAAGGAGCGTTCCTTCCGGATCGTATGAGGGTTTGGCGCCGATGTGTTCAACGCGGCGCTGCCAATTTGCACCAAGAAAATAGAACCGCAGGCTGTCCCGGGCCGGATCGATCACGTCCTCAAGCGCCTTTCGCAACATAACCCACTGCGCCGGCTCCAACAAGCACTCGAAGACAGAGAATTGCACGCGCTGCCCATGGTCGACGCAGAGACGAGCAACTTTCCGCAGCCTCCGCCTTCCGCTGTCGTCCTCGGTAGAAACATCGTATGTAATAAGCACCAGCATAGCTCACTTCCAGAAGAATGCAGGGTAGGCGTCAAGATCACCGCGCAGATAACGAGCCATTAGCAGTGCCTGCGTGTAAGGCAGCAGACCCCAGGGACAGAGCTCACCGAGATAAGGATGCGTCAGTTCCTCGCGCTTGCGCTCCTGCCAGGTCTGAATCAGTTCCCGGCGGCCTGCATCGGTGAGCCAGACAGCTCCGCTGGCGGTCTTTTCAAAGTGCTTGCCCTGAATCTGACGCCGATTGATGAGCGATAGCACCAAACGATCGGCAAATGGCGCACGAAGTTCTTCCGCCATGTCTAACGCAAGGCTGGGGCGGCCTGGGCGGTCAGCGTGGAGAAACCCGACGGACGGATCGAGGCCGACGGATTCGAGCGCGCCCACACAGTCATGCGTGAGCAGTGTATACGCGAAGGAGAGCAGCGCGTTGATCTTGTCGAGCGGAGGCCGGCGGGATCGTTCCGTAAATCGAAATTCGTCTGTCTGCGCGAGGATAAGAGCGTTGAATGCAGAAAAGTAAGCTCGAGCAGCATCACCCTCAAGACCGCGGAGCAGTTCGACCGTGAGATTGGCTGCTGAATCAACGGTGTGCAGTGTGGAGGCGAGGCGCATGGCCACTTCCGCGAGTAAGGCTTTGGCTTCCCCATCGGTGTGCTCACGCGCGGCGCGCAACAACACGGCGCGTGCGTTGGCCACCTTGGCAGAGACAATAGACGCAACAATGCTTGCTGCTGTATGCCAATCATCGGCCGCGCGATACTGCCGGCGGCGCAGTAGAACATTGCCGCGGACAGGCCCTTCCATGCGCGCCTGGAATCTGCCGTGATCTGAAAGACAGCTTACGCTCACTCCGTTCTCCGCGCACAGCTCAAGGAATCCCGAGCTTAACGCTACATTCCCCAGGCAGACCACCGATGCAAGCTGCTGGATGGGAACGCGCATAAGCGTTTGCTGCTCGGCCTGCACGTGGATGGTCTGGCTCTCGCGCGAGAGGTACGCACCTTGAGTCATCACGTAAAGTGTGTTGAGCAGACGTTTCATTCGAGCTTCTCCTCCATTGCGCCACGGATACGGCGCTCGACGTAAGCGGAGGCCTTTTTGTTGCTGTGTGGCAGGCAGACTTCAATCAACGAGCAGTTCCGGCATTTCGGCATTTCTTCAGCATGCGGCGTGAGGCCTTGCCTATAGAGCTCATGCATCCGCTGCGCAAGGCCTTCCACCTGTCGCCGCAAAGCAGAATCGAACGGCACATCGAGCCGACGCCGCGTTGTGCCGTAAAACAATGCGCCCGCGGGAATTACGCAGCTCAGCATCTCTTCAAGGCACAGAGCCTGGGCACATAGCTGGATGCGGTCACTTGCGTCTTCCTTGGGCTTGCCGCGCTTGTATTCGACTGGAAATGGCTGGCTGCCGCGGAACTCTACCACGTCAGCCTGTCCGGAAAGGCCGAGCCGCAAGCTGCGCAATGCAAGACCTCGGTGGACTGTGACGCCGGGACGCGATTCGCTGCCGGCTGTGTGCGCAACGTCATGCAGCAGGCGGCCTTCCGCAGTCAGGCGATTCTCAGCCCATTGCTGCTCGATATGGATGAGCGCCCACTGCCGCTCACAGAACACCATGTGCTGGAGTCCGGAGAGCGGCAGCAGTTCGTCTTCTCCAAACATGGGCTTATACGTAACGCCAGGCGCGAACGCCGGCAATCACTTCGGCGCCATCTTGCGGAGCCTTTAGATAAGGCTCGTAGTCGGCAAACGAGCGCGGCAGAAAGCCCTCGGGGCGAGTGTCGAATGAGACCGTGTCCAGAACCTTGTGCGCGGGGGCATTGCCAAGCTCAGTATTGTGCTCCATCAACCACAGGCCGCGCACGGCCATCTCCCCACGCGAGGCCGAGCGGTCCATCTCAAATGCGTTCGCCAGCGCCTCAAGAAAGACGCCCATGTCCTTTTCCGTGAACTTTGTGTCACGGGCCAGAAACGGCGAGATGAATCCATGCATGCGATAGAGACCGTAGAGTACGCCGTGCTTGCGGCCCATCTGCCCGCTGCCGGCCTTTTCTTCACCCTCATCAGTTGTTTGCGCCGCCGCCTTGACATCGGAGGCGTTCGTGAGCGCCACGCGCGTAATGGTGTGGGACAGGCTGAAGACGGGATCGATAGAACGCGCGAAGGCCAATTGAACGGGTCCGCGCACCTGTCCGCAGTTCCAGAGTTTCGCGCCTTTGCTCCGGCGTTTCTTTCCGCCCTCGGCGTCCTCTTTTTCTTCGGCCTTGCCGGTGGTCATCACCGCGCCGAAGGTCCGCACATCGAAAAAGGTCTTGCACATCCAGTCGCGAGCGGCATCGATCTTCTTTTTCTCGTCGACCATTTGGATCTCAGGGTCATCGTACGCCCGCCTTTGCTGGTTAGCCAGGATGCCGCGCTCCTTCACGTAGATTTCATAGCCTGGGGTCGGAGACGAGCTGGCGACTTCTGTCTTGGTCAACGCCACGAAATTGCGCACCTTCCGCTTGATGCAGACGTCTGTCACCAAGCCGTGGCCGGTCTCGGGGTCGACGCGAGGCTGGTTATCGGCATCGGGATCGCCGTTGGGGTTGCCGTTGATTACATCGAAGAGCAGCACCAGCTCGTATCGGTGCGTCAAGGGCTGGTCGAGTTCGAATCTTGTTCGGCTGGTCATTGCTGGGTCTCCTCTGTCTCGTTATTAGGCGTATCTTCGGCGGCGTCCGCTTGGGCGCTGCTCCCGTATAGCGCATTTTTCTGGTGGAAGTAGCCGAGCGCGAAACGGCCTTGCTCTTCCAGGTTCAGGGTGGGGCGAAAACCTTTGGCGCCATCCAGGCCGGCGACGATTTCCTCGATCTTTCCACTGAAGAAACCTGCGCCCACGTTGAGGGAGCGCAGATGGTTTTGCGCCAACGAGATCAGCCTGGGAAAAGCGGTTGCGGGCCGCGTGGAAGCGGCGGCGTAGAAGCGATCGACAATGGTGCTGTTGGGCGTGCGCTTGAGAGCGCGGATTTGCAACCTCTCAAGAACGGCGAGAAGCCTTCCGTAGCGGTATGCGGGGTCAAGTGTTTCCACATCGAGAGACATAGGCGTCTTCCTTAGTTCCAGGTTTGGGTGACGTTGAAAATAGAGATGGAGCAGTGCGGCGCGCGGTCGGGTAAGCGTGCGCTCAGCGCGGGTGCGGCCAACAGTTGCCGCGAGGAACCACGGTGAGAGCGCATGCCCCATCACTGCGCTCAGAAATACTTCACTGGCAATTCCCGGCGGTAAAGAGTCCAGCTTGCCCTGGACTGCCAGCGATGCCTCGAGTACCTTGATCGGCGCGGGCTCCTCGCGATAACCCGCTGCCTCGATACAGGTAAAGTATCCACGCTTGCCAGCTTGCTCACCGATCAGGTTCTCCACTACCTTGCCAAGAGTGCTGGTGTGCATGCCGCGGACGGAAGCCCGGCCTTGCGTGCCGGTCAGAATCAAGCAATAAAAACGAGCCTCGGGCGCGGCAGGGCTCAGGCCTTTCCAAGGCGATTCAAGCAGGGCTTTGACCTCACCAGGGCCGTCGCTCAGAAAGTGCAGAGCGCTTGAAATGCCTGAAGATGCGTCGTCCCAATAAACAGCAACGGTGTCTTCGCTCAGCCGCATGCTCTGCTGGCTGAAAGATCCCCCATGCGGCTTGGGATAGCGCGGCTCCAGGCAACGCCGCAGGCCGTTGACATAAGCCACCATGCAATCACGGCAGATGGGGGCGTTTTCGTTGCGTTCGAGTCCATATTTCTCGAACGCCCCGGAGTTAAACGAAACCAGGGCCACCCCCGACGTAACGGCTCCGGGTAACTTGAGCGAATCATGTTTATCAACGATCGCTTTACGGTTGCCGCACAACAGGCACTGCCCCATATCGCCTGCTTGCGATGTCTCTGCGACGCGTTCTGCCCACCAGTTGCGCAGTACAGGCTCTTCGTCCAGCATCGTATCGCCTACGCGGAAAGTGAATAGGTCATTCGATACGAATTGTTTGGCAGCAAGTTGATCGACGCAGCGCTGACGTTCGTCGTCACTTTGAAGAAACGCCAGGACCGCCGTGAGCGCCGGACTCTGCACATCGGCATTCGCACGCGCCAGTGCACCGGCAAACATGCGCTGCCGTCGCAATGAACGCTCTCCCCCGTCCGCGCCATCGGGAAGGAACCCGAGCACGTAGTCCGACTTGTCTACAAGAAATTCCTCCTGATCTCCGGATGTTCGTCCGCTTCGGCGCGGTATCTTCCGCATCGGGTAAAGCGTCCGGGGCTTCTTCTTGCCTTCCGTCCTTTCCTCGTAGCCTGTATCAATCAGCGATTCAAAGCACCCCTGCTCATCAATATCGACGACCCAGCGGACGGGCATGCTTTGAAATGCAGGCTCGTCCACCAGCCCTTCGCGCCGCGCCATCTCCGCGAGTGACTCGAGAATCATGCAGTCACCGCCTCTTCCCATGCGGGCACGTCCATGACGCCGGCCTGGAGCCGGGCTTTGAAGAAGCGCGGACGCCGGTCACGCCCGTATTCCATGTCATAGAGCATCCACCCCAGTTCACGTGTCTCGCCGATGGCCTGAGTCGATTCTGTCGCAGGCTCCACAAACGCCGGAAACTCGCGACAACCAAGATACGGCTGATAAACCTGCTGCCCGTTGTTGAGCCGCCGCTCGAACATGCCCAGGAACTTGCCCAAGTTGTCGTCAGGCCCAGCCCGCTCCGTCATCTCAATCGACGCCTCAATCAAGTAGTCGACGCAACGCAGAGCGACCGTGTGGCGTTGTGCACGGTCCTCATCGGCAAAGTAATCGCCAAAGCCAGCGCTGCCGTACGCCGCAGAAGCGGCGTCGCGCGTCGATGCGCGCGAGTTCACCTCGTTGCGCCGGAATTGAATCCACTGGATGGGGTTGAGAACGTGAATCGCGTGAATACGCCAGCGAATCGCAGGCTTCCAAAGAATGGCTTCCAGCACGCCCCGCGCCGCCGACGGAGTGATCACTTCGTAAGAGACTCGTTCTGTGGAAAATTCAGGCCGAGTAAAGCATGCAATAGGCCCATGCACTCGAAGACGAAAACCCGATGCACTCATGGATGACTCCGGGGATTCGCTGACAGTCTACTCCGGACTTCTGCAGATAGCCCCGAGGAAGGCGCTTATGGACGTTGAATGAATCGAGTTGGTTACTCATCCTGCCCATCCATCCGTCGGCGAGGACTCTCCGGTGTAATCAATTCGGCGTCACCCGCGGACATCGCTGTCAAACTCAACCCAAAGCGTTCCGAGTAAGGGTTTGGCATCATGTCTCCGCGTACCATCCAGATCGCGTCGAACGGATCTTCCGAGTCTTTGTCGCACCGCGCATCGAAGAGCCTCTCCACCAATCCACCGGCAAGCAATCTCATTAACTCTGGTTTGTAGATATTTACCGTGAATCTTTGCAACGCGCGCAGTCCTTCGCGCGAAGGGCCCGCAGCCCGCAGCGTCTGCACTCGCTGCCATCCTTCGGCCCAGGGAACCACCACGGTGTAGCCCGCGTCGTCAATCATCCGGAAGTTCCGGGCGGATTCCGGAAAACTCAGTTCTTGCTCAGAGCCCAAGATGTTATGGATGTCTGTGGTACCGGTTTGGAGCACGCGTGCCGTGTAACTCGGAAAGAGATTCGGGTTGTTGAGATCGATGCGATTCTGCCGATAGAAGTGCAGCGCCGCCTCCAAACCGGTTCGCGGCGTTCCTTTGGGCGGATCGGTGGGCGCCCGAAAGACAACGAACTTGCCCGGCACCGACCCATACTCGCGGTTGCAGCGCCCCACTGCCTGTGCAAGTGTCTCAAGGCCGGCAAAGGCGCGCATCACCACAGGAAAGTCGATATCGACGCCCGCCTCCACCAACTGCGTCGAAACCACGCGGCACGGTCCGAGCTGCTTCAATCTCTCCTTGATCTTCTCCAACACGGCGAGCCGGTGAGCAGCGCACATACGCGCGGAAAGATGGAAACAATCGGTCCCCAGCATCTTCGCCAGTAGTTCAGAGTCGTTGCGACGGTGAACGATCACGAGGACCCGTTCCTGCGCGCGAGCTCGTTCGGCAACCGCTTCCCACTCGACAGCTGTCTCCGGGCTCCCCATCCATTCCAGATCGAATCTCTCCCGCATGATCGAATACAACTTCGGAGGATCGGTGACAATCTCACGCTCCTTGGCATTTTCCGCGAGCAAAGGCTGCGTTGCGGTCATCGAGACTACGGTGGTCCCAAAATGCTTCGCCAGGTTCGTGAGCGCCAACTGTATCGGGTCCAGCAACTCCAGCGGAAATGTCTGCACCTCGTCCAACAGCACAACACTGTTGGCGATGCGATGGAGTTTGCGGCACGGTCGCTTGTGATGGGCATACAACGACTCAAAGAACTGCACACTGGTGGTCACAACGATGGGCGCATCCCAGTTCTCGCAGGCTAGGCGGTGCTGCTGTGATTCGTTGGCGGGGTCAAGCGCACTGTGATGCTCGATCACCGCTGCCGGATCTACCGGATCGAATATCTCTCGGTACACGTTAACCGTCTGCTCCAGAATGCTGGTATATGGAATCACGACAATCACGCGGCTGAGTCCGTGCAGCACGGCGTGCTGAAGGGCGAAGCGGAGGCCGCTGAGCGTCTTGCCTCCTCCGGTCGGAACGGTCAGGCGGAATCGCCCGGGAACGAGTTCGGCTGCCGCGAGACAAGCCTGAGAGACTTCAGCACGCACCTCTGCCAGATCGCGTGCTCGTCCAGCCTTCGACTGATCGAGTTCGTGCTTGCGGCGAATCTCCGCTTCCAACGCGCCCAGCAGTGTCTCGAGCGACACATAGGCGCTAGGCCGTTGCCGCCCTTTATACCACGCTTCAGTCTCGAGCATGTCGGCATCGGTCAAAGCGGATAGCAGCAATCGAATCCCGAGCGCGCACGCATCCAGGTCGTCGGCCCACATCGGCAAGTTTCTGGGCAGCGCGGCCCGCATGGCATCGGGAAGAAAACCGCCTTGGATCGCATTCTGTAGCCGCTTCTCTGGTTGAGCTCGCGCCATATCGCCGCGCAACTCTGCGCGCGTCTTTAACGCACCATGATGTGCAGCAATGGGCAGAGCCAGCAATCGGCCCGCCGCGCCCCCGTGCTCCCATGCCCAAGTAGCACCAACGATCGAGTGCGGCGCCTTCCGCCCGCCGCTGCCGTTCTCGTCGTATGCCTCACTGTTCTTGTGGAGATAGGCTTGAAAATCAGGTTGGTACTTTCCCGCATCGTGCAGCAGGCCCAAAGCGCGCCCGTAACCTAGCGCAAACGACGCGCAAAACTCCTCGGCTCGGTTCGCCACACGCTCCGCGTGATCGCAGAGCCGCTCCCACTCAGCCTCCGGTCTTTCAAGTCGTGAATGTGCAAAGACCGTCATTTATCAGGACGATCGTCAGTGGAAATTCCAAGGGCTTATCATATCTTCTCATGCAAGCCAGCATTTTGTTCGCGTCCTTCTGCATCCAGGACCGGTGCTTGACGCGGGGCTCTCAAGAGTCAAATTATGGCAGCACTCCATATTGGACCCCATCGGAATACATCGAAACGTGAACTTTACAGAACGCTGGGAGACAGCTCGTGCATTCACCGCACGTGGATTGCTCAACACGTGCGACTCTGCTTTCAGAGCACGCATTCTGAGAACTAAAGCTTTTGACCGACCGAATCAGTGGCCTGTCCCACTGTACCCGACCAGCGCGGCTTTAGAATCTTCGAATCTCGGCTTCCGAAAGCCGACAGTCTCCGTTGCAGTTTGGGTTTTCTGTCAGCGCCCGATAAAGAACGTTTATCGGGCATTGGCCCTGGTATCGAAACGCTCCCAATCGGCCTGTTCACCCTGCCAAGCTTCAGATTCTCGCAGAACCCTTCTCCCCGTTGCACCATCAGTGGACAGCTTGGATATTGTCTGGGTGATCGTCTCTCCAGGCTCCGCCCATACCCCGCGGATGAATGTGGTCCGGTACGATGTCACTGTAATCAGTGAACTTCTCCTCGCAGATGCCGCATTTGCCGTTCTGGGCGACGATCTTCCGATCAAGGAGCTTTCGCATCTCTCCGGCGGAGCGTAGTTCGCGGTATCCCCTGGGGTGTTGTGGATCCTCGATACGACGGACTCCCAACTGGCGCGCTCGCTTTTCCTTCGGAATGGCTTCCCGGCCACAGCACGCCAGAGAGCGGTGAATTGGGCACAGTTGATTTCGGCGGAGTCTCATGGTTTTCTCCGGGTTGGATTTTGTGGCTTTGATCGGTTGGCTTCGGTTGGCTCGGCAGACGAACTCGAGACGTCACAATCTGGGGGACTGAAGCCGGCGTTCTGGAGGTTGATGTCGTGCCCGCACCAAACCGCGCTCGATATGGAGCGGAGAATGCAGGGCGCGCAAAGACCTGGGTCCAGGCCAATGGGAGTGATTTCACTAGCGCGGTTGGAGACAGCGGACTCATACCTCACGATTGCGGAGGCATTGATTTGCACTCACCAATGCCATCTCTTCCAAAACACCGAGCGGACTTGTTTCCCTATGCTGCGTCGTGTGCCAGATGTGCGCCTGAGTCGAACGGTTTGTCTGGGAAATTCTGTTGGTCAATGGCAGGACGGACACCCCGAACCTCACGACCGCCCTGTGTCTGAGTGGCCCTCCATTCTCGCGCACACTTCCTGCACATCGGCCGGCGCACGGCATCGCGAAACTCGCAATCAGCGGGCCCGGGCTGGCTGATGCCGGATCAGTATGCCGGAGCTCGGACCGCCGAAGACCACCACTATAGAATCAAGCACTTGCCTTTAGAATAAGCCCGCACGGAAGCACTCTAGTCTGGTCGCCTAAGGTACTGATTTGACACATTTGGGCGCGCACGGCATGGCACAGCCTACGGCACAGCTGATTTAAAGCTATGTCGGCTGCCTTTTGCGAGCGATTTTCACGCATGGGACTCATACATGAAGCGGAGAGCCGTCGATCGATCAATGATGATCAGCGAAATCTCGATAATTACCGCGTGCAGTATCACATTCCGACCGGCGCAGAGATGATCTCTCATCCCGGTCTGCCAACCTAGCAAGTGATAGCGGCCTTTATCGTCCACTACCTTTTGCGCTGTGGCGTGCACGGGGTAATCCAGCCAATCGGCGCGGTTACAGTTTCGCGGCCGGTAGGAAGTTGTCGCCTGAGTAGTAATTGCCGAGTCTTCGGTCACTCCCGAAATCCAAACCCTGGCAGGATCCTCACGGGTAGTGTTTCAAAAGGGGTGTTGAGCATCGACCTACCGCAGCAGCCTTTTGAAACGACCAAACCCCTTGAGTCTCCGCAATTGACGTTCGGAAAGGCCTCGCAATTCCTGCCTTCTATCTCGCTGAAAATAAAAGGTAAATTTGCACGAAATGAGCCGTTCCAAAACCTTTACCTTAAGAAACGCGGAAGCGCCCACCGCTACCAGGAAAAATCCACCGTCTTATTCTCGTAGCCCGTCGCGGGCAGGAAGTCAACGGTCACTGTGCGGAGGCCGTTCTTCACATTGCCGAGGATGGCGCCTTCAGCTGAAAGCTTCAGGTTGGCCGCATTTTCGCGCAGGCGCAGGGTGTAGGTCGAACCACCAATGCCGGCAAGCACGAGCCTGCTGTGGTGCGCCTCGCACCGCTGGTCGAGGACCTTTAACGCGTGGGTTGTATCGCCGGATTGGGTCTCCTGATCGGGCAATGAAATTTCTACATCGGGCAACGGAACGTGCAGCGTCGCTTGGTCCGCGTGCGCCCCCGCGGCCCTTGACACAAGGGTGATTCCCGCCGGTGCGTTAAGAGCCTCAACAGTCAATTCGGTCGCTGAACGAGTGAAATGAAGATCGAGATGCGCGTTACCAAAGGGAAGGTTGTGGATCGTGGCGCATTGCCAGTCCGCGGGCAGATTCGGAGTGACGGTGAGCGTATTCTGCCCTACATTCCACTCCAGCCCGAAGAGGCCGCGGACCACCGGAGAGATCAACATGGCCGAAGACCAAAGCTGATGCGCTGTACTGCGTCCGAGTGGCTGATAGTACTGGCCTGAAAGCAGCTCGGTAACGTTTCCAGGATCCTGCGCCCAAGTCAGGTCGGCGTTCTGCATCAGATGCGTATAGCCGGCAAGGGTATGGCCGGTGCGATATTCCGCAACCGATACCCAGCCTGTAAAGAGCGGCCAAACCGAGCCCTGGTGGTAACTGATGGGGTCGTAATAGGCGCTCTGGTCGCTGGTAGAGCGAGTTCCCCAGTCGGTTGAGAACTCCGCCGAAGCCCAGCGTGAGAACATTTTGCTGCCGTGGTCAAGCGAGTAATCCCCATCCCACCATGCGACGGCCGGGAAGATCGTCGGAGTATTGTCAGTGCCGGCGCTTCCATTCCAACTGAAGGAGTAAAAATCCTGCGCTGGCATGTAGTACTGCGATTCGATCTTCGGGCGGATTTGCGCGGCACGCTTCCGGGCGGCCGCAGCTTCGCCGGTGTGGCCCGTGGCGTCGGCCAGGCTGGCAAAGGCGAGGCTGGCCTGCTCGTCAAGCGCGGCGAGATAGATCTCCTGTTGCGGGATTACGGGTTGCCAGGACTCAACCCAGGCCGTTCCCTGCGAGTTGCTGTAGATGCCGTCGCCATCGAGGTCGTGCGTCGATTCGAACTTCCAGGCGCGTTCCAGGTTCTCCCAATGCACGGCCACAAATTCCTTATCGCCGCTGATGCGAAGCAAGTCGTTAACGGCCATGGGCAACAGCGCGGTTGCGTCGGCAGCCGCATATTCGTAGGACAGGCTCTTCCAGTCAACCGAATTCGCGGTCTGCGACCACTCGTGAATTATCTTCCCCTCGGGACTTTGGCGGCGGAGAAGAAACTCGATCTCTTTGCGGGTTGTATCGAACCCGCCGTAACTATTGACCGCATAGGCCGACCAAAGCGCATCGCGGCCGAAGAACCAGCCGAAGCCTGGCCGCACAGAATCGCCTGAACCGAAAAAACCTGCGGTCAGCGCTTCTTCGTTGCGGTCGGGGGTGGTTTGAACGCGCAGTTGATCCATCGAAGCGACGGCCCAGGAAAATGCCTCGTTCAGATTCTGGTCGGGTGTATTGATGCTCATGCTCGAACGCAGAAGATCGCGATAGTAATTGCGATTCGAGTCGAAGATCGACCGGGCAGACTGGTCGAGCGCAAGAAGCCGCTGCGAGAGCGCCTCCGGCGAGGACTCGGCTTTTGTGTCTCCAAGCGTCACCAGCAACGGGAAGACTTTTTGCGAATCACGCGCAGGGTCGAAGCGGAGTTCGAACTGGAGCGGATAACTTTCAGCGCGTTCCTGGTAAGGCTCAAGTATGCCCGGCTCCGCCGTAGGCATGGCGATGGCGGCAGTGTGATCGGGAAAGTTGAGATGCAGAATGTAGAAGCCGCCTGAACCGGATGTGGGAACCCACTCCGGCGATGGATGGTCGTCTGACGCCGCGGGCCACATTCGCTGCATGATGGGCGTGAAGCTGAAGGTGAGGGTCATGGGGCGTACGGCTTCGATCTGGTAGAAGATCATTACTCCCGCATCGTCCGGCCCGGTCTTCGGAGCAACCAGAATCTGGCGGATGGTGAAGTTTGCGTGCGAGTAAGTGATTACCGTCGAGTCCGGGCGCACCTCAATCTGTGCCGCGTGCTGGTTCACATCAATCGGGACAGGATAGTTGTCCATCCGCGCCGAGATGCGCAGATTGCCGAGCACCTTCCATGGGAAGAGCCACATCTCACAGGTCCCGTCCTGCCGGCCGAGAATCGCGCCGCGTGGACCGACTACGGAAAACGGACGCGAAGCCACCGCTTCACGTCTTATGGAGAGGCCATCTTGCTGGGTCTGCACCGCGAAGACCGGCTGCGGTGGAATCGATTGCAAGGGTGGCTGCGAAAACGCTCTACCAACGGTAAAAAAGAGAGCGAGCAGGACAAGACGCCACACAAGGCACCAGCGCTTCTCTGATCCTGAGCCGGTAAACAACATAGCGTTGACAAGCATACAGCGAGCGGGACGCGGTTGAATAGTGCTAAAAATACCGGCGATATGACGTGCCGTTGGGTTCGTTTCATCTCATCAATAGCACTTCGTGTAACCGCGGCGGCGTCCGCATTTAGGCAGGCGTCACCGAAGGCAGCCCCTCATCGTTATCCTGTGACCGCCGGCTATCCTCTTCCTGCTTGGTTCGTCAATGTCGCTCCTCAGGCGCGCCTCACCATGGAAAACGTCAAAGGCAGCGCGATGGAATCTTGATCGCGGCAATCGATCCCATTCGGAGTTATGCGCTATACTCCATGGGCAGCCAGAGACAGGAGGCTTACGATGCGTTTGCTGGCGATTGCCAGGGTTGTGGCGGGAGCGGCGGCGATGGCGGTGCTGGGAGCTTCCGGCAGTGTGGCGGCGCAGTCCGGCGCGAACGCCGTGCTGGTACCGGCAGACATGGAAAAGCTGCTGCCAGCCACAGTGTATCCCTGGGGGCAGAGCGCGTCCGTGCAGGCGCGCGACTCCAGAGGAGTAAAGTTTGCAGACGGTCATTACATGATGGCCAGCCTAGTGGGCACCAGCGGCTATTCATCCGGCGTGGCGGGGAGGTACCAGCTCGAACAAGCCGCAGTGGGGTACCGCGAGTTTCTGACGGCAACGCTCGACGAGGTTGGAAACAGTAGGATTCAGATTGGCGACTATGTGAAGGCTTCCGCGCTCTACGATGAAGCGCTGGCCCTGACGCCTGACGCGCCGGCGGTGCACCGGGATTTCGCGTCAGCGGCACTGGAGGCGGGCGATCTGGCACGCGCGGAGCGCGAGGCCGGAGCCCTTGTCAGCGATTCCGCGAACGACTCCAAGAGCCTAGCGGAGGGCCACCGGATCTTGGGACGGGTGCTGCACAAGATGAACCGGGATCAGGAAGCGCGGAAGGAACTGGAAGCGGCCGTCGCAATAAATCCCAGCTTTGCCAACGAATACGAGCTGGCGGTGGTTTGTCTCAACCTGGACGACGAGCAATGCGCGGTGCAGATTTTCGATGGGCTGGAAGCATCGGCCGGGGACAGGCCTGCGCTTCATATGCAGTTCGGCCGGGCATATGCTAATTCGAACTTTACGCCGCGAGCCGTAGTCGAATTCAAGAAGGCGATCGCGGAAGACCCTCACTACCCGGGAGCGCATTATTGCGTGGCCGCTGCGCTGCTGGCGGCCGGCGAGGACGAAAAGACGTTCGCGGAGGCGGAGACGGAACTCAAAGAGGAGCTTGCGATCTCGCCGAACGACTTTATGACCTATGCGGCACTGGGCAAGGTCGCAGCGAATTATCACCGAACCGCCGAAGCCGAGCGGTACCTGAAGCATGCAATCGTCCTGAATCCGAAGAACCCCGACGCCTATCTCTATTTGGGCCAGATGTACTTCGATGCCAATCGGACCACGGAGGCAGAGGCCAATCTGCGCCAGGCGATCAAGCTGACGACGGACACTTCGAGGAACTACTTTCAAATCCAGAAGGCGCACTTTCTGCTGGGCCGGATTCTGATGCAGCAGCATCGGGAGGAGGAGGCGCACGCGGAGATGCAGATCGCGCATGCCCTCAGCGACAAGGCCTTCAACAAGGAGAGGAGCAAGCTGGCGGGGGTGATGACAGACAAAGGCCCGACGATCGACCCTTCGAGCGCGCAGACAGAGCCGACGACAAGCTCCCCAGCGTCTCCCCGCGCCGCAGATCCGGCAGCCGTGAGCAAGCAGCGAGCCTTCGAGAGACAAGTTGCGCCGGCCATCGCAGACAGCTACAACAACCTGGGCGCCATCACGGCTTCGGCGAACAACTACGCAGATGCGGTGAAGTACTTCAAGCGAGCCGTGGCGTGGAATCCGTCGCTCGCGGCGGCCGATCACAACTTGGGACGAGCGGCATTCATGGCGTCGGATTTTGCCGATGCGGCTCCGGCGCTCAGCCGCTCGCTGCGATCACACCCTGGGGATTCGGGTATTCGCAGCGCGCTGGCGATGAGCCATTTCATGATCCATCAGTACAGTGCGTGCATCGATGATCTGAAGGCCGCCGGAGACAGCGTGAAATCCAATCCGCAGACGCAGTATATCTACGCAGAATCCCTAGTGAAGACCGGTCAAGTCACGTTGGGGAAGGAGCGTCTGGAAGCGCTGGAGGCGGCGCATCCGGAGATCGCCGAAGTGCACCGGGGCCTTGGAGAGGTGGCGGAGCTTCGGAAAGATTGGCAAACCGCAATCAAGGAACTGGTCCAGGCGGTCCAACTCAACGCGAAGGATCCGGAGACACACTACGACCTCGGCAAGGCGGAACTTGCGATGGGGAACACCCCGGGAGCGATCGGCGAATTGGAAGATGCGGTGCACATGATGCCGAGCGAAGCGAGTTATCATGAGGAGCTCGCAACCGCCTACGAACGCGACTTCCGGATGGCGGATTCGGAAAGGGAGCATCGCGCGGCCAAGCAGCTCGAGAGCGGAGCGGCACCGACCGCGAGCGGCGAGTCATCGACGGAACCGAAAAGTCCGGGCCGGTGAGCGTTTGAAATGGACTCAGTGGGCTGGCTGGGCAGTCGGCGTCTTCAGCATGGGGCGGATTTGCTCGGCAGGCACGATTCCGTGACCTTCCAAGACTGAATAAAACTGATCGGTAGCAAGGGAGCCGATGCGATCGACGGCGCCGGAGGGCCAGCGGATCTCGACGCTGTCGACTTTGGTGGCTGAGCCTAGGCCGAAGTGCAGCCGCAGATCGCTTTGCGAGAGGTAACTGCCGCCGCTGTGGATCTCGCCGGTTTGTGTCATTCCCCCAGCGACGATTCTGATACGTGCATTTAGGGCCAAGCGGTTGCTTTTCGTCCCAGCGAGCTCGAAACTGACCCAGTGACGGCCTGGAATGCCGTGGTTCCTTAGTATCATCGGGCCGCCATCGAGGTTTTCGATCACGATGTCCATGTTGCCGTCGTTGAAGAGATCGGCGACAGCGAGTCCGCGAGAGACCTGCCTTTCTTCAAGCGCGGGACCGGCCTGATCGCTGGCGTCGCAGAAGGTTCCGTCCTGCTGATTCAGACTCAGGACTTTGGGCTGGCGATAACCAGGATCGGATGGAATCATGTCGGCTTGCGGAAACACGTGACCGTCCACCTGGATCAGATCCAGCCAGCCGTCGTTATCCAAATCGACAAACTCCGTTCCCCACTTAACCCATGGCAGGGCGGCAACCGCAAGGCCGGAAGAGAAGGAGAACTCTGTAAAGTTCCAGTCGCCTTCGTTGCGGTAGAGGTCAGGGTTCTCGTTCTCGAAATCCGTGACGTAGAGGGAAGGGCGCCCGGTGTGGTTATAGTCGCCGACGGCGATTCCCATGGATGCCTGTTCGGAGCCGTCGTTCGAGAGCGCAGTGCCAGACTCGAAGCCGATTTCTTCGAATTTCCCGTTGCCCAGGTTGCGGTAGAGATATTTCGGCGTGGAGTCGTTGGTAATGTAGATATCGGGTCGGCCGATGTTGTTGAAGTCGGCCCAGATGACGCCGAGGCCGTAGTAGCCCTTCGGATCGTTTACGCCGGCTTGTTTGGAGACATCGGTGAACGTTCCGTCGCCGTTGTTGTGGAAGAGAGCATCGCCCGCGCCCTTCAAGCCGCGCGGACCGCACTGCACGTCGACTCCGCGGTACTTGCAGTAGGACGAGCTGCCGAATTGCGGCAGATCGTCGAGGGGGAAGTCGACGTAGTTGGCCACCATGAGGTCGACGAATCCGTCACCGTCGTAGTCTCCGAAGGCCGCGCCCGCTGACCAGCGACCATCGGCCACGCCCGCCTTGGCAGTGACATCGGTGAAGGTGCCGTCACCATTGTTGTGGTAAAGGATGTTGCCGCCGAGACAGGTGATGTAGAGATCGGGCCATCCGTCATTGTCGTAATCGCCGACGGCGCCGCCCATCGCCATGCACGGTTTGGTCAGCCCCGTCTTTTGCGTGACGTCGGTAAAGGTGCCGTCGTGATTGTTGTGGTAGAGGGCACCGATGCTGGTTTGGCCTGCCAGAGCCATGTTAATGGTGGGCGCGTTGGTGAAGTAAATATCGGGCCAGCCGTCGCGATCGTAGTCGAAGACGACAACGCCGCCCGTCATGGACTCGAAGATGTACTTCTTGTCCTTGGACGACGTGTGGGTGAAGTTGATGCCTGCCTTGGCGGTGATGTCTTCCAATTGGGGGACCGGACGATGGGTACACTTCGGGGACTTGGCGCCGGGAGGGAGCGGCCCTGTGATGGGGTGCCCCATGCCCTGACTGTGGAGGAGGCCGGCTGAAAGGATGAGCACGGCCGACAGGCGCAGAATAACCCTGGACAGCGGTGGAAGGGTCATACTTCGATTTTAGTTGAGGCGAATACACGCAAGTTGCATCGGCAGAAACGCGAAATGCAGGTCAGAAGCAAACTGAGTTGTCGCTGGCTTGAGTTTGGTACGGTTTGGAAGTTCCGTACCGTAGGATTTTATCGCCCCTTGGGCCGGGGAACGGAATGCCACACCGATGAACAAAAAGCTGGTGAGGATGGGGACGCAGCGCCTGAGACGAGCCGCGCGAAAACACCGCGATTTGATCCTACGCATCGCGAACCTCTTTTTTGGGGCAACCGGATCAAGTCAGGCAACGCTTCTTCATCGCGGCTCCAGAGCATCGGGCTGACGATTGCAGTTTCTCCGAAGATGCGCCCGGCATCGGGAGTTCACCGCACGCGAAGAAACACGACTCCATGGGGTGGCACGGTCACGGTGTATGTATCCTTCATTGGCCCAAGATCTTTTGCCTGCCAGATGTCGCGTACCTGTACGGCGCTGTGGAAGCCCAGCGCTCGGAAATCGACCTGGGCGGATAATGGAGCTTCGAGCCGGTTGAATACGCCCACGGCTTTCGAGCGGTCGGCCAAGGGGCGTGCCCAAATCTCAATCGGTCCCTCCGCGCTCACACGATCGCCCTGTTGACCCAACTTGTCCTGATCTACCGCGATCACCTCGCGATTGGTCAGTAAGGCGATCATCTCGGGCGTCATGGTTGAGAGGTCGTTGCCCGCCAGTAACGGGGCCGCAAGAATTGCCCAAAGACTCATATGCGTACGATACTCTTCGGCGTTCATCCCGCCGTTGCCAACCTCAAGCATATCCGGGTCGTTCCAATGACCCGGCCCGGCAAAGCGCGCAAGGCCAGCCTGGCTGAATCCGATCGCCGCCATGCGCGCGTATTTGTCGCTGATGTCTCCCGTGGTGCGCCACAGGTTTCCACCCACATCAGGACCCCATTTCCATACGGCATCTTTGCCATACTGGCACAGACTGTAGACGATCGGTCGCCCGGTACTCCGTAGCGCATCGCGCATCTTGACGTACGCATCGATCATTATCTGATGAGCTGCCTCAGGAGTTGGCGCCTTCCGCATCACAGTGCCAAGGCTGCACAGGTCATATTTGAGATAATCGATTCCCCAATTGGCGTAAGTTTCCGCATCTTGTCTTTCGTGTCCCAGGCTCCCCTCGAAGCCAGCGCAAGTCTTTGCGCCGGGTGAAGAATAGATGCCGATCTTCAACCCCTTGCTATGTACATAGTCGGCGAGCGCCTTCATATCAGGGAACTTGTTGTTAGGATGAATGTAGCCTGCGGCGTCTCGCTCCCCCTCCCAAGTGTCATCAATATTGATATAGGTGTAGCCGGCGTCGCGCATGCCACTTGCGACCATGGCGTCCGCCTGTTCCCGAACCGTCTTGTCGTCGATCTTGTCGCTGAAATGATTCCAACTGTTCCAACCCATCGGCGGAGTCGAGGCGACATCTGTACCTTGCGCTCGGAGCAACCGTGAACCACAGCTGCCAAAAGCGAGGAGGAAGAAGATGGTCGCAATAAAGGCCACATGTGCGCATCCGTGTGACTGAACATTATGCCCGAAGCGGGTTTGCGAGCTGCAAATAGACCTGGGCGGGATGCCGACAGGGACCTTCCCGTCCCGTTGAATACTACTTCTCATACGAACACTCCCTTTCATACTGTGCGGCGAACGCGTCGCAGCGCACCTCTCAGCGGATGAGTTAAGTCCTTTTGATGTAAATCATCTCGATTCCAGAGCCATGTTCCGGATCGATGTTACGTGAATACTTGCGACTCTCGTCGCTGTCCCAGTGCTCGAATACGCCGAGGCTGGTGACAGGTCTGCCGTTCTGCCGATATTGCGTTCCTGAAGGAGGGTGGTCGGCGAGCGCTTCTTCCATCAGGTAATCATCGGCGTTCTCACGGATCATGATCCTCGGATGACCGTTCTCGTCATTGTTGTTCTTGGTCTGCGAATTCAGAATGTCCAATCCCACACAGTCGAGCGCGACTCCGTCGAGGGAGGCCAGGATACTGGAGGGCCAGTTGGGATTCTCATATGGCTCAGTAGGATTGTGGAAAGGTGCATTGGGAAAATGCAGCGGGTAGGACATGTGACGCCGGGCGCCGTACAAGCCGTCCAGGGCATAAAGGATGGTCTTCGCGCCGATATTGGGTGAAGCCGCCAGATCCACGATCGGCGAATAGGCGTGAGGCGTGGCTCCTTGATTCGTGTTGATGATGGAGTGCAGCTCTGCGGGTCCCTTGATGGAGCCGAAGTGATTTTTCCCAGTCAAAGTGACGCCGGTTTGCCCCTCATCGCCGCCCTCGGCCCGTGCGAAGGGATAGGAATGAGCCTTCACCAAAGCGAGATTGACGATGTACGTCGCATCCATTACCTGCTGCGGAATGAATCGCGCAGCATCATAATGGTTGGCTGAGTAACTCATCCCTTCTACCCATTGCGCCCCCTCAATGTTGTGTATAGCGCCGTAAGCAGGGTGCTTCTGGTGTTCGGGATCGGGCGCGTCCCTCTGCACAAACCGGATTTCCTTGTATTCACGCCAAATTTGGTCAAGCAAGCCCGGGTAGATGTTGCGCTGTGCATCGTAAACCAGGATGTCCTCCACGGGCACATGTGCATGTTCCACCAGTTGACGAACCATGGCCAGCGTCACCTGCGGAGAAACATTGACCAGGTTGGTGGGCACAACGGGCTTGCTGTTGTTCATGTTCACCTTGATGGCGACGGTTTCTCCCTTGCGGTGCGCGGTGCCCTGCGATCCTTTCGACTGCCTGCTGTGATAGGTAAGGATGACGTTCCATGCCTTTTCGTCAGTGGCTGCTCCAGTCAGCTTGCGCAGGGCCAGAGAAAGCATTTCGTCAACCCGCGCTTGATCGGTGCTCGAATCCATCCACCACTGATCGGATACGGATTCGCGATTGCCACTCCAATGCGCCGCCTTTGGATCGTGCACCCAAACGACCCGGCCGGGATAGGCACCGCGCGCCATACCCAATGGCACATTGCGCGATTTCGGAGAGTAGTTATACCGCGTAGTGCCTTCTCCTGGCGCCATTTGTGATTCAAGCAAAGTAGGCATTCCCATCAAGGCAACGGTCGCAGCAGCGCTTTTGATCACTTTTCTGCGAGAATATTTGGCCGTCATTTCATCACCTCAGCACTCTTGAGTAAATGGCATTCACTTTAGAAAACAATCGATGGCGTGGATCATCCGGGTACAACCCGTGCCACGCGCGTTTCGCCGCGTGCGACTTGGACTGTGCTATAGGTCTCAGCATCTCCTTCGCGGCGGAGGGTAATTGTCGCGGGGATCTCTTTGCCGCTGCTGAAGAGTGCGCGGAACTTGCCTGGAAAGGCTGCGCACCATGCCAGTGCAGGGCCATTTTCGTTGGTCAGAGAGGTTTCATTGTTCTTGACATGCTTCACCGAGATCACATTTCTGCCGACTGGCACATGATGGAGAGCTGCCCACCCGGTTTCATCGGTCAGTTGCGGAAAAGTTTCGACCGTTTGCTCGCGGTCCAGCGGGCGAATACCCATCAAACCAGCCCCCAGATTGCCAATGACCGTATAAGACACCTCAGGGTATTCGCGGCGCTTCAAGCCAGGATCCATCATGGCTGTCAACGCGCGATAACCGGCTCGCGACCGGCCGTATTTATAGAAAATGTCGGGAAGATAGCTGCGGCCCTCAACGCCACCGACGACGCCATGAATCGCATCCTCATCCAACTTCAGCCGTTTCTCCAGTTCATCCAGGACGGCCACTGTCTTGAATCCTTTTTCGGTCAGACCGTAGTAAAGTGGAAACTCGATGGTTGACCGTCCGGTGCTTTCCTTTAGGCCTTCAGTGAACTTTCCGCTCTCTCCCAACGCGTCAAAATAGCGATTTCGCCCGGCATCCCACCAGCGGCTGTTGTAAAGAGACTGCAAACCATCGGCTTTGCGGTCGAACTCAGCGGCAACGGTTGATTCGTTTCTTGTGCGCTCGATGGCCGCGTAATCGCGGAAGGCTGCATACTGGGCGGCGATCAGGTCCGAGCCAACCAGGATCTCATCCTGCAGGTCCTCGTCGTAGGTGGCAATTCCCATGTGGCCAAAGTTAGGGAGATGCTCCAGCAAGCCGTCGCGATCGTGATCCCATGCCTGAACATAATCCGTGACAGTATGCCGGTAATAATCCAGAAACACTTCGTCGAGATAGTTGCTATCGCGCGTCCACAGCCATTGCCGGTAGCAGGCATCGAGAACGTCGAAGCTTGCGGGCAAGTCATACCAGAAATCGTGGTCGTTGTTGTAGTCGATCGCAGCAGGCAGGTTGTCGTGCGTAATCTCCCACCATGTGCACCACTTCTTTGAGGCCGAAATGTTCGCGGCGAAACGACGCAGCATGTTCAAGGTTCTCGAGCCAAGACCGAGAAATTGTGCTCCGGTGCTCTGATGCGAAACATCGCGCATGCAGAACGCATCTCTTCCCGGAAGTGCCGCTTCGTACCACGGCCCGATTGAACCGTCATTTCTGGCGTAAGCCAGTGCCTGCGCCTTGGCCCATCGAAATCCATCGGCCAGTTTGTCGTCGGAGGACTCAAACTCGATTGCGCCTTCCGGCACAACCGAGGCGGCTGCGCCCCGTGCAGCCGGAGTCTCGGCGAGGAAACGGGAATGACTAAACACAGCGAAGCCTTTGCTGAGGCTGGCGGGCATCATGACGGCAGTTGCTGCGGCCGTGCTCAGGAATTGCCGTCTGTTGGTGGTCTTGCTTCGGGTCATATCCAATGGAAATCCAACCATAACTTAGATTGACAAGAGAACTGCGCGTAAAAACGTACTCCACGAAACCATGGCCCATATCCGCAACGCCGGTATGAGCCTTTCATGCGCTTCTCACCTGACTCGTGGCATCGTGAAGTCGCGAGAGTCTTCATCGAGCCACCGACCGCCTTTCCAGCTGAACTTTGCCCGTCTCGTCGCGGCCGATTACGTAGTCATACGACTGGCCGTGCAGCGTGACGCCCTTGATGGTCACGCCCTTCCACGCCGAAGGCAGAATCGGCGGATAAGCTGTCGTCAAGCCCTGATCTGTAAGGCGCAAGCCAGTAAAGCCGTAGAGGAAGTTTTCCAGAAACCCGCCGCTGACACAGAGAATGTATAGATGGTTGTTCCCTGGGGTCTCGCTCCTCACGTTGAAGGGAGGTTTCAGAAATGGTCCATTACTGAATTTCAGCCTCTTGTACGTCTCTTCTGCGTCCCCAACCACCGCCGCGTCGATACTGAGGATGACGGGAACCATATCGTTGATGCCGTTTGTACTCGGAGTAAGATCTGACAGGGATTTGACGGCGAAGTTATAGTCATTCCGCCGGACTTCACTGCTCATGGCAAGATCGAGCGGCGGAGAAGACAGCCAGGAAATCGAGCTGCCCATCCAGGATTTCCGAGTGTGGATGGCCGTGTCATCGAAATCCAGGTGACGCTGCTCTTGCACAGAAAACGGGATATACATCTTCTGTGCGATCTCGGCCCACTGCGCATCCGGCAGTTGCCCCACCACGCCCGCAGCCGCCACAGCGGCCCGGAGCGCCTTTTGAATCACGGCATTTGTGAACGAATCGTTCGAGACGTCGTTATAAATCTCGTCGCCCGAACAGACGTGCAAAACCTCATAGCGGTCCTTTTCGCGGTTGTAAGTGACGCGGCTGGTCAGGAACTCCGCGGTCTCACGAATGACCTTGTACCCGTAATTGCGCAACCAGGCGGTATCGCCGGTTGCCAGGTAATAATGCCACTGGCTGATGACAATATCGCCGTCGAGGTGTATCTCGCGAGCGCCAACCGGAACAAAGTCGTGGTCTGTCGACTCGGTGCCCTTCTGCGGGTCGGACTCCCAAGGATACATTGCTCCGCGATAACCGTATGCCTTGGCGCGTGCTTCGGCGGCAGGCAAAGTGCGGTATCGGAACATGACCAGCGATTTCGCCCTTTCAGGGTGAAGCAAAACCAAAGCAGGAAGATCCCAGGAGTCGCTGTCCCAGAAGACGTGACCCCAGTAGTTGGGACTTAGACCGCAACCCTCCATCGCCCAGGTAGTATTCACCGTGGAATTCTCGTACAGGTAAAAGAGGTCAGAGTGAATGACCTGCTGAGTCTCGGGATCGCCTTGCACGACGATGTCGGACTTCCAAAGCCCGTGCCATATCGACTGATGTTTTGCAAGCAGCGAGTCAAGGCCTTCGCCGCGCACCTCTTTCGCCTTGTCGAGTACAGAGCCTTTCAAGTCCTCTGTCGAGCTTTTCAAGTCTCCCCAATTCTGTTGCGAGGCGGCGACATACTTCGTGAATGTGTATGTCCGTCCACGCTCGACCCGTAAGGCGACCTCAATGGATACAAGCTGCGGAGATTCCTGCCGCCTGGACTCGGAAATGGCGACGCCGGCAGGCAGTCCGATGGCGGCCGCCTGCGCAATCTGTGGGCCGTCGACGGCACGGCCCGTAATCCAAATCACTCGCTGAGCCTCGCTGGCTCCGAAGGACTGGATATTGACGTAGCCGGGGTACCATTCTGCTCCCCGTTCAGGTGCCGTGGGATCGGTGAGTCGAATCTGCGCTTCAGCTTCAGCTTCGGATTTCCTCAATCCTGCGGAAGGAACCGATGCCAAGGGAAAGCGATGGGCGGGCGCAGAGTGCGGCCGCAAGGTGAACCGCAGAAGCACAGTCCCGGTAAAATCTGGTGTCAGGCTCAGGCTGGTTACCCCAACCTGTGTTGAGTCTTCGCTCACAAAGGTGGTCACCGCAACGCGGGTCACATGGCCACTGCTCGCAAAAACATACTGCGTGCTGAGCACTCCATCGTACATTTGCAGGGTCTGGCGATAATCTCGAAAGCTGCTAGCGGTGACCGGGGTGGCATTTAGCCACGCAGCGCCGTCGAAATAGTCCATCTCCGCCCAGCTCGGAAGCGCCGCGGGACGCGGCACGTCGCCCGGCGTATAATCGATCACTCCCACCATGAAACTCAACGTCGGGTCGGTGCCACGCAACGAACTACTCGTGGTGAAAAAGCCATTGGCAAGATAGGTGGGGAAGTAAAGACCGAAATTCTCCTGAGTCGCGGTTAGATCGAAGCCGGGCGCGTCGGCAGCGAGAATTCCTGGCGCGAGGAATAAAAGAGACAACAAGACTATAAGAGAACACGTCTTTTTCATTGAAGTACTTTGAACATCATCGTGGATATCGATGATCCGTGACAGGGAAACGGCCCCTGTACAGAACCAGCGTCGATGTCAAGAAACTCGCGCCCGGGGTGAAGTTTGCTGGCTCTACGACGTGCGCCGAAATGGCGGGAGCTCATGCGGACGGCTAATCCGGATAAGCTCCCGCTAGCTAGGTTGCAATTCGACAAAACGCGCAGCGCTCAGAACGACAACGTCATTCCGAGCTGGCCCTGTCGCATCAGCAAGTCGTTGTTGATTACTCCAAAGTTCGAGTCCTTCACACCCGTATCCGGGCTCTGGTAGTTCACGTGGTTGAAAACGTTGAAGAACTGCGCCTGGAACTGCAGTTGCGCCCGCTCCCAGATGTGCACGCTTTTCGCAATCGACATGTCCCAGTCCTGGTAGCGCGGACCGTAGACCCTGCCCACGCCGCTGTCGCCAAGGGTAAAGCCCTGCGGAGCGGAGAAGCAGTCGGTCTCGAACCAGTCATTGACTTTGTGCGGATTGTACTGCGAGGCGCAATTGTAATTGGCGCGCTGGCTGGCACCGTTCGGTCCCAGATCGCCGTTCGGCGCGCCGATGATGAGCGGCCCTCCGGACCGGAAGTTGGTGATGCCGGAGATCTCCCATCCGCCCATGATCGTGTCGGCCATCGGCGAGATGGAACTGCCGAAGTGCTTGCCGCGGCCGAACGGCAACTCGTAGCTGTAGGTCGCCGTCAACACCTGCGGGAAGAAGGGATGCATCCATCCGTTGCCCGTGTCTTCCTCCTGCCTCGTCGCGTAATTATCAATGGGGTTGGAGATGTTGTCCATCATCTTCGACCAGGTGTAAGACACCGTGAACGCCAGCCCGTGCGACATCCGCTTGATCACCTCGGCCTCCCCGGCATCGAAGCGCGAGCTGCCGCCAGAGTTGCGGAAATCGAGGGTTGAGATGTTGGGCGCCACGTCGTTATACGGGAACCCGATCCCGGCCAGGTAGCAGGCTTCGGCGGCGTTGCCCGGGACCCCTTCCTGGGCTTCGATTTGCGCCAGGGAGGTGACCGCGACTCCGTAGGTTTGCGGCACGCACTGATTGAGCTGGTAGTCGTGGTAGAGGTGGGTGCCGCGGTTCCCCACGTAGGCCACGTGGAGGGCCATGCTCGACGAGAGCTGGCGCTCGATGCTCACGTTCCAGGACTTCGCCATGTCCTGCCGGAAGTTCTTCGCCACCTCGAAGACGCCGAATCCGGGTGGCGAGGCGATAAATCCGCCCGGGGCTACGTTGCTGGGATAAGCCAGGGCTCCGTAGGCTGTCGCACCCGTACCCGGCAGGCCATTGGCCAGGATGTAGGAGCCGCAGGCCGAGTCGACGTACCCTGTGGGAGCGCCAGAAGCCGCCGTCGGAGTTACGAGAGTCGAGCAGTTCTGTTGCGGCGCGGTGTTGGTCTCCTGAAGCAGCTCGGGATAGTCGCGCTCCAGGGTTCCGCCCGTGGCGCCGAAGTTGTCGTTCCAGTAGCTTATGCCAAAGGCCGCGCGGATGGCGGTCTTGCCGTTGTCGGGCGAATAGGCGGCGCCGAGGCGCGGAGCGATGTCATGCTTGTAGGTATCCACGTTCGGGCCGCGGTTGTTCGAGGACGCGATCTGGATCATTCCCGCGCCCGGTCCGCTGGTGACGAAGTTACTTTGCTGGTTGTGAACGTCTACCGGCTTGGTATACACGTCATAGCGCAAGCCCAGGTTCAGCGTTAACTTGTTGGTTATCCGATAATCGTCCTGTCCGAACCCGCCAACCCAGTTGGTGCGCGTCTGGGGCTTGGTGATGAACTCGTCGCGCCATACCTGGTTGAGGGCTCCTACCAGCCAGTCGGAAATCTCGGCTCCGCTAGTGCCGTCTCCTGTGTAGTTGCCGGAGATTTTGAACTGTCCGCGGGGATCGTTCTGCGGGTTCCTGCAGTAGGCCTGGATGTGGACCCAGTCGCCGCCGAACATGAGGTTGTGGCGGCCCTTGACCAAGCTCACCGAGTCGATGAGCTGGTAGTAATTGGACATCCGGCCCGGCCCGTTCGGCACGCTGCCCGGGTCGCCGACGCCTTCCCACGTGCCGCCCCAATCCATGGCTGCAATGCCGCTCTCGTCGGGGAAGACGGAGAGGTTGCCGTTCGGGACCCCCAGAGTGTTGTTCTCCTCAATCCCGTAGGCGCTGACGAAGTCCTTGATGAAATACCGGTTAAAGCCGAAGCGCGCCTGGTTAATCAACGTCGGGGTGAACGTGTGGTCCCAGCCGATCACGTCGTTGTGCTGGCGGCTCTTCGTGTCCGCGTCGTTCTGGCCCATGAACACGGTCCCTGGCGCGGGCTGCGTGAACGTGCGTCTCGCGTAGGTAGCGCGGCCGAACAGCCGGTCCTTGTCCGAGAACACGTAATCGACTCTGGCGTCGAACTGGGGCAGGCTCTCCTCAGTCAGCTGCACGTAATCGTAGTTATTGGTGATCCCCGACGCATTGGGCAGCGGTGTCACCGTCGGCTGCAGGAAGCCTGCCGCAATGGGCACGATGTCGGACGCCGGAACCGTGTCCGCCGTTCCGCTTCCGAGTGAAATGGCCGAGCTGGCTGTGCAAGGCTGAGGATTGGGCAGCCCGTTGGCCTGGGCGCTGTAATAGCAGGCCATGGGATTGGTGATGGGTCCGGACGTAATCCCTGAGTTCGTCGTGTCAAAGGCCGATAAATCTCCCGAGCGCATCGGCTGCGTCGGCAGGCTCCACACGCCGGAGGTGCTGGTGTGTTCTTTCAGCCACTGCAAGTCTCCTGAGAAGAACAACCGGTTCTTGATAATCGGGCCGTCGGCCTCGCCGCCGAACTGGTTGGAGTGGAAGGGCGGATTTATGCGACTGAAATGATCCGAGGCGTTGAAGTCGGTATTGCGGTTGTACTCAAACAAGTTGCCGTGGAAGGTGTTGGTGCCGGTCTTAGTCGTCATGTTGACGACCGAGGCGCCGTAGGTCCCGTATTGCGCCGTCGGGTCGCTGATCTCCATCTTCAACTCGGAGATTTCGTCGAACGGGATGTTTATGTTGATGAATCCGTTCATCAGCTCCTGGTCGAGAACGCCGTCGACGAGGTAGAGATTAGCCTCAAAGGGAAAGCCGTTTACCTGCACGTACATGCCGCCGCCGGCTCCGCCCGGGGCCACCGAACCGCCGCCCGCCGGGTTCTCCCAGAAATCGCCCCAGGCCGAGGCCATGGATCCTGGCGCCAGTTGCATCAGCGACTCGAACATCCGCCCGCTCAGCGGCAGCGTGTTGATCTGCTGTTCTGTGACGGTATATCCCAGGTCCGAGGTCGTGGACTCCACTTCCGGCGTCTGGCCGGTCACCGTCACCTGCTCGCTCACAGCGCCGGGCTGCAGCTTCAGGTCCACACGCGTTGTTTGTTCCACCAGGACTTCATTGTGCTCCGAAACGACTTTCTTGAATCCCGTTGCCGTCACTGTCACCGCGTACTGGCCCGGGTTTAGATCGGGAAAGGTGTAATAGCCCTGTGGTCCGGTAGTGGTCTTGTTCTCAACGTTGGTCCCTTCGTTGGTCAGGATAACGGTGGCGTTGGGAACGACAGCTCCCGTCTTATCCTGAACCGTACCCAGCAAGGTTCCAAACACAGCTTGCGCAGTTGTAACTTTCGCGGCCAGGGTGAGCAGAACAAATAACCCTGCAGCCGCAAGTCCGACTGTCAATCGCTTTTGCATATTTGCCTCCGAATTGTCCCGTAGGTGGTTGAAGCACGGTCAACAAACCGCGCTCGTGTTGGCTAACCGCGCTCGTGTTAGCGTTTACAAGAGAGAGCATTCTTCATGACTGATCTTGCTACACACGGATGGTTCTGCGCCTAGCAGAATCCCCCGCAGACATGCCAAACATGCTGAGCCGTAGCGCGCTCATTGGATAGTAACGGTGGGGTTACGGGACTTTGTAACGCGGACTTCGAGGCGCAACCATCATTTTTTCTAAGAGTTCGATCATTGCAAGAGCCAATGTTACATCGAGGCTGAGGGGTCCGTTACATCAGCCTGTGCCACAATCGATCTGGATTCGAGGATTTTGCGGATTGCTGGGAGCACCTTGCAATTGCATTGACGCCACTTACATTTCCCGAACTCCCTTGAACGAGGACATCCTCTATGTGATTACGTTTTAAAGGCCAGCGGCGATCATAGGGCCCCACTCGTTGCGCACCTGGTGCAGAACGGTGTGGCAGACGCCACAGTAAAGAATCTCAATTGCCATGTCGCTGGGTTCCGGTTCAGGGCGGCTGAAAGAGAAGGGACCAAGGCAAGGCGGCGCGTTCGATGTTCCATAGCCTTTCGATACGAGCATGATTCAGTTTCCTTTCGGAAGAATGACAAGACACCGGACTCCTGGAATTTCCTTTGGTAAATCGCAAACGCGCCGCTTGTCCCTCACCTGTTCCTGCATTGGGAACCCATTCCAATGTCCTCCGCAGCCAGAAGGGTCACGACAAAGCTCACGCGGGACCAACTCCTCGGCGTAAATTGAACCTTCTGTGGAAATGTAGAAGAGCCCCGTTACTCCGATGTGGAAAGAACGATAGTATTGGGGGTTGCTTCAGATGCCCCGGGGTTCTCTGATTTCCGCGGTTCAAAGGAGGCTCGCTATGGCGGCTGCGATGAGAAGGGCTCTATGGTACCTCATAAGTGTTGCGGTGATTCTCGTTGGGTCAGGCGAGACGGCTGTTGCCGCGACGCCGCCGGTTGGTATCCCGAAGTTCGAGCTCGTTCCTGGCCCCTTGGAAATGAGCGAAAGAGCGAGCCCGCGGAGATTCATCAACGCGGTCGGAGAGAAGAGCGGGCTGTGGGGGTTTGAAGACGGGCAGTTGGAAGGATGGGTCTATCCGCTCAAGATCTTTCACGATTTCCAGTTGGATTTTCAGCTGGAAGGGTCGCCACGGATCTATTCCGGACGTGAAATCCTCACCAGCGTTCGAGTCTTTCCGCAGATGGTGCAACTGCAATACTCCGCCGAGATGTTTACGGTGAACGAGATTTTGTTCGCACCACGGAGCACGCCCGGCTTTGCCATTCTGCTGGATGTGAAAGCACCGCGCGCCCTGCGCATTTCTGTACGCTTCAAGCCTGACTTGAACCTGATGTGGCCCGGCGGATTAGGTGGCCAGACATACATCTGGGACGAGAAGAACAGGTGGGTCGAGCTGGCGGAGCCTACGAGTCAGTTCACAGCTCTCATTGGGTCGCCATTCGCCGTAGCATCAACCGCAGTCGGTTATCACGCCTATCTAAGCAACGAGAACCCTTTCGAGGAGTTGGAGATCCATGTCTTGCCTGAGGAGGCAAGGCAAAACTACATTCCGATTCTTGCCGCAGTGGGAATACGGGGAACCTACGATGCTCAGGCCACTTATTACGAGCTTCTGAATCAATTGCCGCTGTTCTATACGCAAAGCCTGCGGCATTACGAGGAGCTTGACCGGCAGGGAACGCAATTTGTTACCCCGGACCGGAAGGTCGACGAATCGCTTCGCTGGTCTCGCGTAGCGCTGGATCAGTTGAAGATCTGCAATCCCTACGTCGGGTGCAGTTTTGTTTCAGGTTACGGATCGTCCGGAACCGGAACGCGCCCGATGTATGCGTGGTACTTTGACGAGCCGACGATTACATCTTGGGCCTTTCTGGATGCCGGGGGCGCAGCAGGTCTGAAAGAGGCTTTTCGTTTTCTTGAAAAGTACCAGAGAAAGGACGGCGCGATGCCTCATGAGATCTCGCAAAGCGCCACGCTCGTCGACTGGTTCGACAAGTATCCATATCCTTACATCCATCCAGATTCCAGTCTCTGGTACCTGATTGCGATGGGGCACTTCTACCATTTCACGGGGGATGAGGAATTCGTGAAACAAAGTTGGCCTCACATTCTCAAGGCCTACCAGTATTGTCTCTCCATCATGGATCCGGCCGACGGATTGCTAGTGATTCCCAAAAACGCTTGGGGTTCCATAGAACTCACCGGATTCAGCAAGGATGCCGCAATGGCGGGAGAATGGATCGCAGCACTTCACGCCATGCGCGATCTCGCCCAGATGGCTGGCGATACGGCGCTGTCCGAAGAAGGCGACCAAAGAGAAGAGAAGGCTGCTGCATCCCTGGAGCGCGAGTTCTGGAACCCGCAAGTTGAGTATTACGATTACGGTCTCTTCACGTCGGGCGAATCTGTTACCTATCTGAATCCAGCGATCGGGTGGAGCGCTTGGCTCGGAAGCCTGCCTCGAAACCATGCGCAAACGGTTCTGGAGACGCTTTCGACCGCGGCATTTCTGGCCGACTGGGGCCAGCGGAACATGTCGCTCGACGACCCACGTTACACCGAGGGATCCTACCACATCGGTTCAGCTTGGCCGTTTGCGACCGCCGGTCCCATGCTGGCGCAGTTCAAGTATGGCGATGCCGTGCAGTCATTTCTAACTTGGCAAGCTATGCTTGCGCTAAGGGATTTCGAGGCTCCGGGCGACATGCCAGAGGTCCTGACCGGCAATTACTACCGTCTGCTCGATGATGCGGTTCCGCATCAGATGTTTTCAGAGATGACGTCGATTCCCGGCCTGGTCGATGGCATCCTGGGCCTCGATCTGGATGTGCCAAGCCGTGCGCTGAAGTGGATTCCAAACCTGCCTCCAAGCTGGCCAAGTGCTGCACTGCATCAGTTTCCTTACGGACACGAGAAGATGGATTTCGAGCTGCGACAGAGCTTGGGATTACTGACGGCGAGCATTCGATCCACCAGTTCGCAGGCCATTAGGCTGCAGTTTTCGCCAGCCCTGCCCATGGGTTCCGCGGTGATCTCTGTGCGGCAGGACGGCAAGCCAGTGCACTATCAGGTGGAAGATCGCGAGAGTGACGTGTATGTGATAGTCAACACCATTTTTTCCGCCGCGACGCAGATCGAGGTCCAATACCAGCCGGGAGTGGCGTTGGAGGTAGAGAGGCTGCCGTTGCTGGAGGGCGATTTGAGCCGGAATCTCAGAATTCTTCGGACGAGCTACACAGACAGGCAGATCGAAATGACTGTTGAAGGACGGTCTGGGCAGGACTACGAAGTTCGAGCGTATACCCCGCTCAGATTAACGGCCACGGAAGGTGTCAAGTCAATCGAAGATCGCGGCGACTACAAAGCGATTGAGCTGGCTTTGCCTAACGACAGCCACCTATTGGACAAGGCCGGTTATGTGCGTTGGCAGGTGCGTGTGAAAGCCGAACAATAACCTGGGGCAGTCCAGCGATGACCGGCCCTCGTCGGCACAGGAACGGCTGGCGTTGCATAGAAAGCTATTTACGGCTGCATTTGACATGTGGCTGAGGGGCGCTCGCCATTGACGCGTATCTGTCGTAAAATCATTGCGATATGCAGGGCCGGGTCGCAGAAGAGATCAGCTAAACGACAAGGTAGCTGACGGGAGACCTGGCATTAACGGAATCACGTACGAGTCATTGTGTCACCGGGAGGCGTCGACAAGTGAATGCACGTGCTGACAACAGGGTGGGACTCCCTCCTTGGGATGAATGCCAAAAGCAGGTCCAGAGAGTCCTGCAATCTGCTGGTTTTCACAACGCCTCCATGCTGCAGCAACTGCTGCGGTATCTCGCAGACAGGACATTCGGTCATGACGCCGAAGCGTTGAAGGAGTATACGGTTGGCGTAGAGGCTCTCGGCCGGCCCTCGGATTTCGATCCGAAAACGGACCCCATCGTCCGTGTCCAGATCCATCGCCTTCGGCAGAAGCTGAAAGAGTACTACGACGCAGACGGACTTCGCGACCGCATCGTCATTGAGATTCCGAAGGGCCAGTACCTACCTATTTTTGAATGGACCGGCGGCATGGAGGCCCCTGCTGGCGGGAATCCCGTTCCCGCGAACGAGGCTGTCTTATCGGATGATCAGCTCGTTCCAAACGATGCGGATCTAAAAGATCCGAAAGTGCACCGCTCGAAGAAGCCTATTTCGCGAGCCGCACTGATTACAGTGGCGCTGGCAGTCGCCACGTTCACAGCGGGTTTATGGATAGGAGGCAAATGGGCTCCGCTGGGCGTTGGCAAGACGAGCGCAACCGGCGCGAAATCTGATTTTGCAAGGTCTTCCGATCCGGTGATGGCCTTTTGGGCAAAGTACATCGGCAACGACCCAACTCCGATCATTGCTTATCCAGATGCTGTGTTTCTTCTCGACAATTACAACGATTTGTTTCGCTTCAAGCACGGCGCGACCGATTACCGCGGAGCCCCTGTCGATTTACACCTGGCCGAGCAATTCGCCTCGAATCCGGCTCTCGTTGCACGAGCCGGCCAGCTTTACTACGAGAATTCATACCTGGGCTTTGGCGAACTGAAGGCCGTAGGCATGCTTTCGAATCTTTTTGGCCAGATGGGGTATAAGCCGATTATCAAGCCCAGCCGCGAAGTTACCGTCGACGATCTAACGCAGCACAACGTGATTTTGCTTGGCTCGTCCTCGCAAAACATCGCGGTCGACCACCTTAGCAACCCCGGCGACTTCAGCTTCAAGAATCCGGACACGCGCCTGGAGCAGTGGAGGGGCCTCATCGTAGACGCCCATCCTCGCCCCAACGAAGCGCCAACCTACCATACAGAACGCGATCCGAACACGCAGGTCCTGAACGCGGATTACAGCCTGATTACGATTCAGCCTGGGATTGTGCCCGGACGTTACATCGCGGATTTTGGCGGTCTCGATACAACCGGCTCAGAAGGTGCAATCTTATATGCCACCTCAAGGCCTGGGGTCGATGAACTGACCAGGGCGATCCAATTCCAGGGAAACGCCGGCGACAAACAGCCATTCCCGGTTTTTCAAGCGTTGTTGAAGGTGCGACTCGAGAAGGGCTACGACGTCCTTGGCGTAACGCTGGTTTCAGTTCACATGCTCCCATCAACGCAGCCTGAAAAGCGATCCGTGAGCAGTGGGCAGGCATCGCAGCCATGATTTGACACCAGGCGATCCTCATTCCAGCCTCTGAAATTCGAGTTACATCCGCTTTAACACCTCTTCGACTGGGAATCTTGCCGCGATGCTTTCGCACAGAAAACAACGGGCATCCGCGTTGATTCGTCGGCTTCAATTGTCCGTAACCCCGCCGTAACTAGAATTGAAGGGCCGATCAGTGCAGCATGATCAGCGACCCGGGAGTGCTTCCGCGCTCAAACTCATACGTGTGGTTGGGGGAGAGGACGATGAAAATGAAGAGACCGCATTCAGCAGTCATCCATGTCGTTATGGGTTGTACCGCGGCACTCCTTGTTGTCTTGATGTTGCCGGGAAACAAAACAAGCGCGGCAAGAGGACCTGACGACAGGCCGCTGATGAAGGTTCTGCCGCTATTTACGGCGCCCAATGTGCCGGCGATGGGACCGGCAGAGGCCGAAGCGCCTCCGATCAAAGATCCGAAGCCGCCGATGACCGGATTACCCGGCAAAGGCATGGCGCAGTACCCGATGCTGTATATCGGAGAGGGCTACAACAAGATCCTGTTGGTGAACAACGGCAAGATCGTCTGGACGTATTCCACCGGTTCGAGTGGTGAACTCGATGATGTGTGGATGCTTTCGAACGGAAATGTTCTCTTCAGCGACATGAACTATTTGGCAGAAGTGACGCCCGACAAGAAGGTGGTCTGGCGCTATGACGCGCCGGAGGGGAAGGAGCTCCATACATGCCAGCCGATAGGCCTGGACAAGGTGCTGTTCATCGAAAATGGGCTACCGCCGCACCTCAAAGTGATCAACATCAAGACCAATGCGGTTGAGGTGGATCACGCGCTGCCTGCGACCAGCCTCAAGGATCAGGATACAGTGCATTCGCAATTCCGGCGCGTACGCTACACTGCGCAGGGAACCTACCTGGTGTCGTTCCTCGAATTGCACGAGGTCGTCGAGTTCGACAAGGACTTCAACGAAATCTGGACATACGACATTCACACCCCGTGGGCGGCCGTCCGGCTGAAGAACGGGAACACGCTGATCACCGCTGAGCACAGTGTGCAGACATTCGAGGTAACGCCGGGTAAGAAGGTCGTGTGGGAGATTACTCCGGCCGATTTGCCAGCAGAGTACAGGTATGAAAACTCACAGTCTGCCACGCGGCTGGCGAACGGGGATACGATTCTTTGTTCGCGAGGCGGCAACGCACATGGGCCACAACTCATAGAAGTCACGCGCCACAAGAAGGTAGTATGGGTGCTGCAGGACTGGACGCACTTCGGGCAGGCAACAGCGGTGCAGATTCTCGATGATCCCGGTATTCCGGAAAATCCCGGAGATTCGGAACATTGATGGTTGAACATGTTCCGGGGCAGGATGGCGGGCTCATCCAACGCATCATGGGAAACCCCGAGGGTTTCAAAGGCGAATCAGTGCCCACCCGAACATTAGACTGATGGAGCGAAGATGACCGGGCGAAGAGAGTTTCTCAGGATATCTGGAGCAGGGATGGCCGGAGCGATGACCGCTTCGGCGGCGTTGCGAGGCCAGGAATCGGCAGAAGTGAAGCCGGCGCCCGGCGCGCATTCGAATTTCAGTGTCCGCGCATACGGCGCGACCGGTGACGGAAAGACGCTGGATACGGCGGCGATCAATCGTGCGATTGAAGCGGCTGCGAATGCCAGTGGCGGCACTGTCTATTTCCCGGCGGGGCAATACCTTTGTCATTCGATTCACCTCAAGAGCGATGTGGCGCTTTATCTCGACCAGGGCGCTGTGATCATCGCGGCAGACGCCCTTGCGGAGGGCCAGACAGGTGGGTACGACGATCCGGAGCCGGAGCAGCCGTGGGAGTCCTACCAGGATTTTGGCCATAACCACTGGCATAACAGCCTAATGTGGGGTGAAGGGCTGAGCAATGTCTCGATCCTCGGTCCGGGGCGCATCTGGGGGCGCGGGCTGGCCCACGACAACGGCCCCAAAAACCTGAATCCTATGCACCGGCGCGTGAACGGCGTGGGCAACAAGACGATCGCGCTGAAGAACTGCCGGAATGTGCAGTTGAAGGACTTCCAGGTCCTCAGCGGCGGCTGGTTCGCGCTCCTGGCGACGGGTGTGGACAACCTGGTGATCGACGGTTTGACAATCGACACCAACCGCGACGGCCTGGACATAGACTGCTGCCGGAATGTGCGCGTAAGCAATTGCGCGGTCAATGCACCGCACGATGACGCGATCGTGCCCAAGAGCAGTTTCGCGCTCGGTGAGGTGCGGCCCACGGAGAACCTGGAGATCGTGAATTGCTATGTATCCGGGGCCTACCAGGTAGGTGCGATGCTCGATGGCACGTGGAAAAAGTTCGATCCAGATTCGCGCGTACCACATACCGGGCGGATCAAGTTCGGAACGGAATCGAATGGCGGCTTCAAGAATATAACTGTCAGCAATTGTGTGTTCGAAGGCTGCGAGGGGCTGGCGCTGGAGACGGTCGATGGCGCGTTGCTCGAGGATGTGACGATCGCGAACATCACCATGCGCGATATTGTTTCCGCACCAATCTTCCTGCGCCTGGGCAGCCGTTTGCGCGGGCCAGCGGAGTCAACCAAGACCGGGACTCTGCAGCGCGTGACACTTAGCAACATCGTGTGCTCGAATTCGGCATCGCACCTGGGCTGCATCATCAGCGGTCTGCCTGGGCACGAGATCCAGGATCTCACGCTGCGGGGAATCTACATTCAGCATCGCGGCGGCGGAACGAAGGAGCAGGCAGCCATCCTCCCCGCAGAGAACGAGAGCAAATATCCCGAGCCGAACATGTTTGGAAATATGCCGGCGCAGGGAATGTATCTGCGCCATGTAAAGAACGTTACGCTAAGTGACATTGAGATCGCCGCGGTGAGCGATGATGCGCGGCCGGCGTTCATCTTTCAAAACGTGAGCGGCGCGGATCTGTTTCACATCAAGACGCCCGCGGGCGCGCCGGTGCTTGAGATACACGACAGCGTGGGCGTGCAGGCGATGTGGGTGAAGGGAGTGAGGGATGGGCCAGTGCAGGAGTGAATGGCTTACCATTTTGGGCCGCTGGCGACAATCGTGGAACGCGATTTGCGGAAGCCGCTGTGTCATTCCGGGGATCTTTCTGAACCAGGGACTCCGCAACCGCTGTCTATGCTCGCCCCATTAGCGCCCCACCTCTCGATTTGAGGCGAGGGAAACCGAAAGCTTGCTAAGCGATGCAGTTTTCGTTACGTTATGTTCGAGGATTCCAACTATGACTACTCATCTTGACGTTTCTCGCCGCCAGTTTGTGCAGAGTGTCGGCGTGGCTACAGCGGGTATGGCCCTTGGCGCCCACCGAGGATTCGGCAGAACCATCGTCACCAAGCCTCTGCGGCGCGACATGGGCCGTATGAACTTTGAGGCCACCACGCTCGGCCTGGGTGGTCAAGCCTCGCTACAGTGGACCGCGAACGACATCGATCCCGTCAAAATCATCCTCAAAGCGTTCGACCTGGGCATCAACTACTTCGATACCTCGAACAAGTACGGCCCAAGCCAGATGTATTTTGGGAAGGCATTCCGGGAGCTTCATTTGACACCCGGCCAGCCGGGATACGACGAACGCCGGCGGCGCGAGATCTTCCTGACCAGCAAGACGATGCTGCGCTGGGCGAAGGGCGGCTGGTCAAAAGAGGGCTTCATCAACGAGAGCGACGGCGAGCACTGTTTTCACGCCATCGACGACCTGAAACGAACCCTGACGCAGGTCTTTGGTGATGGGAAAGGTTATTATCCGCCTGGCGCCTATCTGGATATGGTTCTTCTTCACAACATCACCTATGCAGCCGACGTGGAGGCGGTGTTTGAGGGATATGACAATCCCGACCCTCGCGCGGAAAACATCGGAACGCTGGCGGCCTTGTTGGACTATCGCGACGGTACCAATCACACCGGGCTCAACCCCAAAGAGGAAAGGTTGATTCGCCACTTGGGCTTCTCCGGCCATCACTCGCCGCCGCTCATGATCGAGATGATTCAACGGGATGAGCGCAATGTTTTCAATGGCATGCTGGTGACCATCAACGCCAACGACCGGCAGCACTTCAACATGCAGAACAACGTCATTCCGGTGGCGGCGGCAAAAAGCCTGGGCGTGATTGGCATGAAAGTGTTTGCTGATGGCGGCATGTACAGGAAGAATACGGAAGTCTGGCCGTACACGCCTCAACATGTCCTCCGCGACGTGGGCAGCGATTCGCTGCCTAGCAGGCGGTTGGTGGAATATGCGTTGTCCACTCCGGGCATTGGGACGGTCATCATCGGCACAGGTTACATCTCCGAAGATCCCGCGGCTTGCCAGCTTCAGCAGAATCTCCTGGCGTCGCAAATCGCGCCGGGAGAGCTTAGCGCCACCGACCGGCTGGAGATCGAAAAATTGGCCAGCGTGCCGCGGGATGGCAAAACGAACTCTTTCCAGCTTCCCAGGCAGGAGTTGACGCCTCCCCGGGATGCCCTGGTCCGGCAGGAAATGCGCGATGGGAAACGCGTGGTCAGCCTGAAGTGGCAGACGGCCTATGCCGGCGACGAACCAATCTCTCGCTATGAGATCTTGCGGGATCGCCAGACGGTCAACCAGGTGGCCTATCAGCCACAGACCAGTAAGAAACCGTTTGAGTTTGTCGATACCGTCAACGATAAGACTGCCCACACTTATCAAATTGCGACGGTTGATGCGGCGGGTCACAAGGCCATGACAGATCAAATCCATGTCGCGGCCGTTGCTTAGCAGGATCGCGATTGGATGTTGAGAAACGTATGGATCGGCCCGTTGTTACTCTTTTTCTTGGGTGGCACTTGCGTTTTGGGCGAAGCCGGTTTGTAGCCCTGCAAGCCGGCTTCGACGATCGACACCCCGCACGGGAATTCCCGAGTCAAAACTTGGCGCGCAATCTATCCGAGGCTACACCAACGCCAAAGCTGTGCGGCTAATGCGCCGCCTTCAACTCGATCGAAATCATTTCATAGGGAACGGTTCCGTGGTTTTCGAATGAATGCGTCTTTCCCGTGCCTGGCACGAAGGCCGCGTGGCCGGTTTCCTGTTCGTCGTCGTGAATGGTGCCGTCGGGGAGGTATTCGCGGATATTGGAGCCATGGACCACGACGAAGACGTGATCAAGCGAGTGGGTATGCCACGGAGAGCGCTCACCTGGCGCAAACTTCCAGCGCCGCACGGTCACTTTGTCGTTGTCGACCAAAATCTGTGCCTGAACCACCTTGCCGGGGACGTCTGGTTGCTGAGGTTGCTGAGCCCAAACATTCCATGCGAGCGCTGCAAAAGCCAGCACCAGCCAACCGGTAACTAATCCTGCCAGGAATCGTTTCATGCGTGCGCCTCTTTCGTTCAAGCGGGCGTAAGGTCCGCGTCTCTGACGCCCCCAGTGTAACCCATCCGCTGGGCTGTCCGACATCCTACACCCCGGCCGAGAAAGCTATCCTTATATCCGCGGAGCCGGCCTCGCTCAGAGGAGACTGTGCAGATCAAACGAGACGTAGTGCTGTTTCTTTCGACGAGCCAACTATCTCAGTAATGATTCATGAGAGCAAGGAGGAATCTTCCCGATGTCCTTTGCGATTGCGGACGATGCGGTAACCAAGGCTTTTCAGAATATCGGCAATGAGTGGGCTCTATTAGCCGCCGGGGATCCGAAGCACTTTAATGCGATGACGATCAGTTGGGGCTGCTTAGGCTTCGTATGGCAGCGGCCTATTGTCACCGTGCTGGTTCGCCCGCCGCGTTATACCCACGAGTTCATGGACAAGTTCGAGCGTTTCTCTATCAGCTTCTGCGACGAGAAATACAGGAAAGCGCTCAACATCATGGGAACCCAATCCGGCCGCAATACCGACAAGGTCGCACTGTCGGGATTGACCCCGGTCTTCGTCGATGGCGTTCCCACCTTCAAGGAAGCTTATCTGACGGTCATCGCCCGCAAAATCTACCGGGGCCAGATGGAAAGCGCAGGTTTTCTCGTCCCGCTGATAGATGAAGAATTCTATCCGGAGAAGGACTACCACACTGTTTATCACGCCGAATTGGTCAGGACGGTCGGGAACTGTCCTCGATCATCAGAAGATCTGGATTCTTGATCATGTGCCGGATGTAGGGATGGGTAATATCCTCGGCCCCGGTGACACAATCATCGGTCGATCATCGGGGTCGAGGTTGAAATTGTAAGGTGAATTGGAGCTGCCGATCAGGATCAGAATCCCTTTCGTCGTCAACCTTGAGACGAGCACCAGTCGTTGAGGCTGCGGAAAGGAGACTTACGGGATATGGAACAAGCGGAGTTCAGACTTGCTGAAGTGAGTGTGGTCATGCTCGGGGTTTCCGATCTGTCACGTTCGCTCGGATTCTATTGCGGCAAATTGGGCTTGAACCTCCAGCGGGAGTTTCCCGGCATCGCCTTTCTGGATGGGGGGAAGGTCACTCTGTGCCTCAGTGAACCGGCTGCGAAGATGCGGGGGCGACTTCCTGGCTCCGGCGAGATCGGTTTCTCGGTGAAAGACGTCAACGCCGCATATCGCGGACTCGAAGCAAGAGGAGTCACCTTTACTCACGGACCGCGAAGCCTCACGCCAACCCATTGGATCGCGAATTTCGACGATCCTGACGGAAACCACCTTTCGATCTCCGGTCCGGCAACGTCAAGCCTGGAATAGACTCAGGACTTACGACTTGCAAAATCAGAAACCTCGGTTCATGCCCTTTTGGTCCGCTGGGAGAAACGACAGTTATCCGGTACCCTATCCGCGTGGATTTCTGAGCAGATACTGGGACTGTCAGGGCTGTTTCTTAAGGTAAAGGTTTTGGAACAGCTCTTTTCATGTAAATTGAACGCTCGTTTTCAGTGAGATGCAACGCATGATTGGCGAGGCCTTTCCGAATGAGAATCGCGGATATTCAAGGAGATTAGCCGTTTCAAAAGGCTGTGACGGCCGATCAGTTTTCACCACCCCTTTTGAAACATGACCTCTGAGGATGCAGCCAAAGTTTGAATTCCGGGAGTATCACCGGCTACCGCGCTTGCTAGCCCACGACCCGACCGGCCAGTGTATACAAATCCAATCCCCCTGGACGTAAAACCGGCTTATCAGATAGGTGACACGGCAGCTTCCTTCAAGCGCTGTCGATCGTCATTGACCTCTTTCCTATCGGCCCGTGAGACGGCGGGGTGACGGCACTTTGGCCGCCGCCGCTTGCTGTCAATGACGCTGTTTTGGCTCCCCCTGCCCTTCGGCCCGGTCCCCCCAAAAAGCTATGACAGCCGCGCTCGTTTGCGCCGGCCGACATGCCTCTTCCACCCCCGCCATCGGGGGCAATTCACACGGAAAGAGGCAGAACATGACGACATCCCAAGCGACAACAGTCAGGAACACGCGGCGCCCAGGCGACGCCCCAGCCCGCGATCCGATGCAGGAATTCGCGAACCGCATCATTGCGGAGCTTGAGAACGGCGTGAAGCCGTGGGTCCGGCCGTGGGACCCGGAGAAGGCTGATTAGATAACCGTGTCGGCTCCATTGCCGCCGGGTAGACTTGGTTTGCTCAACGAACCAAGGCTGGGAGGAAGGGAGCCGAGCACATGAAGATTGTAGGTTGTGATTTACATACGCGCTACCAGCAGATCGCGATGCTGGATGAAGAGACGGGCGAGCTGATCGAGCGCCGCCTGGAGCACGCCAACGGAGA